>Ga0105045_10001121_pt1 | contig 21441 bp, 12 predicted proteins | sample MAT02_FD_78089 | JGI IMG/M metagenome (GOLD analysis project Ga0105045, IMG submission 78089) | Freshwater microbial communities from Lake Fryxell liftoff mats and glacier meltwater in Antarctica - MAT-02 (megahit assembly) | ecosystem: Environmental > Aquatic > Freshwater > Ice > Liftoff... | reverse complement strand
GGTAAGGGGGGGCAAAAAGACTCCACTCCCCCCCTTGGTAAGGGGGGGCAAAAAGACTCCACTCCCCCCCTTGGTAAGGGGGGGCAAAAAGACTCCACTCCCCCCCTTGGTAAGGGGGGGCAAGGGGGGGTATCTCCCAAATTTTTGCGTTTAGTCGATCGCACCGCAGTCGATCTCACAAACTTTGTCACTGGCTCAAACGAATCAGGATACCACGTTGTCGGGGCCAATTGGGGCAAAGAATTTCCACTACCGAGTTTAGCAGTAGATGTGAGGAAGGCCAAAAAGGGCGATCGGGCAATTCACAATCCCGAACAAACATTGCAAACCGCCAGAGGCATCGAAGTCGGTCATATCTTCCAACTAGGCACAAAATACTCCCAAGCAATGGGCGCCACCTACACCAACGAACAAGGCGAAGAAATGCCCTTCGTTATGGGTTGCTACGGCGTTGGTGTATCGCGTTTAGCCCAATCTGCCGTAGAACAATCCTACGACAAAGATGGGATAATTTGGCCAGTGGCGATCGCACCCTATCACGCCATCATCTGTATCCCCAATATTTCCGATGCCCAACAAGTAGAAGTCGCCGAAAAACTCTACGCAGAACTCAATCAATCTGGCATTGAAACTTTGTTAGATGACCGCGACGAACGAGCAGGAGTTAAATTCAAAGATGCCGATTTAATTGGCATTCCCTATCGAATTGTGACTGGCCGTTCCCTGAAATTAGGCAAAGTCGAAGTCGTGGAAAGAGCAACTCACAAATCACATGAAATTCTCATTGAGGAAGTCAATTCTACTTTGAAACAGTGGATTGATGCCGCCATCAAATAAGATTTTATAATGGGTAAGGTGCGGAGTGTATCGCCCTACATTAACGGCTAGAGGACTTAGTGCTAAGAAACCCGGTTTCTACGACAATCTTGGGTGATTAACCAAAATCAACAAAGAAACCGGGTTTCTGAAGATGAGTTTATAAGTCCTAGGTTAGTAAGGTGCTTAGTACGATTCTACAGTAACTTCCATAAAACTTAAAATTTCAATATGAACCTGAACAATAATCAGTTTCTGCGATTCGCTCAATCTAGAAATTGGCAATATTTAGGAAAAGTAGTTGCAATTGCTTTTGCTTACGCTTTGGGAGCAAAAATAGCAGTTTCAATCCCAGGCGTAAATAAATTAGCTACCTGCGTCTGGCCGCCTGCAGGAATTGCACAAGCAGCACTTTTATTGTTTGGGTGGCGCGTTTTGCCGGGAATAGCTTTAGGCGTGTTCTTCTACGAGACTGTTAACCTCAAGGTATTTGTAATAAATGGATTAATATCTGCATTATGTGCTTGCATACAAGCTTTTTTCGCATTTACTTTGTTGCACAAACTCAAGTTTCGTCCGTCACTTGAGCGACTCATAGATGTAGTAAATTTAGTCTTTATTGGCGCGGTTATTGCCACTCAAATCAACTGCACTCTCGGCACGCTGCGCCTGTGTTTAACTGGTTTAATTGAGTGGAGCGAATATTGGGAAATTCGGTGGAATTGGTATCTGGGAGATACGTTAGGAGTTTTAATTTTTGCTCCTCTGTTGTTGATATTATACCAAAAACAAGCAATACCCGATCGACAAATAAGTATAAATCGAATCGGGGCGGGAATATGCCTGCTGTCATTGATCGCAGTCAGTTGGGTAGTATACAACTCCCAAAGTAACAGTAATCTCTCAGGTTATCCCCTCGAATACTTGCCATTTCCCTTGGTAATTTGGGCTACTATTCAATTCGGTCAGCGCGGCGCTGTCATCGCATCTTTCATAGTATCCAGCATCGCGATTTGGGGAGGTTCTCAGGGAGGTGGTCCCTTTATTGGCAAAGCACAAAATATCAATCAGGCCATCTTATTTTTGCAAGCTTTCATGAGTGTAATTGTAATTACCTCTCTGCTCTTGGCCGCCACAGTAGCCGAACGTGCCTCCGCAGAGGATTCCCTGCGAGAGAGCGAAATCAAGTATCGGGAATTGGTGGAAAATGCTAATAGCATTATTTTAAAATTAGACCGGGTAGGAAATATTACTTTTTTTAACGAATTTGCACAGAAATTTTTTGGTTATGCCGAAGAGGAAATACTTGGAAAAAATGCCTTGGGAACAATTATTCCCCATACAGATTCAATAGGAAATGACCTGTCAGTAAAGTTGAAAGATATTTTACGAAATCCAGAACAGTACACGCGCAATGAAAATGAAAATATCCGGCGCAGTGGCGATCGGGTTTGGGTATCTTGGGCAAATAAACCGCTGTTTGACGCGGCAGGAAAGTTCGCGGGGATGCTGACAATCGGTACGGATATCACTGACCGCAAGCAGGCTGAAATGGCGCTTTACAAGCTGAATGAAGAGTTAGAATTTAGAGTGAAAGAACGGACTAATGCTCTCAATGATACTTTAAATGCACTGCGAGTACAGCAGGAACAATCAGAACGCTTGTTGTTGAATATTTTGCCAGAAGAAATAGCAAATCGTTTGAAGCGAGGAGATAGTACGATCGCCGATACTTTTGCTGATGTTACTGTCTTATTTGCGGACATAGTAGGCTTTACTCAATTGAGTTCGCGAGTTTCTCCAACTGAATTAGTTGCGTTGCTGAATGACATTTTTTCGACATTTGACAACTTAGCGGAAAGGCACGGTTTGGAAAAAATTAAGACGATTGGGGATGCTTACATGGTAGTAGGAGGACTGCCAATTGCTTGCCTGGATCATGCAGAAAAAATCGCCGAAATGGCCCTCGATATGCAAGAGGCAATTGCCGAATTTAGCAAGATCCACAATCAACATTTTAGTATCAGAATCGGCATCAACACTGGTCCGGTTGTGGCGGGAGTGATTGGGATTAAAAAATTTATCTATGATTTGTGGGGAGACACTGTTAATACAGCTTCTCGTATGGAATCTCACAGCAAGCCTGGGTGCATTCAGGTGACATCTACAACTTATCATCGATTGCAGGAAAAGTATATATTTGAAAGCCGTGGTGCGATCGAAATTAAAGGCAAAGGCTTGATGAATACTTATTTACTACAATGTAGAAAGTGAATCTAGAACAATTACTAAAGTCCTGACTCGGAACCTAAAAAAAGGTTTGTAGTCAGGACTTTAGTTTTTTATTAGCCAAAAAGTTTCTTACATCTTATACAGGTTAATTCCAGCTTCCTTAGCCATAATTTCCAAACCCTTGTGTTGCAAGGTTTTAATTGCCTTTGTAGAAAGATGCAATCTTACCCAGCGTTTCTCCTGTGGCCACCAAATCCGCTTCCACTGTAAATTTGCTTCTTGCAACTTGTGAGTGCGGTGGTGCGAGTGAGAAACTGCAAAACCGTTATTCGCCTTCTTTCCCGTTAGCTGACATTTCCGTGACATATTGCCCTCCAGATTACTGTTTTTTGCGTGCAGCCTTTTACTCTAATACATTTTGAGATTTTACGCATCCTCTGCGATCGCCCAGACCAAATCCTTAAACAACATTTTCACGGCTCTAGATGGCTACGCGCGATCGCACAAGCTTTACCCGACGGTCGCTTTTTCGGGGTCAACCATTTCTCCCAGGCGAAAACCAGTCTCCTTTGCTCGCCGTCGCTGCTTAGGTTCAATTCTGGTAAATATCCACTGCCAGAATCGAGTGCCAGAGTAGCAGAGTTCTCTATCAATGTCCTTGATGCTTTTGTTTCGTCACTGCTTCTCTTTGAGCCGTAAAATCAGTAGCCGCTGCATTCTCAACCAGACTAATTTTCCCTTTCAGGCTTTCTCCCTCCACAATTCCTCGAAGTTTCACCAAACTCTTTTGACTAGCGCCACCAGTTGACTCGCCACAACCTGTTAAATTGGGAACCACACCAGATAAACTCCATCCTTGATTTTCCCACTTCCCAGCTAGAGAGGGTTTCTCCTCAGCAGTTTTTTTGCGATCGACAGAGCTGTTGTCTGACTTCAAATTACCGCTTAGATAAACACCAGATTGCTCAATTGTCAATACCAAAGCATCAGATTTCAGACATTCGGGTAAATTTTTAGCATCAAAGCGATAATCTCCCGCAATTGCAGGAGCAGCTTTTAAATTTGTTTCACCGTAGGCAGTTACCACTTTAAACAGCACTGTCACAAAGCCGATCGCAATCCCGTAAAATGCCAAGGACTTGATGTTGAAATGACTCATAATTTTGGAAATTGGTAATTGGGAATTGGCGCGCGCAGGGCATTGGTATTTGGTAGCAAATAACAACTGTCAACAGTCAACAGTCAACCGTCAATCGATTTTAGATTTTAGATTTTAGATTTTAGATTGACCCCACGGATAAATGCGGGGGCTTGAGGATTTTAGATTTTCGATTTTGGATTGATTCCACGGATAAATCCGGGGGCTTGTACCATCAAGAAATTCTTGGTCAACCGTCAACCGTCAACCGTCAACTAACTACCCTTGAGGAAGTACCGAAGCCAAGTGCGATCGCACTTTAACGTAACACCGCGCAATCAGCAGCGAAGAATGACACTGAACAGCCAATTCATCAGTATACTGCCCCAAAGTTTGACGCTCAATACCCCACTCCCGACTCGTACCCGCAATAGTCAAATCAGCATGAGCAGAAGCAGCAATCACCGCTTGAATTGGCTCAGCCGCCTCCACAATCGGAGTTTCTATCCGCGACTGCACCTCAACTGGTAACTGCTCAATCACCCGTTTAAACTCGTAACTCAGCTCATTTTCAGATGCACCGTCAACAGCAGCCACCCGCAACACCGTCAAACGGCGCTCCTCACTATTAACTAACAGTCTCAGCGCCAATTCCAATCCCAAATCATCATGAATATTAGCCGCGTAAGGCACTAACAAATTATTTAACCGTTCCCGACCTCTGTCAACAAAAATTGCTACATCCACCTTAGCATTGCTCAGGATTTGACCGACACGTCCTCCCAAACGGTTGCTACTAAAAGTAGGTCTGTGCCATCCTACTAAGATTAAATCCGCGCGGTCTAGTTCGGCAATTTGGGCAGTTTCCCGCGCCACATCACTTGTCACACGAACGATCGGATGCACCAATTTTCGAGCTTTTGGAGGCTGCAAATTCTCAATCAATTCTCCTAATTTTAAGTGCCGGTCTTGGATAATGCGATCGGCTTCAGCAGGCGTACTTTCAAAGGCATAATCCTTACTTAATTCTATCAAACTCAGAGGATGAACCGCCGCCGACTGTAAATCGCTACCACCCATGCCCGCCGCCGGCTGCGCCAGTGATACCGCCAGTTGCAGCAAACCTTTCTGCGTGCTGGGATTAGCAACCGGTACTAAAATTCGATAAGTTGGCAGCAATTTTTTATCGGTTTCTTCACTCTTACCACCACTTTGTGAATCTTCTAATTCTGAATCATCCGAGCTAAATTCTGAAATATCTAACCGAATCAGCCGTTTCGGGTAAGTCCACTCCAACAGCGGTGAAGTCATAAAAGTTGTTACTAAAGCCATGATCACTAACATTGTAAATAAAATCGGAGAAATTACCCCCAGCGAAAGTCCGATATTCAGCACAATTAGTTCAGTTAAACCGCGAGTATTCATCATCCAACCCAGCGCTGAAGCTTCCCGGTTGCTAATGCCACATACTCTGGCCGCAGCGTAAGTGCCAACGTATTTGCCAATAATTGCTACTCCTAAAACAGCGGCGCACAGCAGCCACAATTCGGGACTATTTAGCAACCCAATTTGAGTCCGCAAACCGCTGTAAGCAAAAAATATTGGTAGCAGAAATATTAGTACAAAATCTTCGGTTTTTTCGGCTAATTCTCTGGTTAATCCCGCATTTTTGGGCATGGCAGCTCCTAGCAAAAATGCACCGAATATTAAGTGAATGCCAATCCATTCAGTAATTAGGGCAGATGCTACAACTCCCATGTAAATTCCGGCTAACACTAATTGAGTTAACCTACCGGTGCGATTGTAGTGTTTGGAAAGCCGCTGCAAGAACCAGCGGACTACAGTGAGCATGAAAATAATATAAATTAAGGCCTCAAAAATTGTCGGCAAAGCGCCAATCATTGAGTTAGTGCGAGTTACCGCGATCGCCACTGCTAACAAGCACCAAGCTGTCACATCGTCAACGGCCGCGCAAGTCAGGGCCAGAGTTCCCAACTTCGTATTTTGTAAATTGTGTTCGGTAATGATTCTTGCCAGCACTGGAAATGCTGTAATTGACATCGCAGCCCCCAAAAATAGGGCAAAGGCAGTAAAGGAAACGCTGTTATTTGAAATTATTGGGTATAACAGCAGTGCTAATAAACTTCCCAGGGAAAATGGTACTAGAATGCTGACGTGGGAAGTCAAAATTGCTGTATTTAAGTTGTTTTTTAGGTACTTGGGATTCAGTTCCAAACCAATCAAAAACATGAAAAACATCAGCCCAATTTCCGATAGCACGTTGAGGAAGGGAACGGCCTCGGCTGGAAAAACTGCTGCTGCTAAATCTGGCGCAACTAAACCAAACAGGGACGGGCCGAGCATAATTCCGGCTACGATTTCTCCAATGACTTGAGGCTGCTTGATCCAGCGGAATCCCAAACCGACAAGTCGGGACAGTGCGATGACAATTAGAACTTCAACTAGGACTAGAATGGCGATCGGCATGGTGTTTTTAGATTGGGGATTTCTGCTGATGTTAAGAGGCACAAGTGCAAGAGGCAAAATTGGCGATCGAGCAAATGCACATCAGCTCTCTTTGTGGAACAGGCTTCCGGTCTGTTCTGAAAAATGGTGCTATCTTGCACGTAGAAGGCACTAGGCAGTCGCAACAAGGCAATTTTCTCACAAGAGATCTAAAATAAATGTCTAAAATTCTTGGACAAAATAGCGCGCGCTGTGATAAACTAGAAAAGTTGTTTAAATTCGCACATCCGGGTTTTCGGGTGTTTCTAAGGCGCAAACCTTCAGAAATACGACCGGGGGGAGGATTAACCCGAATCAGGAGTTAAAATACCATGCCAGTAGTCAGTTTGGCTCAAATGCTAGAGTCAGGAGTTCACTTCGGACACCAAACCCGCCGGTGGAACCCGAAAATGGCTCCCTACATTTTTACAGAGCGCAATGGGGTTCACATCATCGACCTCGTGCAAACCGCTCAGCTCATGGAAGACGCTTACGAGTACATGAGAGTAGCCTCCGAAAAAGGCAAAAAGTTTCTGTTCGTGGGTACCAAGCGCCAAGCTGCCGGGATTGTAGCACAAGAAGCCCAGCGCTGTGGTGCTTACTACGTCAACCAGCGCTGGTTGGGTGGAATGCTCACCAACTGGACGACGATTAAGTCTCGCGTAGAACGCCTCAAGGATTTGGAGCGCCGCGAGGAAACAGGTGCTCTCGATTTGCTCCCGAAAAAAGAAGCTTCGGTGTTGCGTCGTGAAATGGTCAAACTCCAGAAATATCTGGGCGGAATTGAGTCCATGCGGAAGATTCCCGACGGAGTGGTACTGGTAGACCAGCGCCGGGAGTATAATGCGGTGTTGGAATGCCAAAAATTGGGAATTCCGATCGTATCTTTGCTGGACACTAACTGTGACCCCGATTTGGTGGACATTGCGATTCCGGCGAATGACGATGCCATTCGATCGATTAAGCTGATTGTTGGCAAGTTGGCTGATGCTATCTACGAAGGTCGTCACGGTCAACTCGAAGGCAACGATATCGATGAAGACTACGACTACGAAGGTGCTTACGAAGGCTCGGAATATGATGTCGAAATCGAAGAATTGGATGACCCCAATTATGTAGATCCCGACGACGAAACCGACGGCGACGGTGAAGCAGCCGAGTAGTAGTATTCCCCTTGGAATCTGACGCCAGAGCGTTAAAAATTAAAGATTGAAAATTAAAAATAATTATTTTTAATTGGACATCTTTAATTTTTAATTGTAACTGGCACTGGTCTGGGTCATTACAATTGGTGACTAATGACTAATGATTAATGACTAATAACTAATTTTGATTGGGAAATTAAAGAAGATGGCGGACATATCGGCAAAACTTGTTAAAGAACTGCGCGACAAAACCAGCGCTGGTATGATGGACTGCAAAAAAGCCCTCGTAGAAAACGAAGGCGACCTAGAAAAAGCAGTGGAGTGGCTGCGGAAAAAAGGTCTGGCTTCTGCTGGCAAAAAAGGTGGACGGGTTGCCTCTGAAGGTATCGTAGGCAGCTACATTCACACAGGTGGCCGCGTCGGCGTGTTGGTGGAAGTAAACTGCGAAACCGATTTTGTCGCCCGTCGCGAAGATTTCCAAGCTTTGGTACGCAATATTGCCATGCAAATTGCAGCTTGTCCGAACGTAGAATATGTGAAAGTAGAAGACATCCCAGCGGAAATTGTCGAAAGAGAAAAGGCAATTGAAATGGGCAAGGATGACTTGGGCAACAAGCCAGAAAATATCAAGGAAAAGATTGTTCAAGGACGCATTGACAAGCGTTTGAAAGAGTTGTGTTTAATGGATCAGCCTTTTATTCGCGATCAAAATATGTCGGTGGAAGAGTTGGTGAAACAAACGATCGCCCAAATTGGCGAAAATGTTCAAGTGCGTCGCTTCGTGCGCTTTGTGTTGGGCGAAGGTATTGAAAAGGTAGAAGCTAACTTTGCTGATGAAGTGGCGGCCCAAATGGGTGTTCAATAATCAAAAATTAAGATTGAGAGTTAAAAATAAAAAATGCGATCGCCCAGTTTACATTTTGAGTTTTTAATTCTCAATTTTTTGAAATTTTATACGGGAGATATGGTGGGATCGAGAGAGCGAATAGAGCAGGATTTGGCAGGACTAGAAGCAGCGTTAACAGCTTTAAATTTGGAGTTTCGCACTACCTACGAAAGCTATCTAACTGCTTTGGGACAAGCTGTGCGCCAGCAGTTGATTTTGGCTTCCTATCACCTTTGCACTCAAGTAATGCCCGATGAGTTTCTTAAATTGTCCTTCAACGATAGGCAGAAAATGCAGCATTCTGTGCGCCTTTTGGCTGCGATATCTCAAGAAAAATTGCGATCCCTAGCGACTCAAGAAGATACAGCCGATGAAAAAGAAGAAGAAGAAGAAGAAGAAGAAGAAGAAGAAGAAGAAGAAGAAGAAGAAGAAGAAGAAATAGAGGCTGGTGATGAAATAGAAGAATATGAAAATATAGAAGAAGATGACAACATATATGATGCTAAAGACATAGCAGCTCATGAATCTTCCATCATTAACTATGAGTTGCCCTCCCGAAATTCCAAGTTGCCAATTACGAATTCCCCTGAAACCTTGGCGCGCTGGCAACGAACTATTGAAAAGGCAATATTTAATATTATCAAGTTGCTTTCTCGCGACACAAGCCGCCTACTGCAACAATCGGGAATCTTGGCCAATCAATTGCCAGAAAAGGTTCTAGAAGCTGCTTATCAAGCTGAATCGTCCGGGGAGAGTGTTGCGGGGCCTCCTAATTTGTTAAACATCATCATAGAAACCGATACCTCCTCAGAATCAGAAAGCTTGAGAAAAATCAGAGGTACTACCGCCATCCAGATTACAGCGATTAAACTCCGCTTGTCGGAAATAGAGTTTGCCGATGTGTCAACCTCGGCTTTTCGTCAGCAAATTCGTAACTTATCTGTGCGGTTAAATAGTCTTGGGCGCGATTACCAGAAAAAGCAGCGGGAATTAGCTGTGGTGCAGGCTGAGTCGGCTTGGCGATCGAGTTGGTTTGAAGATTAGTCAGTTGACTGTTGTTAGTTGACTGTTGTCAGTTGTCTTGAATTCTTGAGCTATGATTAATAACTAATGACTAATAACTAATGACTAATGACTAATGACTAATGACTAATAACCAACCAGAATAGCAGCGATGGCAGAAAGCTCTCTCAGTAGAAGCCGATCGCGGATTTAACGACTTACAAGGCAGTCAATACCGCTTCAGCGAGTTTCTCAGTGTCAGCTTGAGACAACTCGCAGGTGTGATGCCCGCCAATTTGCGCGATCGCACCCGTCAATTAGCCGCCGAATTTGACATCTACCCTGAGAAACATATCGAAGAACGTCAGCATTTAATCGCAATAACGGGTAGTTTTTTAAGCCAAATGCAGCGAGTTTGGGAAGAACAAAGCAGCCAACAAGCGGAACCAGAAAGACAAGAAAGACAAGATCCGCCAATTTCCACTCGAACCGCACCTCTCAATTCAACATCCGCACCTGTGAGTCTGACTCTACAGCAAGAATTGACTCGCGTCACGGGAATCGGCCCTGGGAACGGCAACCGCTTGGCAAAATTGGGTTTATACACTGTATACGACTTACTTTACTACTATCCCCGCAACCATATTGACTATGCCAAACAAGTACAAATTCGCGACTTAGTAGCTGGAGAAACAGTCACTTTGATTGCCGAAGTCAAGCGCTGTAATTGCTTTTCTAGTCCGAAAAATAAGAAGTTAACGATATTAGAATTAATTTTAAAAGACCGCAGTGGCGAACTTAAAATAAGTCGCTTTTTTGCAGGCCCACGCTACAGCAATCGCGGCTGGCAAGAACACAAAAAACGAGAGTATTGTACGGGAGCGGTGCTAGCAGCCTCCGGGTTAGTGAAGCAGGGAAAATATGGAATTACTTTAGAAAATCCTGAGTTAGAAGTGTTAGATGACTCAGGAAGTGCGATCGAATCCATGAAAGTCGGCCGACTGATACCCGTTTATCCGCTGACGGATGGGGTGGATGCGGGTGTGGTGAGGCGAGGGATTTTGGCTGTGATGCCGGCGGCGAAACAGTTGTCAGAATCGTTGCCTGCCGATTTGCGCGATCGCTATGGTTTAATGGGTTTAGCCGATGCTGTGACGAATATTCACTTTCCGCTCGATCGCGATTGTTTAGCCGCAGCCCGCCGTCGTTTAGTTTTTGACGAATTTTTCTATCTGCAACTAGGACTTCTAAACCGTCGTCAAACCCAAAGAAAAGCTCAAGCTAGCGCCATCATCCTTCCTAGTGGCGAGTTAATCCAACATTTTTACGAAATATTGCCCTTCGCGTTAACCAACGCACAGCAAAGAGTAATTAACGACATTCTCAACGATTTAGCATCGCCTTCACCGATGAACAGATTAGTCCAAGGCGATGTCGGCGCTGGCAAAACAGTAGTAGCCGTGGTAGCAATGTTAGCAGCAATTCAATCCGGCTATCAAGCAGCTTTAATGGCACCGACGGAAGTTTTAGCAGAACAGCATTACCGCAAACTGGTAGGCTGGTTTAACTTGATGCACTTGTCTGTGGAATTGTTAACAGGTTCGACAAAAATAGCCAAGCGCCGGGAAATTCACAGTCAGTTAGAAACCGGACAACTGCCGGTTTTAGTCGGAACTCACGCCCTAATTCAAGATACTGTAAATTTTCATAAATTAGGGTTGGCAGTTATTGACGAACAACACCGATTTGGTGTACAGCAGCGGGCAAAGTTGCAGCAAAAAGGCGAATCTCCTCACGTTTTGACGATGACTGCAACTCCCATTCCTCGGACATTGGCGTTGACGCTACACGGCGATTTGGATGTGAGTCAAATTGATGAGTTGCCACCGGGAAGACAGGCGATTCAAACAACTGTTTTGTCTTCAAAGGAACGTAGCCAAGCTTACGATTTGATTCGGCGCGAAGTAGCGAGTGGGCGTCAAGTTTATGTTGTGTTACCGTTGGTGGAGGAGTCGGAAAAGCTGGATGTGCGATCGGCCATTGAAGAAAAAGAAAAACTTCAAACAACTATTTTTCCTGAGTTTAAAGTTGGTTTGCTCCACGGTAGGATGAGTAGTGCTGACAAAGATGCAGCAATTACTAAGTTTCGCGATCGAGAAACCGACATCCTAGTATCCACCACAGTAGTCGAAGTTGGCGTAGATGTCCCGAATGCCACAGTAATGTTGATCGAAAACTCCGAGCGTTTTGGACTCTCACAATTGCATCAGTTGCGGGGTCGAGTTGGTCGGGGTACTAGCCGTTCCTATTGTTTATTAATGCCCGGTTCTAAGGCGACGGAGGCGATGCAAAGAATGAAGGTTTTAGAACAGTCCCAAGATGGCTTTTTTATTGCCGAAATGGATATGAGACTGCGCGGGCCTGGTCAAGTTTTGGGAACTCGCCAATCGGGTTTGCCGGATTTTGCCTTGGCGAGTTTAGTCGAAGATCAGGAAGTCTTGGAGTTGGCGCGGCAAGCAGCTCAAATGGTAATTGAAGACGATGAAAGTTTGAATCAATGGCCTGTGGTGCGCGATGAGTTGGAACGCAGGTATCAGCGGATGATGAGTGGGTCGATTTTGACTTAAATTGATATTAAATCCACTCTTCATCGGAACTATTCATCTCTCTTATCTCCCTCTGTGTTCTCTGCGTTCTCTGTTGTTAAATCATTAATCCAAAATCTAAAATTGAGTAATGGTTCCTAATTGGAGTTTAGACCAAGCACAAAAGATAAATACATTTTAACCTCTTGGATTCTGCTTCAAAATGCCGATCGGACTTACCGTAGAGACAAACGCGGTTAATTAACTAGACCCCCAACAGCCCCAAAAAAGTCGGGGTTCAAAGTTATAGCGCCCTTCACCCACCAATCAAACCAGAAATCACTTGTTGCAACTGAGAAATCGTCTGATCTTGCTGTTCTCCAGTTTGCTGAATGCGATCGAGTTCCCCCCCCACAGCCTCCAACTTTTGGCGCAGCCCACTCAAATTGTCCTGCACCGGCTGCAACATCTCTTGATAAACACTCACCCTCCCCCACAGTTCCCCCAGAGCACTTTTCTGGTTGAACAAACTCAGTTCCAACTGCTTAATCTCATTGCGCTTCCCATCCTGTTCCCCAGCTTGGCCGTTGACATTGCCCTCAAATTGAGCAATCGCTTCCCGCAACTGCCCAATTTCCTGCTCCAGCCTCTGCAAATCTTGCCCCTGCTGCTGGCGCACAGCATCGAGCTGTGCGATGACCGGCCCCAAATCAATCTCTCCATCTCGCGAGGCAGGATTTGCAGTACCCAGCCTGCGCCACAACACCGCCTGATGTTGCTTCAAAACATCCTCCCGTTCCTGCAACCGCAATCGCTGCCCCACCAGAGTTTCATTCAACATCTGATAACTCTCAAGTTCATCCGTCATCTCATTTTCCAAGCCCATGCGATCGTACTCGCTAGCAGCTTGAATTTTCTCTTGCAATTCCTCGATAGTTTCCCGCTGGAGAGTCAACTCCTCCTCTTGATCATTCACAAACCGAAACACCTTCTCCAAATCCTGTTGCAAATGTTGAACTAGCCCCTGCAACCCCTCCACAGGCATTTTCTCCAGAGCTTGCACATCCACATTCTGCTCCGTACCCCCAGCCCCGAAACCTTGAGCCAGCCCAGAAACTTGTCTGGTTAGAGCCTCAAGAGACCGCACCTTCACAGACAAAAACTGCACCTGCTCCTCCTTGGCACTCAGGGTACTTTGCTGCCCCTTGAGTTCCACCTTAGCTTGCGTCAAAGCATCAGCCGCTTGATACCACTCTTGCCAGCGGTTTTGGATATTTGGATATAGTCGATCGACCTCTGCTTGTTGCTGCTGAGCCGTTGCCCGTTGTTTCTCCAACTGCCCCCAGTGCAGATCCAAAATTGCCTGCTGAGCCCCCACCACACCAAAAGACTGATTCAACTGTTCCCGCACCTCACGCGCCGAAGCAATCGCCCCCGAAAGCTTGTTCATCAACTCCTGAATCCTTTGAGCCTGCTGCTCGTCTACCACCGCCCCTTGTTGAACCTCAGACTGCTGTTGCATCTGCTGTTGCTCACCCCGCAACTGTTCCCAAGCCGCCTCCATTTCCGCACGAGAGCGATCGACTTCTTCCCGCAACTGACTAGCCTCATCACGAGCATTCTCAATTTCCGAGCGCTGCGCCTCCAGCCGCTCCAACTCATCCACCATCTGAGCCAACTGCTCCTCACGAGCCTGCATCTCCATTTCCCGACGATTGAGTTCCTGACTCGAAAACGTCAGAGAAGCCTTCCACTGCTCAATTTCCTCCTCCTTATCCTTAAACTTGTCCTGCAACCGCGAGAAATTTTGCAGAATGCTCACCAACTGGCGGGCCGCTTCCTGAATTCGCTGCACTTGCTTGCTAGCGCTCAACTCCACCAGCACCAGCGTACCGTCGTTAAACTTATTCGCTTCCTCCACTGGAATCGCATCATCCCCTGGTACAGCGCTCCAATTATGCTCCCCCCGCTGACAAGCTAGCAGTTTTAGCTCAGCCTTACCACCACCGAGACCAAAGCCGCTTCTCTGTTTTTGTACTTCTGCTAGATACAGCACACTAATAGTCCTCTCTTTGGTGTCGTTTGCCCAATTCGTCGATAGCAGTATCCGTTCTGTGAAACGCGATCGAATCTACTTACAGCAGACCTAATCTTCACTTCCTGCTTCACCCTAGGGAGTCAGCTCCTTCCAGTTCACAGGCGTAATTTCGAGTCCAACTCTCCCTAATATAATCCAACAATCTATAAAGATTGACCCTTCTCAACTTTACCAGCAAGCGAGAGCACTGCCGAACTCAAGAGAGCGTCAAGAAAGCGTCGCTACCAGCTTTCTCAACTTCCGGTTGGCAGCATCAATGCCATTTTCTTAAAAAGAGTAGCAAAACTGCGGAGACTGCCATCACCCAAAGTTAAAAAAAATTAACACAAAATATAAGCCTTCTGCCTTCGGCATTACTGCTTTTTTTCGGTCTTTTGGTCAAAAAGTTTCTACCCATCATACCAGCCTTGAGCTTGAATAGCAATCAATCTCGCACCCTAATATTACAAAAATTCCTTCATTTTATCGTCAAACATGGTATTCTATAGACATTTTTTGGGTTATATTTTAACTCCAAGAGCCGGATAATCCCGAATCCCGAAAGCCAAATGTAGCTTGTATAAAAGCAGATTCTTGACAAAAATAACTACCTCTTTCAAGAGGCAGAAAAGTTATGCTTCCTCTATTTTACTGGCCGTTGAAAAACTCCAACTCCCTTTCATCCCCGGCGTGAACGCCGGGGATCGTTCACGAATTGCTTTGTAAAAAATATCGCAGAGGGTCATTATCGATCGTGGGCCTGTTGTGTACGGGCACGCTCGATATCAAGATTGGTTGCTTTCGCCACCACTGAATTTGGTTCTGCTAAATTGGGGTCTGCTGAATGAGTCAGGGAGTATGTCACAATAGGGTAACGCCTTAGCCTATTTGCTCGCCCCAGGCGAGCAAATAGGTATTCACAACCAAAACCTGACAGCTAAACAAATGCTGATGTGAATGGTTTTTTGAATATTGGTCACAATATAGTTGGTTGTGGGTTGATATTTAGATGGAAACAAAAAGTAATATAGCGCCAGCACATAGCTTTTCTGAACTCAGACGCCAACGGTTTTAAGGAGAAAACTTTAGCTCCATGCAGGGAAATTTGAGTGAAATTGACATCCGCAGCATCCTGCAACTGATTGAGTTAGGTCAGCGAACCGGAGAACTGTTCGTAGAGGCCTACAGCTCGAACGGCAGCAGCACGGGTACTCAACCTACCCCGCGCTCCCTTGCAGGACAATCCTGGTATGTCTTCTGCTTCAACGGTCAGATTATTTACGCTACCCAGAGTGCGGGGAGTTTGTTTCGTTTGCGCGACTACCTGCGCCGCTACAAAGCAGACAAGGCCTTAGACAAAATCGAAGTTCCCTATATAGCTTCTACTAATGCCCCAGAATACGGCCACCTGTGGGCGCTGCTAGAAAAGCATATCCTCACCCCAGCTCAAGGGCGCAACATTATCCACAGCATGATCCACGAAACCCTATTTGACTTACTCAGTCTCCACCAGGGTACGTTCACCTTTGAAATGGGGTCTGCCTTAGCTCCTCAATTAACCAGCTTAGAAATTAGCTCTCTGCTGGCGAAAATTGTCAAACAGGTGCAGCAGTGGAAGCAGTTTCACCCTCACATTCAGTCGCCCAACCAATGTCCGGTGATTTCCGACGCCGCACAGTTGCAAGTCGCACTCCCTGTCAATACTTTTAATACTCTCAAACGCTGGGCTGACGGGCACACTTCGATCCGCCAAATGGCCCGCTACCTCAACCGAGATGTGTTGAGTGTCGCTAAGGCAATTTACCCTTTCGTGCAGCAGGGATTGGTGCAGGTATTTTTCGAGTCTGTTACCCCAGCTAACAACAAAAAAGAATGGTCTTCTCCCAAAACCAAAGTTCCGATAGTTGTCTGTATTGACGATGACAATGTGATTCGGAAAACAGTCGAGTCAATTTTAAGTGAACACGGTTACGAAGTTACTGGCATCAGCAGTCCCCTTGAAGCCCTGAGTTTAGTTTTTAAACTTAAACCCGATTTAATTTTGTGCGATATTGCGATGCCGGAACTAGATGGTCACGAAATTTGCGCTATGCTGCGTAGTTCTAGTGCTTTCCGACAGACGCCGATCGTCATGTTAACGGGGATTGACGGATTTATCGATCGGGTTCAAGCTCGCATGGCGGGAGCTACGGAATACATCACGAAACCTTTTGGTGAAAATGAGTTATTAATGCTGGTAGAAAAATATGTGGGCCCTGGCTACCCTCCGTCAACCGTGGACACTCATTTATCAAAAAAATTATAGAAAAATCAACGGGATAGGGAAACTTTGTCTAATTTATCCACTCAAATGAGCTTTAGGCGCTCAAAGTGGAAATATAATATAGTTACTAAACTGATAGTCAGATATGGGTAGACCCGCTGATACAGCAGATTCCACGTTTGTGAAGTACACCCTTTGTCAAACTGATTTCTTCACCAAAAGCCTTTTGTCATTGACCAAAACAGGGGGACGAGAGAGCTAATGTAGTTGATGGCGTCCGCGCTTCTATGGCCAAACACATCCAGCAGTCACGCCATTTATGCCTTGGCTATGTCAAGCTTGGCTATGTCCAGTTTCGATGAGATAAGCTTGGCGGGAACCGTAAATAATTTGCTAGAAAAGCAGGTGTCAGAAGATGATTAGCGGCGGCTCAGACTTCATATTACCAGGACTAGGCATCGATCATGCTCCAGAATTCCAAGAACTAGAAACTCCCGAAGGCGAGCTGCACCTGCGGTTCTATGTGCCTTCGGGGATCGAGTTCGCACTGCCAGCGACAGGGATTAGAGAGGTACTATCCCCCTCCCCAGACCGAATGACACCAATCCCTAATGTTTCTTCCTTGCTTTTAGGTACGCTAAATATGAGAGGACGTGTGATTTGGGTGGCAGACCTGGGTCAATTTCTGGGAGACCAAACACCTATGAATACCGATAGACCGGAAATTCCGATCATTGCTGTAGAAGATCAAGATACGATTTTGGGATTAGCAGTCGATCGAATTGTGGGGATGGACTGGCTCGACGTGGAGCAACTGCACTCGCAGAACAATGCACCAGATGGCATGATGCCATTCCTGAGAGGAGAATGGATGTTAGGCGAACCAGCTCAGAAAGTGCTGCGACTGCTAGATCAAGTGAAATTCTGCGCTCGGCACGGTGGGCAGCGTGAAATCTATTTTAGATGGGCGATTTTCGATTGGGTCTAATCACAAACAGTCACAGAGCCACGTATCTAAAACTCCAGATAAAAATCTAAAATCTAAAATCTAAAATCAAACATGGGGCGGCAAATGGCAACAAGTACCAACTTTCAGCAGGACTACCAACGAGCCGAAGCGGCATACATGGAAGGCGACTACCCAGAAGCCGCGGCTCTAGTCTATCAATTAGTAGAAGATTTTCCCGAAGACCCCAGCGCTCGTTTGCTGTGCGGACACATCTATTGCTACGGGCTAGAACAGTATGAGGTGGCACGGGAACAGTACACAGTGGTGCTCGGCTTGAGCGACGACCCCAGCTTGGTCGAACACGCTCATAATGGCATTAATTACACAGACCAATTTTTACCTGCCCAATTGCAATCGGAAAATTTTGATGCTGAAACTGCATTGGAGTTCTACCCAGAAAAATCTCTCGACGAAGGTTTAGAAAACCCTGATTTTGAACTTTTTCAAGCAGATGCAGGAGAACTCTCTTGGGAGAGTCAATCCCCAGATGGCATGGAAAATGAAGACTTGGCAGACTTAGGAATGAGTGACTTGGGGTGGGAATCACCAGAGGATAATGCCGGGGGTGTCGAAGATTTAACCCTGCTTTCCAATCCATTTACTGGCGATTCTGGTGGGATGGCGGCTTATGCTGAGGCGACGGGGCCGCTGGACGAATTTGCTAATTCAGACTTGGGAGACCCTTTTGCGTTGGATGAAGACTTCGGCGAACACTTTCAAGACAAAAAAGTGTCTGGCAAATCAACTCCTTACCATGCAGATGCGTTTTCAGAAGCTCCGACTCAGATTCTCAATGGTCGGGGTTTTGCTGGCGCAGAAGTCGGGAATTCGATCGACTTGAACAAACCAGATTATCCGACTGGCCCATCCGACAATTTTGGCGAAAGTTTTGCACCACGCTCGTTACCAGATGAATTTGACCTGGACGACGTGGATGACTACTCTTCGTCACCCCCGATCGGTCAAAATCACAACTACGATACAGGAGAAGATGCAGACCCCTTCGCTGCGGCGCTCCCAGGCGAGTTTGGAGGGCGGCCGGAAACCGGTTCGGAATACTCGTCAAATTATGACCTGGCTGAAGATGAGACGCTGTTGATGGGGGGTGCTGTTCCCAATTCTCAAAGTCAAAGGTCGAGCCGGAGAGGGTTGAATTCGACCGAGAGAACTTCGCAAAATAATGGTTACGGCGACTCTCCGAGTGTTGGATCAGGCTCAAGGGATAGTTTTGAATTAGATGCTTTCGATGATGATGCTTTTAATGATTCTTTCTCTATAGACGCTTCAGAGCAAGCGACTTCTTTCGGAGCGGGAGGAAGGGAAAGCAGTGATTGGTCACCAAAAACTGGTAATTCTCAAGAACATAGCGATTTCTTGGACGAATTTGATGCTTTTGATGATTTGGGCAATTTGCCAGATTTTGATATTTCTGAAGATGTCAATAGTTCGATTCTAACTAGGGGTAGCACTAATTTTGGCAACTCCTCGACTAGCGGCATGATGGGTACGACTGGCAGTAGTCTAGATTTCGACAACACCGACGGCTCCGCGATTCGGGATGATGAGATATTTAGCATGAGTGGGCCGGCTGATACGTCGGCTTCAAGTTTTACAGGGACGGAGACGGAGGCGATCGATTCTTCTGTCACTGTGGAACAGGGGGGCTTGGCTTTCTTGGAAAATGCCCCTTTGTTTAAGAAACATCTTTACACAGCAGTTGGGGCCGGACTGGTTTCTCTGGTAGCTGTGGCTTTTGTCACTAACATCGCTTCTTACCAAGCGCTGCGACAGGATAAGCCAGAGGCGATCGTCTATCTGCGTCAAACTGGATGGGTAATGACCGCAGCAGCAGGTGTGACCAGCTTTTTAACTTCTTGGGGCATCGGCCAGTTAATCGCCAAGCAGGTACGTCATTCTGCGGACAATTTGCAAGCTCAATTTGATGCTGTGTCTCAAGGAAATTTGGATGCTCGCGCCACAATTTATTCTGAAGATGAATTTGGCAAAATGGCGGCTAAATTCAACCATATGGCGAAGGTGATCCAAACGACGATTAGCGATACTAGACGCAAATCGGATGAGCAGGAACAGGCAAAGGAAGACTTGCAGCGCCAAGTGATTCGCTTGCTAGACGACGTGGAAGGTGCTGCTCGTGGTGACTTGACGGTGACTGCGGAGGTGACGGCCGACGTTTTGGGTGCTGTTGCTGACTCGTTTAACTTAACGATTCAAAATCTGCGAGAAATTGTTCACCAGGTGAAGCAGGCGGCGAGGGAGGTCAGCAAAGGTGCTACGGATAGTGCCAAGTTTGCGGGGGATTTGTCTTCGGATGCGCTGCGACAAGCTGAGGAACTGGCGGCGACGCTGAATTCGGTGCAGGTGCTGACGGACGCGATTCAACGGGTTGCTGAGAGTGCTAGAGAGGCAGAAGAAGTGGCACGGGGCGCTGCGGCAACGGCTCTGAAAGGGGGCGAGGCTGTGGAGCGGACGGTGGCTGGGATTTTGGAAATTCGAGAAACAGTAGCAGAAACTACGAGAAAGGTCAAGCGGTTGGCGGAAGCTTCTCAAGAAATTTCTAAGATTGTGGCTCTGATTGCGACGATCGCCTCGCGGACGAATTTGTTGGCTCTCAACGCTAGTATTGAAGCGGCAAGGGCTGGGGAAGCTGGTCGGGGTTTTGCGATCGTGGCGGATGAGGTGCGACAATTGGCAGATCGATCGGCTAAGTCTTTGAAAGAAATCGAACAGATCGTGATGCAAATTCAAAGTGAAACCGGCGCGGTAATGACGGCGATGGAAGAGGGTACGCAACAGGTAATTGAGGGGACAAAATTGGCGGAACAAGCTAAGCGTTCTCTCGATGATATTATCCAAGTAACTAATAGGATTGATGTGTTGGTCCGATCGATTACGGCGGACACTGTAGAACAGAATGAAACAGCTCGCTCGGTCGCCTCGGTGATGCAGGCCGTGGAGCTAACTGCTCAGGAAACGTCCCAAGAAGCGCAGCGAGTTTCGGGTGCTTTGCAAAATTTGGTAGGCGTTGCTCGCGATCTTTTGACATCGGTAGAAAGGTTCCGAGTAGAAACAGCAGAAAGACAATAATTGATTGTTTAATGCTTTTTTCACTTGCTGATTTACAAGCATAGTAGCGTAGCAATAATGGCAAACAAAAAGCAACCTCGCAGCCTTGAAACCGCTGCGGGGAAGCTAATCCAGCACCTAAACAAACTAGGAGTTGTACAGATGGACGATAACATAGTAGAGGTTATTCCTGGTATATTTGGTGAGATTCAGCCGACGGGCTGTATTATCTCTACTCTAGCCAAATCTAGCAGTGGCTATGACAACAAAAGACTTAGGATTAACGGTGAATGGAAAACCTTTAATGTACACCGTTTAGTATTAGAAAATATCTTAGGTCGTCCGATTAGATTAGAATACTTTTCTTGCCATAGTTGCGATGTTCGCAACTGCATTAATCCTAATCATTTATGGGAAGGTTCTAGACTGGAAAATTCTCAAGATAGGTTTAGAAAAGGACGGATTAAAGATGTAGGAAGTACATCTGCTCCTAAACCTCAAAAACTACCGCGAGGCATAGAAATAATTCCCGGCATTCGGGCCCAAATACAGCCAAATGGCTGCATGATTTGTATCTTGGCTAAAAGAAGTGATGGTTACTCGGTTAAAACTATCAAAATTAACGGTAAAAATCAAAGCTTCTATCCCCACAGACTTGTACTTGAAGATAAACTGGGAAGACCGATCAAACCGGGTTAT
>Ga0105045_10001120_pt1 | contig 21443 bp, 17 predicted proteins | sample MAT02_FD_78089 | JGI IMG/M metagenome (GOLD analysis project Ga0105045, IMG submission 78089) | Freshwater microbial communities from Lake Fryxell liftoff mats and glacier meltwater in Antarctica - MAT-02 (megahit assembly) | ecosystem: Environmental > Aquatic > Freshwater > Ice > Liftoff... | reverse complement strand
TCAATGTAATAAAAGTCTTTTGTTGAGCCATTGAGTATTATTTTCTTAAACTCGTCTAAGCTTTTACACAAGGGTTTTTCTTTTTTTGGGCATTGTTAGTTTATACTTAAAAGAATCTCCTATCCCTGCTCGCCGCTGTTTCGTCAACGACAAACAGCCGAAGTGCTAGCCCAAAAAAGGTTACTTTTTCTTAATACAACTATTTCCTGCACATTTAAACACGTGGCATTTTGTAACTTCAGTTGTTGGTGAAAAGAACAACAGCTTTTGGGGATTATATGAATTTTAAAATTATTTAATTGAACACCAACAACGTCAATACTACGGCAGAAAAGGAGCGATGGAGAAGTAATTTCTTATTTAAAATTCTGTGTAATGCCAGCAGCCGTATCACTTATTTTTTTTAACAGGTTGCTTAGGGTCGACATCATTTTGCTCATACGGTCCATCGCCATTTGAAGGCGGAGGCTTTCCATCTCCCCCATTTCGCTCATGCTGTCCAGGTCTTTTTGAGTGCTTTTTTTCAATTGCTCAAATTCTTTATTAACCGCTGTAACAGACCGAAAGGAACTGCCCACCTTTTCATTGAGGGTACTTACTTTTTTTCTTACAGCAATTGCTTTTGCAGGGGAAAGTACATAGCTTTTATTTTGAATTGATGCAGGCATACAATTGTTTTTATCTTTTAAAGTTAGCTAACAATTTTGTATCATCCAAACAGATCGTATGGATGTTTTTGCTTTCCGGCAACTTCACCCGCATACACTTAAGGCCTGCCAGAAGACGTTGCAGCGGAGTTGGGAACACCAGCCAGGACTGGCCCCCGCCGACGAAACAAAAGACGCTTCTGCCTTATTACAGACAAAAGCGTAAAAAAAAAGCACGAAAACTGTAATGCGTTAAAGCGTTACCTCTCCAATAAAAACGGCACCGCTTTTTCCCTTTTCCATTTGCAGGGTAACAATTCTTTTTTCTTCATTGGGCATTCCAAAATGCGTGTATATTTCAGCCATTACGGTGGTGGGGCCTGCAAGCGTTGCCTGCGAATCGCCATAGTAATTTATTTCAATCCTGTATTTTCCTTTTGCAGCATTTTTCAGGATGAATTGTTCAGGGCCGAGTCCCTCGGTAAAATCATCAGAAATTCTGCCACCCATAGCGGTCGTCTTATGACTGTACATACATTTTTCTTCGTTAGGGTCGGTTACCCACAAATCAATGTCAGTATTGTTCATGTTCCAGTTCATCACGATCCTAAGGTCGACAGGCATGGGCCGTATAATTACTTTTGGTATTTCCTTTAACTTAAGTTTTGTTGGGTGCAATGCAATCAGCCTGTTTATTTCAGGAAGAAAAATTTCTTCGATGCCAAAATAGATGCGGCGCATTTCATCGCTGTAGCTTTTGGTCATTCCTTCATACAACTGTTCGAGCGCTTGTTGGTATTGCCCGGCATCTTCCAGCGCAAGCGCATAATCACGGTAGCTTTGCGGATCCATTGGCCTCAGTTCAGTTACTTTTTTAAAGGCAATCAGTTCTCCTTCATATTCGCCTGCTTCTTTTAATTTATACCCCAACATTTTATATAATTCATAACTGCTATTTTCCAATTCGGCCAGGTTGCTCAAAATTTTAATACCGTTTTCCCTGTCCCCTATCTTTAAAAAATAGGAGGCTACTTCAAAAAAATAAACGGGCCGGTTCATATAATATTTTCTCAATTCAACATATTTATCATACCGTTTTGCCTTTTCTGTTGCCTTAATAATTTTTACGTAATCCGAAGTTTCAGGATCAAACGCAAGGTCAATTGAGTTGAGCTTTCCTGTTCTTGTTGCTGCACGAATGGTATCTCCAGTTGTAAAGCCCCTGTTTTTTGTGGTTACAATCACTGCCCCGCCGGATGCGGTGGCGCCATAGATTACAGTTGCGCTGGCAGCCTGCAATACGTCGATGCTTTCAATATCATCTTTGTCAACTTCACTAATATTTCCTGCCACGCCATCAATGATATACAAAGGTGCTTTTGCATTTGCAGAAGCTGCTCCACGAATTACGATATTGTTACTACCACCGGGTACACCGTTGCCATTGGTTACATTTACACCTGCTACTCTTCCCTGCAATTGACTGGTTACCGGATTTTGAATTGAAGGACTAATATTGTCTGCAGAAACGGTGGTTACGCTTCCCGTTACTGACTTCCGCCTTTGAGTTGCGTAACCAGTGACTACTACTTCTGCTAATTTATTTTCTTCATTCAACTGAGCTGTGTTGGTATTACCAGCGCTACCTGCCACTTCCTCATCCCGGACGATAACTGGTACTGTATAGCGCACAGAATTTACCATAGGAGGCTGTGCATTCTTTTTCTTCGACGGCGCCACAACTGGCTTTTTATTTGTCTTCCACCAATTGCTCAAATCATTCATCATCTGCAAAGAAGCCTGCAGGTTATTTTGATTTCTTGTTGTAATTGCATTGCGGCTTTGTTTCATGATGCGGTCGTACTCAGCCCTTAGTTCTGCCGGCGGTTCTATTTCGTACCGGAGATAATCATTCACCGTTTCTAATACGATGAGCGAAGTATTGCGGGTTACAATGCCAAACCTTTTTCCAATGCTTTCGATGGACTGCCGGTTTTGCTCGTACTGAATATCCAGTTCTGCTATTTTCTTTTGTGCAAATATTTTGCTGATGTCAAAATTCTCACAGAGCTGATCTTCGGCGTTAATGATTACTTTCTTTATAAACAGTACTTTATTGCCATAGCCAAACTGCAGGATGATTTCCTTGATATCTGTAAAGGCAATACCGGCAGCAGAAAAACTATTGCCCACGGCAACAGGTATTGCAGGATAACTTTCTTCAACAAGACTGTTTTGTAGTATACCCATAAAGCGCAACGGCACAACAGTAAGCGCTTTGAGCGCCGTAGTTAAGTCATCTTTTTGCAGATCAATTACCTGCCCGCCGGTTTTGAGCGAAATGTATTTCAAATTGCTATAATCTGCACCGGAAGCGCTGTTGATGCAGTACACCGGTTTGCTTCCGGTTGCGATATTGGTACTTGAAAATGTCTCCAGCCCATCACTCACCAGCAAAAATTCATCACCGTCTGTTTTATTCAACTGCAGGCATCCGAAGTTGGTAGCCCCGTCATATTGTATGCTGTCGATGGCATTGCCCAGTTGTTGCCAGTCGCCATTTGTAATCATATATTTTTTGTTGCCCACTATTTTATTGCTGAATAAAATCAACCGCACATTGGCATTGCCCAACTTTTTAAAATAGGCATCCAGCAGTTGCTTTTCTTTTTTAATGTTCCTGCTGGTGCCACTTAAAGATGCATCCCAAAGCAGGGTAATATCTTTCGGCAATATTTTTTCCTGCTCCTTATTATCCAGTCTTGTATTGATGAGGTAGTAAAATTTATTCTCATATTCCTGCAGCATTACTTCGGTTGCATCTGCCGGTTTTTTTATACTAAATGAAAGGGAGTTGCTGGAAACATAATTTGTTTTGTGCAGGGCTGCTGTGTACAAATTATTTCTTTTGTCAAATTGCAGGTTGTCGGAAAGGGCGGTATCAAAAACGGGCTGGGTCAGGCTTTGTATTACTTCAATGTTTAGCGAAAAATCAGCAATGGTATCTTTTAAATTGAGTGGCAGGTAATAACGGAGCAAATCATTTTCCATGATGGGCAATTCTTCTTCATAACCAATTACAACCGTACGGGTACTGTTTGCATTGATGGGATAAATCCTTGTACGAAAGGTATTGCCGTCCACTTTTTCCAACAGGCCCGGATCAACCCTGCGCCGCTCGATGGCTTCAAATACCATGGTGCCCTTGCCCCTGTCAACCGGCACAGCTTCTCTTAACTTACCGTTGATGTCAAGCGCATAGCGGCTTACAGCGCATCCATCTTTCAGCGGAAAATCAAGCGTGCCTTCCAATATTCTGCCGGTGTTATTTTTAAATACCATTTGCCAGGTGGTTTTGGCAACGGTTCCGCATACTTTAATGTCTATTTTCAATTGCTGCAGCACTACCCCATTGTTGCTTTTACCATCCACGGTTAGTTGTGGCGCCTGGGCGGCGGCGTTTTTATTAACTGATAAAAAGGAAATGATGATTGCGAGGCTTACAATTATTCTTCTCATATAGATGGTTTTACCTATGATGAGTGAAAGGGAAGGATTGCATAAATGATTTTAAAAAATATTTTTTTAATGGGAAGGCCGCTTATTAATCACCCGGTTTTTCATACTTAGCCATCGTTCGTGTCTCACGAAAAATGATCTGCTAAAATTCTCTTGTTACATCACTTAAAAAAAATCATTTTCCTACTGTGTTTAGTAGGCCACAATCTACGTTAATGGATTTATTTTACCTTTTACGCACCTGCTAAACTCCGGAAGTTAGATGCCGATACCACCACTTCAGGAAGGTTTCATCATCGCTGAGTTTACCGGTAACCTTATATTTTGAAGATGTAAGAATTGAATTGTACACAGCATCCTGCCTGGCAACGGAGCCTGGCGTAATGTAACTGGAATGTATAAACCAGATACCGTCATTTGCATAATAAATAAAACCAGTATGATTGTCGAGCCCGACAATGTATAGTCCTTTACCAGTGTGCCGGATAGCAGCAATGAAAGCCTCTTGTGAAATATTGCGATAACGGTGAATGTATTTTTTACTGATTAATTTTTGTATCAGTTCCTCTGATGCACATTGTGACAAAGCAATTCTATTTAGCTTAACACCGGCATCTCTTAATACTGTTGCAACAAAATAACCGCAGGCAATTGTGCCTTGTTGTGGAATTTCCGTAATACCATTAAAGTTCCATTTGGTCCCAATCCAATAAGGGATGATGGAATCGCAAACAACGGAGATAAAGACTTTTTGCAAATGTGGTATTTCATTGACTGAACGGTTCCTGTAAACGTAAGCCACAATATTCTTTTTTGTAGTTGGGTAGTTTTCCATATTGAGCCGTTTAAGACTATCAACTGCTGCATTTGAAAGAACTGTTATTTTTTTATTGTTTGAATAATTACAGCCTATGATTGAGATTGAGAGTAAGAGAAAAAATATTATGAGCCGCATTGGAATTTGATTTTCTGCCGGTAAGATGTTTCTTCAATTGGATTCCATAAAAAATAACTTTTTATTTCACTTGCTAACAGCCAACTTCCTGAACCATCATTTCATCTGTGTTGATATCCGAATTCCGGCAACATCAAGGAGCTGGTTCCGGGCTGCATCGATTGTTTTTTGCCCCCGTGGGAAAAAATTTAGTTTATCTAAATTTCGTTCTGCAGCACGCAACGTTGCTTTCCACCACACAAGGTCTGTGAGAGGACGTTGCTGCGAAGGATACTGTCTATATACTGCTCCGCAATAAATAATGCCGCTGGTCAATAGAAAAGATTCGGGTGGAAAACACTGCTGCGAAGGAACAAAAATGAAGATTTACACCAATAGCATAAATTTAAATAACACCGGTAATCAAATGGCTAAAGATGAATGATGGAAACTTATAAAGGAATAAAAGTAGCAAAGGCGGTTCGTTGAATCATTTTCATCATTTGTTGATTTTTTTAAACCGTTTATTGATTTGGATGCCGGGTAATAACGGAAAAGGTTAATGTTGATTAACTTTATCAGCACCTAATGACATGGCCATTCCATCATAAAAACGAAACCAGCTATTGGTTAAAAGTCTTTGTAATATATGCATTGATAGAAGCCTGTATTCAGTTACTATTCTTTTTTATACTAAATAATTTTGGCACGAAACGTATCAGTATTGTTGAGTTTCACCTGGTTATGTGGGTTTTTCAGTGCATGCTGATATGGCCGATTTGGTGGGTGGCATGGGTGTCAGGGAAAAGCCCCATTGCCATACAAATCCTCATTAATATCGCTTTTTATATTGTTTATAGTTTTTGCTGGTTTGGCCCGGTGCAGCATATCATAGGTTTTTTATACAACCACCTGCAACAAATAACCAGACCTGTTAATGACAGGCAAATTCCCTACCTGGACAAGGGCACCGACTATGCATATATCAATTTTCAATTGCTCAAACATGCTTTTCGTTTGTCGTGGTTTTACCTTGCCAGTTACTTTTACAATTACCGGTTGGAAGAAAGTAAACGGGTTGCACTTGCCGTATCCAATAAAGATCTGCAATTAAAATTGCTGAAATGGCACCTCAACCCTTCCTTCTATTTTAAAACCATTCAGCTCCTTCAACGCTCGGCTGCTACCCTGCCCTCCAACGCTACACAACCTATTCTTCAATTGGCCAAGGTAATGGAGTATGTTATTTATGAAGCAAGGCAGCAATACATAGAGATGAAAAAAGAAATTCAGTTTTTAATCAATTACATAGAACTGATCAATCAGCAAAAGGAAAATAAAGTATGGATTAAAATGGAATTGCAGGGTGAGTACGATCATTTAAAAATTGCGCCTTTGCTATTGACTGGCATTATTGATAATATTGTTTTGTTGCCCAAAGGGGAAGAAAGAAGCTGTTGTTTTATCCAAATATGGTTTACAGGAAATCAGCTTTCTTTTTCTTTAACTGGTATAGAATCAAAACCTACAACAACAGCGTTGCTCGAAGAATTGTACCAGCATAAATATTTTATTAACTATACAACAGAAACAGGGTTTAATCTCAAAATACAGTTAGATGAGGCTTGAACAAAACGATATATCAATACCCGTTACAGAAAGCATCAGCAAAAGCTTTTGGTTGCGGGCTGTTGCTTTGTATGCAGCCGCAGAGGCTTTATTTATTATCATTACTTATTTAATTACTTATTACCAATGCAAAATTTGTGTGTTGCCAATACCTTTTTATATATGGCAATGGCTGGCAAACCTGTTTCTTACAGCACTGCTTTGGTATGGCCTCAATTGTATTCACCGCTTTTCAATTTCGAAAGTCATTGCAGGAAATGTTATTATTTTTCTGCTCTATTATTTTTCTTATACTGGCATGCTTTATTTAATACTCAATTCGAAAACAGGCTGGATTTTAGGCCAGGATATGTGGATCAGAACTTTTGAATCCGTTATTTACAAGTCATGGTCAGATATTGGAAAGTATGTACTAAAGCTTTCTGCGTTTTATGTACTGCGTTTTTATTTCGATTACCAAAAGGCAGCACAGCAGCGGTTGCAACTGGCTGTTGTTAATAAAGACATGCAAGTCAATTTGCTCAAGCAACAGTTGAGCCCTCACTTTTATTTTAACACCTTGAATAATCTTTATGGACTTGCCCGTAGCAATAACAGCCGCCTTACAGTTGCGCTGCACCAGCTTTCCAATATTATGCAGTATGTAATTTTGGATTGCAATAAGCCCAAAGTTTTATTAAGCCAGGAAATAAACTTCCTTCAGAGTTATATTGAGTTGGAAAAATTAAGGTACGAAAGCGATACGGTAATTGAATTATCAACAGCAGGACAAGTAAACGAACAAACCATTGTACCACTACTGCTGATACAGTTTGTAGAGAACGCCTTTAAGCATGGAATGAAGGAAAAATCGGAACGAAGCTGGATGAAAGTAAAGGTGAATACAAATGGCAATGAACTATTATTTAATGTCGAAAACAGTTATTATGATACAGTTTCCTCACAAGGAATCGGTATCAAAAGTGTTAATGCTATCCTGGGTATCCAATATGAAGGGAAGTACGAAATAAAACTGCGGCATGAAGCCAGCCAATTTTCAGTAACTTTAAAATTGAACCTGTTATGAAAAAAATTAGTTGTGCCATCATTGATGACGAGCCTATTGCCCGTAACATTCTGGAAGATTTTATCACCCAGGATAACAGGTTATTGCTGCGAGGAAACTACAAAAATGCAAAAGAAGCATTAAACGGCATTACTACTCAACCGGTAGAATTGGTTTTCCTGGACATCAATATGCCGGGGCTTAACGGGTTTCAATTTTTAAAATCGATGACCAATCCGCCTGCTGTAATTTTTACTACTGCTTACCGGGAGTATGCCATGGAAGGTTTTGATGCAAATGCAATTGATTATCTGCTGAAGCCAATTGCGATAGAACGGTTTTTATTATCGCTAAATAAAGCCTGGAAATTCTTACGCCCTGCATCTGTTGAAACTACAGAAATAGCTGCGGTAAATGAAAACGACAATTTCTTTTTTGTAAAAGCCGAGGGCGGCCTGGTAAAAATTTTCTTAGAAGAAATATTATTTATTGAAGCATTGAAGGAGTATGTAAAAATCGTTACCAACAATAAATCCGTGATTACCTATCATACCCTTTCCGGGCTGGAAGAAAAATTACCTGCCGGGAAATTTTACCGCATTCACCGTTCCTATATCGTAAATATAAAAGCCATATCCAGCATTGAAGGCTTTACCATTAAGATTGACAAACACGAACTCCCTATCAGCCGCAATGAGCGGGATGCCTTTGTAGAACTGGTAGCCAATGGAAAAATTATTCGCAAATAACACCTCATTTCGTTGAAAGAAACTTGCTTTTAGTAGAAAGGCTGACATCTTATGCCGGCCAGTTGAATTATTTTCTCATTCCGTTGAAAAGGCATGCACCTCTTTTTTCTCCTGCTTAGTTTTATGACATGTCCTTTTAGTAATAACTCTTTCACTCAAAAAATTACAAGTATGAAAAAAAAACTTTTCTTCCTGTTGTTATTGTTGCCGGGAGCCATCATTTCCTTTACGACCCTTAGTAAAAAAAAGGAAGTTAATAAAAAGGCCACTGAGTCTCATTTACCTGTTCCTGAAAAGTTTAATGCCGTTTTATTTGAAGACGTAATCAATAAAAAAATGAAAAACTTGGTGAAGGGCTATGCCTTTGCCATTGCTGATAAAGATGGTATTAAAGCAAGAGCCGAAGCCGGCTGGGCACAAGACCCTGAAGATGGTAATGTAGCAATGACAACGAAGATACCAAGCTGTATTGGTTCCGTTACAAAAATGATGTCTGCAGCGGCATTGCTTAATCTGCTGGAGGTACTGCCCGGTGTAAAATTAGATGACCCGGTATTTTTAAAACTTCCTGCAAAGTGGCAGCAGAAATATAAAAACAGCAGGGTAGAACTACTCACTTATCGCCAATTATTGCAGCATAAATCAGGATTTTGGAAAGGAGGCGATGTGGGAAACCTGGATTCAATGGCGACTTTTCCAAAGGCATCGTTTATTGCAAAAAGAGATTATAACAATTCCAATATTTCAATTTTTCGTTACCTTATAACTGCGTTAGCTTATCCTGAGGAAGCAGCAGCTATTGAGAAAAATGTTGCTGGATTATCATTCAGCAAATATTCAGATCAGGTAAATATTGACTACGGTTTTCCCTATGAAAAATATGTACGAAAACGTATTCTGGAAAAAGGATTAAGCAGTATTACAGCAAGTTGCAGGCCGGAGCCAGACTTTATGCCCAAAGTAGCAAAAGGCTATTCCGACAGAAACGCAAAAGCAGGTGGATTAACAAATACAGCGGCTGAACATAAAGCCAAAGGAAACCATTGCGCACCACAGGGTAGTTGGTATTTCTCCGCAGAAATGCTCTGTCATTTTGGAAGAACCTTAGTGTACAGCAATAATTATCTGACGAATACCACACTTAAAATGATGTTTGATGACAAAAATAGTGATGAGAGATTAGGATGGGCAAGTTTTGAAAAGCATGATGGTTTTGGACAAGAAACCGGGCAGTCAAGATGGCCTTCCCATAACGGGGCGCAGAATGGATACTTTGCTTTGCTAATGCAGTTGCCTTATGGTTATGTAGGTTCGGTGCTTGTAAACAGCAGCAAGAATCTGAATACTGATACCACAGGAACGGATACTGGTGGTTTTTTAAAAGATGTTTTGATGGATGCTTTTTATCAAGCCACTCACGCAGCACCTCTAGCTGAAATTGCAAAACATGGTATTCCAGAAAACAAATACCAGGAAGAATTTAGTATGATATGGAACTCAGGTTACTATCCTGTGTGGGTAGATGCTTATGATGTGAACGACAAAACATTTTTCAATACCATCTTCCGGCCCAATAAAGATAACTACGATGTAAAAGTGAAGCATGATATGACCAAAGAAAGTTACCAGCATGAGTACAATGAATGGGTGAAACAAAAAGGATATCGTCTCCAGCAAATAGATAATTACAATGATGCAGGTAAGCTAAAGTTTGCCGTCATCTTTATTAAAAAGCCAGGGCAACCACAGGCTCAACCAGCCTATCATGGCTTGTCGCCGGAAGAGCATCAAACATTATTTGATAAATATACCGGCGACGGTTATGTGCCTGTAAATGTTTCTGTAACATCAGTTGGCGGTAAAAAATATTACGCCGCTTTTTATAAAAAAAGAAATGTAGGAGGCAGTGTGTTGAAGAGTTCCTTATCCCAACAGGAATACCAGAATATGTATGATGATATGGATAAAAAACATTGGGAGCAGGTTTACATCAATGCTTATCATCATGATCGGCAAACAAGATTTTCCGTAATCTGGTATAAAAAATCAGGGTATCGTTCTTTCACAGCCACCCGAAAATCAAGTAGTGATAGTTACCAGGATAAATGGGAAACCAATACCAGTAATGGATTACTCACCCGTTGTGTAACGGGGTATGAGGAAGCCGGCAAACATTGGTTTGCTGCACATTGGGCTAAATAATTTTTAAACTATAAAATATATGTTTATGAAACAGTTCCTTTCGAAAATGATTTTCGGCTTTTGTATTTTATTGCTATCCGGCGGTATTCATGCACAAACAAGATCCACAAAAACCGCTGCCGCTCCTTTGCCCACAGCACAAAATGTACTGGCATGGGCCCAGGAACTTTCTCCGCAGTTGCAGGCGATTATAGGAAAAGTACAAAAAATAAAACCTGTGAGTAAAGCTGATTTAAGAACCAGGAATTCAATGCTCAAGGCGGAGCAGTTTGCAAAAGAAATTACTTCCAAAGGCTCCAGGTTAAGTGAGGCGGAGGCCAAAAAGTATGATACATGGTTTCGGCTGGCATTATCTGAATCGCTGGAGGATTGCCTTAGTTCCAGTCCTGGTAGTGAATGCTGTTTTGCCTCGCAGTACCATGGCCAGGGCTGGGGCTCCATGTGGTACAGAGCCAACTGTTTTGTAGCCCGCTTTCCAGGCATAAATTAAGAAAATTCTTAAACGGGTTGGGTACATTCCTTTTCTTCAAACAATACAATATGGTAACAAATCAATTAAAACTAAATACCTCAACCGGCAATTACCTGATTGATCCCAGCACTATCATACGGATAGAAGCTTGCTCTAATTATTCAAGACTATATTTCAATAATGGAAAAATGCTGACAACAGCTAAATTACTAAAATGGTTTGAGGAAAAATTACAATCATTTACCCGGCTGCATCGCATCCATTTAGTCAATAACCAGTTTATGCAAAAAAATAAAAACATCAACAGTGGCATTGTATTACAGAACGGTAAAACAATTCCAGTTTCCAACCGAAGAAAAAAATATGTGTTGCAGAAATTTGCAGCAGCTTGTGTATTATCATTTTTCTTTTCTCAAATATTGTTTTCACAAAGTGTAGGCGTTGGTACAAATGCTCCACATGCAAGTGCTGCGTTGGATATAGTAAGTACCAATAAAGGAATGTCCATCCCGTCCATGACAACAGCACAACGCAATGCCATACCAGGTCCTAAGGCTGGCTTGTTTGTTTTTGATACACAGAAACAAACACTATGCATGTTCAATGGTACCCATTGGGTATATTTTCAAAGTTCTGTAGAATCTAATGTAGTGCCACCAACAGAAGTACAGGCCCTGGATGGTAGCGTGGGCGACGAGTTTGGCAACAGCATTGCAATGGCTGGCAACTATGCAGTTATTGGCGCCCATTTAGACAATATCGGAGCAGTTCTCAATCAGGGCAGCGTCTACATCTTTTTTTTTAATGGAGCAAACTGGGTGCAGCAGGCAAAACTTATAGCATCGGACGGAGCAGCCAACGATAATTTTGGAAGCAGTGTGAGTATAAGCGGAGATTATGTGGTGGTGGGTGCAGATAGGGATGATGTGGGAGCCAATGGCAACCAGGGCAGTGCATATATTTTTTTACGCAGTGGCACTAACTGGACACAGCAAGCAAAAATTACGGCTGCCAATGGGGCTGCATCAGATAATTTTGGTTGCAGCGCAGGCATCAGTGGCAGTTATATTGTAGTGGGCGCAAAAGGCGATGATATAGGAGCCAATACCAATGAAGGCAGTGCTTATTTTTTTGTACGAGACGGCGTAAGCTGGACACAGCAGAATTACAGAGTGGCACCACTTGGAGCTGCTGATGATGGCTTTGGAAGTGCTGTTTCAATAAGTGGCGATTATGCAGTTGTTGGTGCACCTGGTGATGACTTTGATGGGAAAACCAATACTGGTTCTGTTCATGTTTTTTTTAGAGTTGGAGCAAACTGGACACATCAGCAAACGGTTTATCAAAATCCTTTTGGAGTAAACGATAACACCTTTTATGGTCAGGAGGTTGCTATTGATGGTGACTTATTTGCAGCAGGTTGGGGCACAGGTAACATTAATTCAAGTGGTGTAAATATATCAAAGCGCAACGGCACGCTGTGGACTCTTGTAAACGGACTAGTCAATTTTGATCCGATAATCGGTGAACCTGGCAGTACAGGATTTGGATATTCCGGAATGTCTTTCTCCAGCACCCATTTTATTGTAGGTGCATCGGGCAGTTCATCGCCATTATTCGCTCAGGGAGCTGCTTATTTGTATGAGGTAGACAGGGCAACCGGACTTACTTATTTATTACGAAAGATAACTGACCCGCTGGGAGCAGTGCAGGACTTTGCTGGCACCACTGCCGCCACAACAGATTTATACTGTATGGTTGGTGCGCCGAATGCCAACGGCTTTAAAGGCAAAGTGTTGATATTGCCTATTCAATAAGTTAATTGATTATAAATTATTAAGATTGGTTTTATTGCCAGGGCGCTGCTTAAATTTAATTGGAGTGACTGAATGTAAAAGTGGTGATGCCATAAATACTTCGGCGCCGCTCAGTACTGATTTTGACCCGCCACGGCAAACGCCAATGTAGCTGCCATAAAAAATAAAAATGGTAAACAAATAAATCGTAAACAGTTTCTAAGTTTTTGCCTAAATAAACGATGAACGATATACCAAAGTGCTGATTGCATATTTTCAATCTCCCCGGCGCAGGACTGGGGCAGGGGTATTGAGCGATAGCCTTCCTGTGCCAGCCGAATTGCCTGGCTATTGTTATTGATCTATAGTAACAGGTCAGACATAGGACAGATTCCTACATTTGAATGATACACAAGATAATTTCTTACCGAAACAAAAAATACGCAATCACCAGTGTTACCAGCACATTAAACAATTGAGCAATCAGGAAGGCATACATTGGTTTTCTGTTTTCGCCTTTTAACAGGTCGCTGAATTTTGTTTCCAATCCGATACTGGTAAATGCCAATACAAACCACAGGGATTGAATATTTTTTAAGCTGTCTTTTACCTCGCCAATTGTTTCGGCACTTAACACAAACGAGAATAAAAGAGAAGCTGCAACAAAGCCCAGCACAAACTTTGGAAACCGCTCCCAGATAATGCGAAGTGTAGGCTTTTCCGTTTCGCCGTTGGCTGATTTTTTAGTATAGGTCCAGTAAACAGAAATACCAAAAGCTGCAATCCCAAGCAACACGTTTTGAGAAAACTTTACAATGGTACTTATTTTTAAAGCCTCCTCTCCCACAAGCGATCCGGAAGCAACCACTGCCCCGGTGGTATCAATACTGCCACCCAGCCATGCCCCGGTTACCGCCTGCGAAAGTCCCATCCATTGCGCCAGGTAAGGCATTACTATCATCATAGGAATGGCGCAGATTAACACCAGTGAAATTACATAGGATAGCTTTTTTGTATCGCCTTTGATTGCGCCCGCAGTGGCAATGGCGGCAGATACCCCGCAAATGGAAACTGCACTTGAGATCATCATGGTCAGTTCCGAGTCTATCTTCATTTTTTTACAAAGCCAGTAAGCAAAATACCAAACCGAAACAACCACCACCAATGCCTGCAACAATCCATAGGAGCCGGCTTTTAAAATATCCGAAAAAATAATCGACGTACCCAACAAAACCAAGCCGATTTTTACAAATAATTCCGTGGACAAGGCTGCCCTGAACCAGTCTGGTAACTTAAATAAATTGCTGATGAGCAGTCCCAGGCCAAGGCTGAATATCACTGCTTCAAGGTTATACGATTTAACAGTCTTGTTGCCCGCAATTATCAGTGCAAACACGGTAACCACATACAGTACGATAAAAGTATAAACGAAATATTTCACCGGCCTGGAAGTTAATAAGACGCCAATAAAGGCGATCGCTAAAACGAACAAGAATTGAATTCCAATTTTAGCAAGATTGCCAGATGCTACTATTTTAGTGGTAAGTTCACTGGCACTGCTCCATCCGTATGTGGGACTCAACGGCTTTATTCCAAGAATGGCCAGCAGGATAATTAAAAAGCCAAGCATTACAACTACCCAGTCTTCATGTAGTGAAAATTTAATTGCGGTATTAGGCATAGGTTTTCTTATAAAAATTAGCAAAGCGTTTGTGAACAAATTAACGAATACCGACAAAGTAAATTACTTTAATTGTAAACCGTTGATATTATTAATGCTTTTTAATTAATGCTGATCTTACACTAGCACAGGAATGATAAGTGGCTTTTGCGTCATGGCTTCCTGTACCCTGTCAATACAAACGATTTGGTTTAAGACTTTTTATTTGCTTCAATCACAAGTCTCAAACAAATATTTATCAGCTTGTAAAAGTATAAAAAACTTAAGCCTTTTTAATGTAAAAAGGCCCATCGGGCCGACATTTTGGTAACCATAATCTATCAGCTTACGCCAGACCCCTTCGGGGAGAGATTTTCATTTCCATCAATCATAAAATTCAAAAAAATATTTATTATCCTATGCTACATCAAAATCCGACAACATTTTTATATCCTCTTCCTTAAATGTTTTAACACGATGATCTGCTTCCTGGTTCATAATATATTTGATCACAATATCCCGCTGACTTTTTGAAAAAGAAAATGCTCTATACCCATCCTGACATCCCTTGGCTATCGGATAAAACCTCCCTACACAAGGCATTTTGCTCCGTGTAGTATATCAAGCTTACCGCTCATCGAAGTCTTTTTAGCTCCTTTCAGGTTAAGCCTTCACTTTACCTGCCCTTCATTCCACTCATTCTCATTTTTTGGTACAAATAAAAACAACCTGAACAATAAAAACATATTTAAAATCTCTGCTTATTCAAAGATTAAAACCAATTGAGAAAAAATTCCCTGCTGGCAACACAACAGCAGAGTTAGCCAATAATTCAATAAGCAGCCCAAGTGTGCCTTTACCATTATCAACTCTGGCACCATCACAAAACCATGTAGTGGCACTGCATCCATTGGCGGGGCTGGCTTTTCTATTAATAACAGCGGCACGATGAATTTTAATGCAGGTATTTTAAACCTCAATAGGTTAACCACTAATACAGGGTCTTGCAGCGTAACCAACGCATCGGGCTATACAATTTCTATAGCACAGCTAAACTGGTTGCAAATAGGAATTATATAATAGATGTAGCCATTCAACTAATTTAAATTTGGCTATAACTATATGTTTAAACACATTTATAGCCAAAAGTGTCATACATGAGCAATTTGACAGGCAGAGAAAAAGAAGCTGCTTTTTTAAAAAAACTTACTCAAAGTACAAAGGCAGAATTTGCAGTAATGTATGGCAGGCGCTGGGTTGGCAAAACGTATTTAATAAGGCAGGTATTAGGCAGCTCTTTCACATTTTACCACACCGGTGTTTACAATGTAAAACAGGCTCAGCACCTGGCTAACTTTCATGCAAGTTTAATAAAATATAGCAATGGCATAGACAACATCGGTCCGTTAAATAACTGGTTTGAGGCATTTCCTCTGATGCACATTGTGCCAAAGAAATTCTATTTAACTTAACACTGGCATCTATTAATACCGAAGTAAAAAAATAACCGCAGGCAATTGTACCCCGTTGAAGTATTTCAGTAATGCCACTAAAATTCCATTTTGTGACGATCCGATCAGGAAAAATGGAATCATAAATAACTGAGATAAAGGCTATTTGTAACCGTACGATTCATTTAAACTATTACTCCTTTTGAGATGGATAAGCCATAAGTGGGTCGCCCAGGGCAATCTGATTTCTATAAATATGACGAATCCCATCGGATGGTTGGCCTAATTTTTATTCATACAAATCATCCAAATCGCATTGCGCCAGTTGAACAAATAAATCGCTTATCTTTTCTGTAACAGCTTGAAAATATTTTTCACCCTTTTCGCTGGTAGCTGCCTGTGGATTACCAACACCTGTATCGGCAGATATTTGCGACCATTTTCGCTCTGCCCATACCCATTTTTCACCAAAGGCTTTGATCTTCATTCTCTTCTCGTTGCCTGCTCCTGCTTCGTTTAATGGAAGCACCAAATTCGGTTTAAAAAACAGTAGCAGACTGGTTTCCATTTCATCTGCATGATCGCCCTCTGCCTCAAAAAAGATAGCTTTATCCAGCGCTTGAAACCAATTGCAGGTGCTTAAAAACATTTTGGGGAAACGCAGACCCAACTCTCGTAAGATCGACTTAAAATCGTTACCCCCATGGCTGTTTAAAATTATCAATTTAAAAATCCCCTGACGATTTAGTACTTCTATAATATCTGCAAGGATGGCCATTTGTGTACTTGGATTTAGATTAATATCCAGCTTGATATCAGCCTGCCCGGTATTGACACCAAAGGGGATCGTGGGCAGCACCATTATTTTTGCGCCCTTCTCCCAGGCTAAACGGGCAGATTCAGCTGCGATGAAATCTGCTTCAAAAATATCAGTACCGTAAGGCAAATGATAATTGTGCGCTTCTGTAGCGCCCCATGGAAGAATCGCCAGATCAATGTGAGCATCCTTTATATTTTTCCAGTTTGTTTCTGCTAAAATAAATGGTCTTATCATGTTAAATTCATTTCATCAAAAGTAGTTCAATTACAATTAGCTGTTTGCGGCAAAACCAGCCGCATCTTTTTATCAGGATAAATAAATACAGATTCAAAAAGTAACCAATAAGGCAGTGACTTTTTCCAAAAAATTCGTTCAAATCTTCATTGAAATAGTTAAAGAAGGTACAGTAAGGGTTGAAAATATCCATGAATAAAAGATTAGCCAGTTACCGGTTTCCCAAGACCAATTTCATCATTCGCTCCGACCACCAGGGTGCTTGTAAAACACCTTTGGTACCCATTCCATTTAGCATAAACATCCGGGGATTATCAGGATGTTGCCGTACAACTACTTCCCTGTTTTTAGTAGTAGGTCTAATGGCTGACTGGTGATCAATTACGCTATAATCCTTTTCCAGCAATGCATTCAACTGCAATTCAAGCAATACTTTATCTGCTTCATCCGGTTTGGCATTATTGTTATTCCAGTGATAGGTGGAACCCGCCTTAAAAACACCATTCGTTTTTTCAACCACGTAAATGCTGTTTTTTTTAATGATCCGGTTTATACCCGCATGATCATATTTTATCAATAGTACATCGCCCTTGCAGGGGATTATATTTTCCTTAAAAAACGGATTATTAACTGCCCGGTAGCCTTCACAAAAAATAATACTTTTAAACCTTATTCCATGGTATTCCATTGCATCTTTAACTATCTGTAAATCACTATAAATAAAATCAGCTTTTAACAAAGCGCCATTTAGGTTTAGCCAATCCGCAAAACCATTGATCATCAATCCACAATCTACCCAGCCGGAATTGTTGATCTCACATGCCCCCATCTCTTGTTTAATATTGGGCAAAAGGTTGGGGCTGGTCACTATAAATTCCGAATAATCGTCTTTAGCGGATCTCGCTATCCAATCATTTTGCTCGGTAGCAGTACTGTAAACCTGGTAAACGTTTTCAAGATGTAGAAAGCTACAACCAATCAGTTGTTCAATTGATTGGTAAGTTTTTATTGCAAAGGAAATTTGTTGCAATACAAGCGGTTGTATGGTTTTTCTTTTACCGGTGATTGGAGTAAACATACCTGCTGCAATCCGACTGGCAGTGTTGGCATTTGCTGGATCTATCACCATAAAAGGAACCCGTTGCAGGTAGAGCATATATGCCATCATTGACCCTGCAATACCCTGCCCCACAATTATCGTATCCGTTTCACGCATTTTACTATTTCATTAATTTAGCAGCCGCTGCAGTGTCCAGAAACCAATCCAATGCCCCATTGCGGGAATGAATGAGCTGTGCCGGATAATGCAAAATATCTTCTACGCCTTCCAGTACATTTTTAACTGCAGAAGCCTTAGCAGCACCATAAACCAAAAAGGCTACCCGATGCGCCATATTGATTAAAGGAGCCGTAAAACTAACCCGGTAAAGCAACTGGTCTGGAAGAAAAACTGCCTTAACCGATGCCTCCGACTCATGTAATATATTTGTAAAAGGGAATAAGGAAGCCGTATGGGAATTATCGCCCAATCCCAGCAATACCAGATCGAAGGATAATTGGCGGCCCTCAAAATGCTGTTGAATTTTTTGCAGGTAATCAGCGGCGGCAGCGGAGGGCGAAAGTGATGTATCAACCGGGAAAATATGGGATGCATCAATACCGAGCGGCTCAAATAAAACAGAATTTACCATCTTAAAATTACTGGCTGGATCAGTAGGTGCACATATCTTTCATCCCCCAAAAAAAAGTAACCCTTGCTCCAATCCACTCTTTCACAATAGACGGGTGAAGCCAGTAATTCATATAATTTTTCAGGCGATGCCCCGCCTGAAAGTGCTACCGAAAAACGGCCTTGCATGCCAATGGATTCATTGGCAGCATCAACAAAATATTCGGCTATTTTTGTCAGCAATTCGTCTACTGTGTCAGATATATGTAGCGTCATCGTGTAACTATTTATTATGATTAATTGGAAGCGTAAACCAATGATATCCATCCTGCGCAATCAACGCTTCCGCTAATTCGGGTCCCCATGTATCGGCTGAGTAATTAGGAAAACTCAGGCTTTGCTTGCTTTCCCAGGCACTTAATATTGGCATAATGAGTTCCCATGCAGCTTCCACCTGGTCGCCCCGCATAAATAAAGTTTGGTCACCATGCATGATATCCAGCAGCAGCGTTTCATAAGCTTCCGGAGTGTCACCCGGATAGGTTCCTTTATAATCGAATACCATATCCACCGGATTTAAAACCATATCTAATCCAGGTCTTTTTGCCTGTACCTGCAGCCGGATGCTCATTTCGGGTTGTATGCTAATAATCAGTCTGTTTTGCTCCCAACTTTCGGAGGCTTCTGCCGGAAAAATGGAATGGGGAACACGCTTGTATTGTACGCTGATCACCGAAGAAGATTGCTGCATCCGCTTACCCGTGCGTACATAAAATGGCACCCCCTGCCAACGCCAGTTGTCTATAAAAAATTTAATGGCGGCAAAGGTTTCTGTATTGCTTTCTTTATGAACATTCTTTTCCTCACGGTACCCCGGCACTTCTTTTCCCTCCAGCCAACCCTGACTGTATTGTCCTCTTACCACTGATTTTTTTATTTCGCCCGGCACAAATTTCCGCATAGCCCGTAACACATCTACTTTGCGATCCCGTATTTCATCAGCACTAAAACTCACCGGTACTTCCATTGCAAAAATACAGAGCAGTTGCAGGATATGGTTTTGCACCATATCTCTCAATGCCCCGGAGCCTTCGTAATATTCACCCCGGTCACCAACGCCCATTTGCTCAGTTACTGAAATTTGCACATGATCAATAAAATTCCTGTTCCATTGCGGCTCAAAAAGTGAATTGGCAAATCGGAAAGCCATGATATTTTGCACCGTTTCTTTACCCAGGTAATGATCAATGCGATAAATCTGCTTTTCGTCAAAAATACCCTGTAGCAATTTATTCAATTCCTTTGCGGACTCAAGATCATGCCCAAAAGGTTTTTCGATCACAATTCTCGTTTTAGCAATATCCGCACACAATGCGTTCTTCGCAATATTTTCTGCTATTATCGGAAAAAACTGGGGCGCAACAGCTAAATAGTAAATGATATCTGCGTTTGCGTTCCAGGCTTCATTTTGTTCCTTAATATTTTTAGAAAAGGTCGTATAGGTAGCTGCATTATTGATGTCAGAAACATAGTAGCTGACATGCTCCGAAAATTCTGCCCATTTCTTTTTATCGGCTTTACCTCTTCTTGAAAATTCATTGATTCCTTTTAATAGTAAAACCCTGAATTCCCCATCCGTTAGTTTTGTGCGCCCGTTACCAATGATGGTAAACTGCTCAGGAAGCCACCCATCCAGAAATAAATTAAACAGAGCTGGTGTTATTTTCCTGGCATTCAGATCGCCGGTTCCACCAAAAATTATAAAGATAGCCGGTTGCATTTTGATTACTTTCATAAAATGAATTAATAACTGTCGAATAATAAGCGGCTAAGAAATATTAAACTTTAAGACATGCCGCATTGGAATACTAAACTGATATTTAAAATGGATCAAAAAGTACTGTTGGTGTTTACTGTAAATGGTAAATGATGTATGGTGAATATCTCACGATTTTCCTACCGGACAATCAGAGCACAACCCTCACTGTTACTTCATTTTTAACATAGTAATATAAATTTTGTTTTCAACAATTTATTGATTCATCCAACATTTTCCTGTAATCTAGCCGTCAATTTTTCAAACACATAAGGGTTTAGACATTGAGTCATTTTTGCTACCTGATTCCAAATCACTATTGGGCTGGTATTACTTGTGAATGGATAATCGAATCCAATTTCAGAGAGCTATATTGATGAGTAGTTCTTTAAATTTACATTTTCAGTATTTTTTTCATTCCTCTAAAACTACTAAACAACATCCGCCGTTAAATAAACAGAAACAAGCGTTAAAAAATCTTACCTGTTAATTCCATTCCGTATGAAAAACTCCTTCCTTTCCAATCAACTCGTAGGTATGTGCACCAAAATAATCCCGCTGGGCCTGTATCAGATTAGAAGGCAGATTACCAGTCGTAATAGCATCAAAATAACTGATAGCTGCTGCGTAAGCGGGTATTGCAATACCGGCCCTTACTGCACTGGATACAATGGCACGAATGCCAGGCTGGGTATCATTTACAAGGGCCTGCACTTCACTATCCACAAATAAATGTTCAAGCCCTGCATCTTTTTGAAAAGCCCTGTATATTTCCTCCAAAAAACCGGAGCGAATGATAC
>Ga0105045_10001119_pt1 | contig 21455 bp, 17 predicted proteins | sample MAT02_FD_78089 | JGI IMG/M metagenome (GOLD analysis project Ga0105045, IMG submission 78089) | Freshwater microbial communities from Lake Fryxell liftoff mats and glacier meltwater in Antarctica - MAT-02 (megahit assembly) | ecosystem: Environmental > Aquatic > Freshwater > Ice > Liftoff... | reverse complement strand
CTGAGTGTTGGGCCTTGGATTTGCAATTTGCATCGGCGCCGTACGCGGAGATTGCAAGCCGGGATCAACCGCCAGATTGCGCGCTCGCTGGGTAACGCTTTGTAGCGGCAATGCTGCAGTCAACGGATTGGCTCCGCGAAGTATTTCCGTGCCTTGTGGCTGGCTACGAAGCGGCTGGCTATTCTGGCCTTGCTGAGAGCCTTGCGTCTTTCGATTAAGCAACGACTCATTCGCATGAGCGGTAACACCGGGTCTGCTAGGTGTAGGGACATCCCAGCCTACCGGTTTGGCCATCATAGACGCTGACGACTGCATGATTGGCTGATTGCCGAAATAGTTGGTGCAGGCAAGGTCCAAAAACTCCGACCTCAGTTCGACCCGCTCACCCCTATAAGCGCAAAGGCACGTAACTTGAAGCAACAAGTCGCGGGGGTGACATCGTCTCAAAGGGCGCCCGACGTTGTGATAATGCTTTGCAATCAATTTTTCAATGACGTCTGGTCGCCAAGGAACATCGGCGGCTTCGGCGGCTCGCTTAAACAATTCTATGAACTCTTGAACGCTTGGATCTCCGATGTTGATCTTAAAGGGAACGCGTCGGAGAAACGCTTCGTCCACAAGTTGTTCCGGCTGGAGGTTCGTAGAAAACAGAATCGTTTGTTCGAACGGAACGCAGAATTTTTTGCCGGTCGGTAGGTTTAGAAAGTCGTGTCTGCTTTCCAAGGGTACGATCCAACGATTGAGAAGTTCTGCTGGTGCCACGCGTTGACGACCAAAGTCGTCGATGAGCAAACATCCGCAATTGCTTTTCATTTGAAGCGGGGCTTCGCAGGTGTTGCTGCGGGGATCGTGTCGGATCTCCAGGTTGTCAAGAGTCAATTCGCCACCGACCACCACCGTTGGTCGTCGGATGCGGAGCCAACGACGATCGTGTTCTTGATTGGCGATTATGCCCGATGCGCTGGTCGAAGTATTTGACGCAATGTGATAGGAAGCGTCAAAAAGTTTGATGATCAATCCGTCTTCGATGATCGCATGTGGAATCCAAATTTCTTGTCCGCGGCAATTTGCCAAGCAGCGTGCAATGGTTGTTTTTCCATTACCCGGCGGTCCATACAAGAATATTCCGGAGTTGCTATTGATGGCTGGACCCAAGAAATCCAACCAAGATGGCTCATAAGTCACGCCATTGAGTGCGGCTTTGAGCTCTTTACTTGTAATTGGCTCAAAGTTGCTCGCCTGTGCTTCCACACTGAGTACGTAGTCCATGAGTGGAACAGGAGCCGGTCCGGTGTAGGATGCTGCCTTCTGATAGCTTTGCGCCCGCTTTTGTCCGTTTTCGGTCAGGCTATAGTAGAAATCGTTGAGCGGCGCAGGGCGAGCATGAACAATAAGCTGTCGAACACGCAACTGTGCAAGTTGTTGCTCAATGATTCGAAACGGCAACCGCACTCGGTCGGTCATGCCTCGACCAGTTACTGTTCCGATCGATAGGAAAGTTTGAAGGATTAATGACTCGATCGCCATTTCGGACAGTCCGCACTCCTCAAGCGTCTTAGGCTCATATGGCCAGAACGCGTCTTCATTCAGGACCGCGGGCAAGCCGGGTCCGGTTGAAGAGGATGTGTCTCGAATGGCGAAAAGCGGTTGCATGAAAAATCCCTCGTAGCCGAGCGAACGAACAAATCTGCATTGTCCGCGTGATCGTCAAAGTCATCGACCATTCTCGCGGAAGTCCGCATGTCATCGGCACAAAAACACCCAGTAGAATGAATGCAAATGGAAAGATAGGGTCGATCAGAACAAAATGCTGGCACAAAATTACTAGATTCGCTGATCGTGCACAATTTGTGGTCTAGAGTAATCAGTTGGGCTCGGAGTCTCACGATATAGCGACCAACAATACAAACGTCAAAACCGATTCGATTGAATTCCAATGGCTATGCCGATGAACAGCGATATCGCCCAATTTAACAAGCCTCTTTCAACCGGTGCGCGTCGACCATCACCTGGCGAGACCAAAACAGTTTGGGTATTGGCTTCGGTGAGTAACCAACTTTCGAACGCACTTACTGTCGTCCATCCAGTCCCATTTTCGATTGGCCGCAAGGCGGGCTGTAGCTTGCAGTTGCCATCCAAAACGGTGTCTAGTCATCATGCCGATTTGACCAACCGCGATGGTAACTTGGTGATGATCGACCGGCAAAGCACCAACGGAACCTATGTGAATGGTCGACGCATCACGGATATGGTCGTTCTCAAAGCAGATGACTTAGTGCAGTTCGCTGATATGGCGTTTCGCGTCCGATGCGACGACCATACAACCGCGTCGAACACGCTCGCTGAGGATGTTTGCGATCAAGCGTTAGCGTTGGTTCAATTTGATCGATTGATGGAGAAAAGACTTGTTACGCCGTTCTTTCAGCCGATCGTCACGATCGATGGAAGCACCAATCTCGGTTATGAAGTTTTGGCACGGAGTCGAATGTTTGGACTCGAAACGAGTGCGGCCCTTTTCGGTGCAGCTACCAAGCTTAATTTGGAGACCGAGTTAAGCCAAATGTTGCGTTGGGAAGGAATTCGCGAGGGGATGGCATTGCCGGGAAATTCGCGAATCTACGTCAACACGCACCCATTGGAGCTTGGCAAGCCGGGTTTAATTGAGTCGATGGCGCAGGTTCGAACGATGACCGCCGATTTGCCGATAACGCTTGAGATCCATGAGTCGGCAATCACGAGCGCCGACGAAATGCTCGAACTCAGGAATCGTCTGAGGGACTTGAACATTCAGATCGCTTACGATGACTTCGGTGCGGGGCAAAACCGGCTGGCAGAACTTTGCAATGCGGCCCCAGATGTTCTGAAATTCGACATGGGTCTGATTCGCGATATCGATAAGGCGCCACCAGAGCGGATCAAGGTGCTAAGTTCGCTTGTGGGAATCGTTCTCGATCTTGGGGTCGTCCCACTAGCCGAAGGAATCGAAAATGAGGCGGAAGCGAAGGTTTGTCAAGAACTTGGGTTTACCATGGCTCAAGGCTATTACTTTGGCAGGCCTGCACCGCCGAGCAAGTTTATGGACTAGTCGGGCTCACGGCGGGTCATATCCACCCGGAGAAAACGGGTGGCACCGGCAGATCCTTTTTACACCCCGCCAAGTACCTCGCAGCACCCCGTACTTTTCGATCGCCTCAATCATGTATTGAGAGCAGGACGGAGAGAAGCGACAGTTTTTACCGAGAAGTGGACTTAGGGCGCGTTGATAGAATCGCACTAAACCGATGCATAGGTATTGAAAGAATTGAAGGAGTTTCCGCATCGCGGGGCAAAACTATTTTTTGACGCTGTAAAGTGGGGATAAACGCATCATGCTTTGCCGACGTGGGGGTGGGTAGGGCAATGGGGCTAAAGCAGATGCCGACAGAACGCTGGGTTGTTCGTTACGCATTCTATCATTAGTTACGCTGGTCGGGGAAATTCGACTCTGGTCTGCTACCTGAAAATAGGAAGCAGTGATTCTTTGATCCGTATCTGTTGGTTCTTCCTCGGAAGCTATTCTGCTTAAGTTGTACCAGTCGTTCGGTACTTCAAGGATGTTGGCAATTTCGGGTTGCCGGCAAACTTCGCGCAAGTGGTCGACCAAGATACTCCGAACCTCAAGGATGGCTCGTGGCTTGCTGTGAATGTCTTGGTGTTTCGATTCAACGAGGATCTCAGAAGCGACGTCATCCATGTGCGCACTCGCTACACCAACGATTCCGTCGCTTAATTCTGCTTCGCCACCGAACCAGTTGGATTTCTGGATGACGCCGATGATGTTGTGGTACTTGACCCAAGGTGCTCGTCGGGCTCTGAGCATCGTTGGGAAGATGGGAGATTCGGGGCTAAGTGAATCGATGCTGGTTGTCGTGGTTACGAGTTCGGTGTTGCGAAACAGATTTGGATTCTGTCGGATCAACGAGTTCCCGACATCGGTAATACTCTTGGGGAGTGTAATGACCTTGCGCGCGACCCAGCGGGTGTAATCATTCGAGTAGTTACTGCCCCGATGGGGTGTTCCGATTGTAACCACTCGTTTGATGGCGTTGTTCGGATGGAAGAAAAGGGCAGCCGCCAAACGTTGGCGTTCGTCGTCGTCTCCCTTTACTTTCTCGAACGGTTCGTCGCTCAGAATTCGCCAAAATTCTTCGCCGCTTTCGAGAGTCTGCAATCTTGAAACGAGGCCGCCCATGCTGTGACCGACTAATACCATCTGATCTAGGACAGGTTCGGAAATGTTCGGGTCAAGTGTCCGCCGGAGTTCGAAAAGATCGCTTCGCATTTGAGTTGCGCTGATCCAAAATGGCTGCCCCGTCGGATATTGATAGAACCAAAATTGATAATTGCGCCGCAGTTCTTGGAAGGATCTAAGGTCGTTGAACATAGGCATCCAGGTGAGCGGGCTCGACCAAAGTCCGTGCACCATGACCACCGGGATTCGATTCGGGTCATAGGGCTCGAGCATGTAGATACCACGTAATTTCTCTGTTTTGTGTGGCTCCAAGAGTCCGAGCGTGCTGTTCGTTTGCTGACGGAACTTTGGGTTATCCAAAAAGTAAGCCAGGGGAGTGCTCAAATCCGATTGCAAAGGAACGCGGCGAGTATTTAAGTCGATATCGGTAGAATCCAATGGATCGTGCAGCTCCAAAACGCAAGGATGGCGGTGCTGGGAATCTCGAGACGAATGCACCGTTGGCGATGTGACGCGAAGCAAAGCTGTCACAGGAAAGGACAACCCCTCGGGATAGAACTTCTCGATCGGTCCTTCTCCTTCGTGGGATTTTCGAACTGCGATCATGGGGACGCCAACCCCATAACTAACATTGGCGGACTGTAAGCCTTGCACTTGGAAGTCGCTACAAAACTTTAACTCCTCGAAGTCTTCGTCATGCCATTTCCCTTTCGACACGACTTGGACATTGTAGTTCTTTTTTGAAGATGTGATGCGATAGCTGTTGCCTGGCCGCAATCGACCTTGTTTGCTAACCATCCGCAGGGTCGACTCAAGTGCTGCGTTATAAAGATCGCAAGCGCCGCGAAATTGCGGGTCATATGGATTTCGAGAAATGTCTAGCTCTGGAGAAAACAGATAGAGATAAGCGTTGCTAACCGAAACGGTGTACATGTCCAACGCTTGTTCCTCACGATCGGCTTTTTCAGCTTGTTTGCCGATGGTGTAGGCAAGCTCGGAGATCGCGTAAACTTTTTCGGCCCCTTTCTCGTCCATTGCTAGCTCTTGCAATTGGACAAGGCAGTCTTCGGGATCGCGTTTATAAGCATCGAGTAATGCGTAGTGACGCAAGAGCGTCGTCGTGCGGGCCGTAACTTGCGGCCCGGACCTAGAAAGAAGATTTAAGGATTCCGTCAGAGGATTAATAGGGTTTTGACGAATCTGAACATACTTTTGACTCGCGCAACCCGCTAGCATTAACACCAGAACGACCAGTAGACAACGAAACATCCAGAGGGATCGCAAACGTTCTTCGTCTGCTCCTCGCAATGGTTCGATTTCGCTGATTCGGTCCGTCAAAAATACCATCTAACCCATCGATCTCGCCATAACGTTTCTCCTAAAGAGTCCAGCCACAAAACCTGACAAGGTTCATAGCAACCAATCGCCGTTGCAAGCAATGGCAGTCTGGCAAGGCTGGAGGATTGGCTAAAGTGGAAAGACTGGGGGAGCAGCCCAGGCGGCAGGCCCAGTGTAGCACGGCTCTCCGAGCCGTCACCCGAAGCCACCTTTATGCCCGACACTCCCACACGCCCTTCGTGCCTCAAAGAGGCCACACAGAAGTGGCAAAATTATTGGCAGAAAAATTTGATGGCAGAAAAATTTCAGGGGTCAAGCGTAAGCGAGGGACTTTATTGCCGGTCCCTCGCTTACGCTTCGGGTTGTGAATAATCCGGGCTAGCCGTCGGCGAGTGAGTGCCATTTGGCTAAGGCCGATCGGGGCGTTCGGCCTTCGCACATCCCCTAAGTAACGTCTGGCAAGCAGCCATCACAAGAATGCTAGGCAAGAAAACTGTAGCCGGAGCGCAATACCGATCGATGGGTGGCTCTACTAGGATCACGAGTCCTATTTTGCAAATTGCGTACCCGAGGGCCAGCCAGACCATAGTTTGGAACTCGCGGTCGTAAGTCTGCGCTGCCTCACTATCTTGACTTTCTCTCTTCGTACGCCAGTTCAAGGCGAACACAATGAGCCACAACGGAAGCGAAACCAGTACGATTGGATTGCGGAGCGTAAGCTCGACCGCAGTCCGGGCCGAACGCTTCGCGGCTTGGCCCAACCAATTCACATACGATTTCGGTTGTGATTTCAAAATCTGGCTGGAGAGGTCCGACATTCGCAGGTTCATGATTCGCGAATTTCCCTCGTAGAGTTCGGCAGCTGCGGGAACTGCAATATCCCAAACCATTGCGTTGAATCGCGATTCCATTTCTTCATAGGTTGTGGTTGGTTCCCATTTTTTCGCTTCACGTCCTTCCAAGATTTTCACCGCAAGCGGTTGAACTTCTGCGGTCAAGTTCTGGGTTAAATCTTTTCGAATCCATTGGCCAGCTATTCCGATGATGTTGTAGCCACCGAAGGAGACCAATCCAAAATGCCCCACTAAAGTCCATCTCAGGGCGCACCATGCGACAAACGGAATCGTGCTAGCGGCAGCCAAACGTAAAGCCACTTTCCATGCGTCACGAAGGTCTGGGTTTAACCACCAACGCGCGATCCAGCCTCCGATTGGTACAAACGCCAGCAGGAATAAGTAGGAGGGTTTGGTTTGATAGGCGAGAAACGAAAAGAGAGATAGCCCGATAAGACTCGTAAGTCCGTTTCCTTTGTGCACAACTTTGAGCCAGAAAGCGACGGTCACTATCGAAAAAGATTGGGCGAGCAAGTCCGGGGTTAGGATACGACTGTATTCTAAGACCAGAGGGCTAGCAAGGAGCGGTGAGGTTGCTGCGAGAGCAAGCCAAGGATTCCATCTGCAAGCCAGCAATGTTGCTAGAAAAAATCCGGTGCACACGACTGACATGAGGTATTGAAACCAAGGGATGAGTCGTTCCGAACCATCCGCTGCCTCGAAGAAACGAAGGACACTTGGATAAACAAACGTCCGTTTGTCGTTTAGCGCGGTCGTCGCCGCATCAAACGAATAATCGCGATAACTTGCCGTATCGACTTGCGTCATCGCTTCAAATTGTCCAAACCAATGCATTAGGCCAGCAATCGCAACAACTTGTGTTAGAAATAGATACCAAACTCGGAACTGCGAATCCTGCATGTGGTCTGTTTGTCAATTTTCTGTAGTGCGAGCGGCATGTTAGGATGGGACCATTTGTCCCGTCCAAACAAAATCAACGGGCAGGACGTTGGTCCCATCCTAGAGAACGCGTAAAAGTTTTGCGGGAAGGACAATCATGCTTAATCCTACACAAAAAGCCACCAAGACTCGGTAGACTAGCAAAATGATTTCGTCAACGAAGAGTACTTTGACGGTCGTGATACCAGCTTTGAACGAGGAGAAGGCTATCTCGGCTACACTAACTCGCTGCTTGGCAGTCTCCGAATCCTTGCGCAAACAAGCTGGATTGCAGGAGGTTGAATGGATCGTCGTCAGCGATGGCTCCACCGACCGAACGGTCGAGATTGCTCGCTCATTTCAAGCGGTGACCGTGATCGTGTTGCCCACCAATCAAGGATACGGAGCAGCGATCGAACATGGATTTGCGGCAGGGAAAGGCGATCTTCTTGCCTTTCTCGATGCCGATGGGACGTGCGATCCGAGTTACTTTGAGGGAATGTGCTCTCACATCTTGGACGATGGGGCTGAGGTCGTGTTGGGCTCGAGAATGGGGGCATCAAGCAAGATGCCTCGGATTCGCAGGGTTGGGAATTGGCTCTATGCGATTTTGTTGGGGTTTCTAACCGGACGAAGTGTTACCGATGCGGCCAGTGGAATGCGAGTTTTAACTCGAGAAGCCTGGCATCAACTGCAACCGCTGCCGTCGGGCCTGCATTTTACGCCAGCCATGAGCGCCAAGGCATTGGTTACTCAGATGCGGATCGTCGAAATTCCCATTCCTTATGCAACGCGTATTGGGGAAAGCAAACTCAATGTCGTGCGCGATGGATTCCGATTTCTTTCCGCGATCTTAGGAGGATTGCTGAGCGTTCGTCCAGACCGATTCCTTGGATTGATCTTTGTCGCGTGTACGATCCTGACAGCCGGATTGGCTGCGTTCCCGGTCGAACACTATGTGCGAAACAAGAGTTTGGAGGAGTGGATGATCCACCGATTCATCGCTTGTTTGGTTTTGAGTTATGCCGGCTTTTCAACGCTCGCCGGTATCGGAATCTCACATCGATTGGCCAGCCTCGGGCCGCTTCGGAAGCCGACCGATTCCTTTTATGCGGGGATCGCGGCAAAACTCTTTTCGCCTATCCCTTTGGCGATTTGGGGAACCGCTTGCATGCTGCTGAGCATGGCTTTGATTTGGGACGGATTGCTCGAGTACGTCACGAAGAGAACGGTGAATCTGCACTGGTCCAGATTGATCGTGGCCGCGTTTTTGATGTCGACCGTGTTTCAAGCAATCATTACAGCTATCCTGCTAGGCGTAATCAATTTGTGGGTTGACGCTCAACGCACGTTGCGATCCGGTAAGACGAGCGGCAGGCTGCGAGATTCCAGTTTGTAGTGTGTGAACATTTTCCCGAACGAGTCAACGGACGGGACAATGGGACAGTGGGGGCAACGGACGGGACAATGGGACAGTGGGGGCAACGGACGGGACAATGGTCCCATCCTACGCTGCCGATTGCCTAAGAAACTTAGCGAGCGCGAACACTTGTAGGCTGTATTAACGAATACGAGCCAGGTGGCGTTCGGCGATATTGAGCTTCCGGTGCCTTCGAATCCGATCGTTTGAGTGGTGCAGGCAAATCCAATTGTTCCCGCTCCCGGGTTGCGGGTTGCGATTGCCTTGGTGCCGCCGGGACAGATTCGTAGGTCCCTCGGTCACTTGGCGACGGCTGCGATGGTTTGGAAGGGGGTGTATAGGGCTCAAAGTTCAATGGAGACGGTGGTGACCATTGAGGCATACCTTGAGGATGCTGCTGCAAGTTGGGTTGGGACATGGGTGGAGCCGTTTCCGTTGGCATGGTCGACTGCATGGCGTAATCGATTTGGTTTTGAGGGACAGCAACATCCGTCGGCTCGACGCAGGATCCTTGTTGGTAAATGGGCGAAGACATAGTCAGTTGTCTGCCAATCACTCGATTGTTTGGTGGCAGCGTTGGCGAGTCATAAAAGGAGGACATGGAGTCCCAAGACTTGGGTTTTCCTTTAGTGGCGTAGCGCCCATCCTTGCAAGCGTGATAGCCGTCGCTATAACCGAACCCGAAATACCGCCCGAGGGTATTGATCGAAGAAAAGGGCTGTGATGGCAACTGAGCCAGTGAAATACCAGGAATCACGCACACAAACGCCATCGAAAGAAATCTTGCTAACATGATCATGTCGTCCTTGAAAGATCATTGCCGGGGCAGTCCTTCGAGGAATTCCGTTTCCAACAAGAAGCAACTGCAAGTCTCCGTTAACTAGGAGACGCTGTTGTGGATCGTCAATGAAGTGCAGATCGGATTACATCGAAAGCCTGATCGATGTCTTCCGCGGTGATTCTCCTCGCATTATCGGGTTTAGGCAAATTGTATTGCCTCACGCCGGAGCGGACTTCTGTTTCGCGTTTCTTGCTAGTATTTTTACTTATACGCAAAAGATGCAAAAAGTACTGGGAAGCCATGCGCACCGACGCTTATTCTCTTTTAAAGAGCAAAACTTTGCTGTTCTGAAATGATTCAAGCGAACGTCGTGCTGAATCTCGGACGAATCCGATTCAAGCGAGCCAATCACTTTGCTTGGAAGCTACATTCCGATAACTCATTTGAAGGGTCTACAGTGAAAGTTCTTGTAGTTGATGATTCTGGCGTGATGCGGAAAGTCATTGTACGTGCTTTGAACGCTGTGGGCGTCAAAGACTGCGTTGAAGCCGCGAACGGAGTTGAGGCATTCAAGATTTTCCAGGCCAATCAATTTGACTTGATTTTAACGGACTGGAACATGCCGGAAAAAAACGGTTTGGAGCTGGTTACGGATATTCGAGCTACAGGTGCGACTCTTCCGATCATTATGGTTACAACGGAAGCTCAGAAGGGGCAGGTTGTAGCGGCGATTCAGGCTGGTGTTTCGGACTATCTCACCAAACCTTTTGACAATGATGTACTACGAGCCAAGCTTGATAAGTTCGTTACTGTTTAATCGAATTTCCTAAAATTTCCGTGAGGTTCCTGTGTCCACTGCGATCGAAACACAAATTCAAAGCGTCTATCTTCCATCGTTCATTGCGAGCACCAAAGCCATTTTTAAAACAATGCTTGGATTGGAAATCACTGTTGTGGCATTTGACAAAGCCGAGGGCCTTCAACCTGGGCATGACGTGACAGGAATCATCGGATTCGCCGGTTCCATTGAGGGAACCATCATTGTTAGCTTGGAAAAGGAAGTCGCCTTCGCGGCTGCTGAAACGTTCATTGGGGAACGTCCAGATTCGATCAATAATGACATCCTGGACTTGGTTGGCGAATTGGCGAACATGATTGGCGGCGGAGCGAAGGACAGGCTCAGTATCCCTGGTGTCATGCTTGGCTTACCGACTACCGTCAGCGGAAAGGACTACAAGATTTCCTTCAAACCAGACGTCGAAATTGAGACGGTTCAATTCAAGTCACCTTCTGGAGCATTAACGATCCAGATTGCAATGCGACAGCCAGCTTAGTTTCTGGCCAAGCGTAGCGGAATTCAATCGAAAGTGGAACGAAATGAATACGGAAAACATTGTTCTTCATGTTGATGATGACCAAGCGATGTTAGACATCGTTAGGACGTCGCTTCAGAAGCGTGGTTACAAAGTCATTTCCATTGTCGATCCGACGACTGCCTTGAGAGCGCTTGCGGAATGTGCGGCGCGTGTTGTGATCCTAGATATCGATATGCCCGGTAAAGACGGCTTGACGTTGCTCAAGGAGATCAAGCAACGCGATGCGGGCATCCAGGCAATCATGCTGACTGGTATGGTTTCGATGGGAACCATTTTGCACGCAACCGGACTCGGTGCCCAGGAATGCGTGTTCAAGCCGGTGAAGGAATTGAGAGAAGTTGGAGATGCCGTGGATCGCTGCTTCGCCAATATCGAACGATGGTGGACTGCACTTCGTGAATGGATGGAACGTAGAAAAGAAATCCCTGACCTTTCAACAAATCCAGCCTGTCCGGATTGGGGAGTGTTAGCGGACGAAGTTGCTAATGCTTTCTAGACGTGGTTTCAATAAATAATATCAGCCGACGGGAATCGGCCGCGTCAGCCTCGGTTTGCGGATAGTCGCGAACGCTCTCGACGTGCCGCCCTTCTCCGGGAGACTGAGATTTCATTGAATTTCGGACGGCACATGGAATGTGCCTGCTACGTTAAAGTCACGGCTCGGAGAGCCGTGCTACACTTTGCTACTTGGGCAACAACCCGAGGGCAGCTTCGGATGGTCTTGCGATCACATGGCAAGCGATCAATTTGCCGAGCCCTTCCACTCTAGGCTTAGCAGCCTCGATAGCTGCATTGACTGCCGCTACGTCACCTCGAATAACCACAGTGACGTAACCTCCTCCGAGCTTTTCTTTTCCAACAACCTCGACCGAAGCCGCTTTGCAAGCGGTATCGATTGCTTCAAAGACGGCTGTGAAGCCTTGTGTTTCAATGAATCCGAGGGCTTGGCTATTCGATGCCATAGTTGATTTTTCTGAAGAATGGGCTAGGGAAGTGGTTTCGTGAACAATAACATGCGGTCGCTTTACTACGGACTGCTCAATCAAGACATTGTATTCGTCAGGGCTCAAGATTGCTCGCAGAGCTTGCTCATCTGGTCGATTGATCAACCGCACCATCGATTTCGAGGCCGACGCGGGGTCGGATTTTGGATGCATTTTGTTGGCTGCTTCGAGTCCGGCTTCGAGAGCAGCTTGTACGTGGCTCGTCGAACCAGCGATCTTGATGACGGAACCAAGCATATCGTTCCATTCAGCTTGGAGCACAATCAATTCGGCCGCTTTGCTCATCTGATCCAAGGCAACGATGGCGGCGGTCCAGCCTAGCGTTTCCAGAATCCCAATTGCGTCGACGGTCTTAATGCCAGGCTCGCCCGAATCCAGCCACTCTTCAAGTGAGGACAAGCTGCTTTTGCTGATAGTACTTTTGCTCATTGTTTGGGGGCCATGTCGCTTAGTGGTAAATGTCGATAGTAGGACTCCAAACAATACAAAGAAAAACAGGTGGCATAAAGCCGCCCGCCAGCACCTTCATGCGGATCCCCACTCGGTGGCCAGCTGCCTCGCTCTTTTCCGGATGCGATCTGCAAGTCAGGCAATACTTGCTTCATCGCTTCATTCCATTGCTGCCACTGACTGCCACCGATGTGATGCAGGGTTGTTGTAGCGTAATACCAATAGTAATAAGAAATGCGTCCATTGTCCGTTGAAATTGGCTGGGAGTTGAGGAAAGTTGCACCGCTATCGATTCGCGGATCCTTGGTGTTCCAGCCTAAATACAATCGACAAAGCATCCCTTCGGCGGTCATCGAAGGAATGGCGATGGAATAAGATTGATAGGCATATCTTTCTCCTTGTGAATCGGGCTTGGTCGTTCGCCCGTATCGTTGGACCGTATTCAGAAAGCCATGAACTCGGTCCAGCGATTCGCTATCGACATCCAGGCCGGCCATTCGTGCGCTTATGAGGGCCATCACATACCATCCTGTCACGCATGTATCCGCGCCATCGCGAGGCGGATCATAACGCCATCCACCGTTTTTGTTTTGTGACTTCTCAGCGTAACGAACGGCTTTTTGGGCTACTTCACGAAGCTCGTTATCCCCAGACATGCCGTACAATTCGCAAATAGCGATCGTGCATTGCGCTTGAGCATAGGTGCGTTGGTTGCCTACGGCTTGCGAGGCAAAGTAGCCTTCTTTGTCCTGCATGCGTTTAATAATTTCAATTCCCTTGCGAACGTTCTCTTTGTACAAACCTGCTTGATGTGTGTTTCCTGCACCCATGAACGCCAGCAAAGCCATGGCAGTCGCTGCCGGCTTGTTCTCAGAAACACCACCGTCGTTGTACGGGCCGACTAAGCTCCATGAACCGTCGGATCGTTGATTTCGATCTAACCATTTCAGCCCCGCTTCGACCGCATCCTCGGTCCCTTGCGTTCCGCCGTAGGCTCTGAGCAAGGCATCTTTCATCGGTCCGGTTCTTCCTCGCAAGCCACTGCTAAGTGACATCGGGATTACTATATCCGATTGAGTTAAGCTGGGCTTAAAGTCTGGGATAACGAGATCAATGGCGGTAAGATCGGGCATGGTCGCCAACGCTTCGCTGGCTTCTAGTTCCGAGACTTCGGATGGTGCGTCAAACGAAGTCATCTCTTCGCCATCGTCTGCCAGCTCACTCATACCTGCAAGCACCGATATCGAGCTCCGGATCCGTTCGCTCAGTGGGATCAATGCCAGTAAAAGTACGATCGCAACGTGGACTACAAGACTAATCAACCAAGAGGGGGTTTCGCGAAGTGTAAATGGGAGCAAACGCTCGATGAAGGAGCTGTCCTCATTTTGCTCCGACTCGTCCGGGGGCTCCAAGGTTGAAATTGGATTCGCTGGCGAAATTGGTTTGCTGAGAGGAACGCTTAAATTCGGGTTGAAGTAGTTAATCGCATCGAGTTCATTTGACTTTCTCCCCTTTGCCGAGAGAGCACTGGCGAGAGGTGCTGCAACCGACGGAGGTGGAGGAGGAGGAGAGTTTCTCGTTTTCTGCGCAGGCACAAACGGAGGTGGGGGGAGGAATGGGGGTGGACTGGAAAAAGTCGACGAGTGTCCTGTTGCCGGCGGCGGAACGATTCCTTCTTTGATTTCCGATGAGTTTTGAGCCACAGCGAGAGAATCCGCGTCACTTCATTGAAATGGTCATAGGGGGGAAACGTGTTGGTTAATCCGATTATCCACCCAAAGCATCGCAACCATTATATCCTGCCCCAGAATGTAGGACATGGTAGCCGTACAATCAATCAGCAACTTGTCGTTTTAACACAATTTGCTGCGTTGACACGCTTAAACGACCGAGCGGTTCGTCCGCTTTGGTTTATTGGTGGCGGAACTCGCCAGAGTTTCGGAGCACACCTGGAACACTAGCGATGAAATCACCGAAAGCCTTGGCGGCTTCCGCTACGCTAACACCCTATGCATGCTTCCCGTACCGCATGTACCAAAGCAAGCAAGCGATGGTTTTGGCGTCGGAAATCTTTTTGTCTCGCAATTGGCCGTCTACTTCCGCCCAAGACAAAATCGTATTATCGATTTGTTCGCCCGCTTCGCGTGCCGACTCACCTAAAGTTAGCCCCTCTGCAACGTAGAAATGCATTTTTTCGTCAAGGATTCCAGGGGACATCGCGAAATTATGGATAGGTGTGAACGACTCCGCACGATAGCCCGTTTCTTCTTGCAGTTCCAAGATCGCAGTCTCAAGAGGACTGAGTGATTTATCGAGAGTCCCAGCCGGCAATTCCAAGTGCCATCGATCAATTGCGACTCGATACGTGCGAATCAAGCAGACATGATAGCGGTCGACCAACGGCAGAATGACCACCGCGCCGGGGTGGCGCACAATGTTTCGGATCAGTTGACTGCCGTCTGGTAGCTGTTCATAGACCTCTTCGATCGCGAACCGCTTGGCTTGGAAGAGCTTCTTGGGTGGCCGACTCATTAGCTAGCGATACGCTTATCGCTATTGTCGAAAGCGGCTTCTTCCGATTGGCGATATTGCATGAGGAATGCATCTTCGGGGGTGTCTTCGTAAAAGGACTTCAAGACTCCGGTAGCCCGAAACCCAAGTTGCCTAAAGAAGAGTTGCGCTGCTAGGTTCGTCTCACGGACCTCGAGGACGATCCGACTCCGCCGTTGATACGCCAGTTTCGATACCAACTTTTCGACCATTGCGGTCCCGACGGCTTGCCGCCGGAAATCGGGATGCACCGCAAACGACAAAATATGAATTCGGGTTTTGTGGAGCTCGTAGATCATGAACCCCGAAACTTCTTCGTTTCGTTCCGCAACCATTCCAATGCAGTCTCTTTGACGAAGGCAGCGAATGAATTCCTCCTCAGTCCAAGGGAATTCGAAGCTCTGCCCCTCGATGGCAAGTACAGAAGGCATATCGCGGCGAATCATCCAGCGAATGTGGACGCATGACTGATCGGATTCAATGCTGGACATTGGGAAAGCTTCCTTGACAAGAACGATCGCTGTTTACTTCGTTGAGCGGCAGCCCATCCTCGAACTGCGATGCCGGACGGTACCAAAGGCTAGCCGCGAAACCAAGATGGGTTTTGAAAATGCGAGATATCGAGAAATCCCATTCTTAACCCAAATTAGACACTTGGTATTTGAGAAAGCAGAAGCTGCTTAATTAGCAGGCAATGAATCGCACACCCCTCTCGTGGGTTAATGCCTGCATTTTAGGCATTGCTATCAATTGACCGTAAGTCCTTGCTGTCATTCGTTTTGCAAAGACTGCATTGACAGCTAAGCCAGTATTGGTCCGCTTCGACGCGAGGATGCGATGCCCCGTCCAGCGAAACCGATCGTGAAGGATGCAGGCGAGTCGGTTGAATGAACTCGCTGCAATCCGACGTAATGCCCCCAGTATGTGCCTAGGAACAGGAAACACTTTTATGAACTTCGAAAACAATGGTCTTATTTCGCAACCAACCGAACAATGGCAAATGCCAACCGAAGCTCGGCCAGCTGCCAAGACCGCATCGTCTCGAATTCGAGACAAGGCGGCCGACGAGGCTGGCGAAAAACTTGCTGAGGAAATGAAGGTGTTTAACTTGGTAGCGGCGGAACTCAAGGCCAAGCGAGATTGCTCGCTATCTACTAGCGAAAAGTGCCGAGTTGTTTTCGAAACCGCGACGGAGCTGTTTGGGGTAGCCCCAACCTGGACCGCGTTCTATCGCGAGACGCTCGGAGGAGACGGTGTGTCGCGATCGCTTTTCAAGGACATGGACGAAGCGCGAGAGTACGACGCCAGCGACGAGCACAGCAAAGTAATGGAAATGCTCACGGTGCTCCGGTCTCGCGATCTTCCGGAAAACGACCCTCACGAGCAACAGCGCATGATTACCGTCCGAATCCCAAAGAGTCTTCATGATTCAATTTGCGACGAAGCCAACGCTCTTGCGGTTAGCGTCAACAAGCTCTGTATTTCTCGATTGCTCCAGAAAGTCGATCTGTCGATGATCCCTTCCTCGACGCAAAAGCGTCGCGGCCGTCGTCCTGGTTCAGCCGGCACTAAGGCTTCTCCGGCGAGCAATGTCGCTGAATCCGGGGAGTCGGAAGTCGCTTAGTGTCGATCATGTAAGATTGTGGTTCAGTCGTGGCGGAAGCCGCCAAGGCTTTCGTCGACTTCACCCCAAGAATTTGCTAATGCTCACCGAAACTTTTGGCGAGTTCTGCTACCCTCGATTTCAATGTCCCGCTACCCTCGATTTCAATGCAGATGAGTTGCTTGGGGACCGGCATTGGAAATCAAAACCAATGGCCACTCCCCTTTGCGTCGTCAGTGAGCTATGCTTCAGGCTGCCTGGGAGGGGCATGCGATCGCTTTGCGTAACAGCAAAGAGGAAAGTCCGGGCTCCATAGAGCAAGGTGGTCGATAACGTCGACCGGTCGTAAGACTAGGGAAAGTGCAACAGAAAGCAAACCGCTGAGCTTGCTCAGTAAGGGTGAAACGGTGGGGTAAGAGCCCACCAGAGCCCAAGGTGACTTGGGCTGCTAGGTAAACCCCACCTGGAGCAAGAACAAACAGAACGACATGTGCCGGCTTGCCGGCGCATAGGTTGCTGCTCGCAATCTCGTACGTTCGGGTTGATCGCTCGACACCACAAGCAATTGTGGTGCTAGATAAATGATCGCAGCGCGAAAGCGAACAGGACCCGGCTTACGCACCTCCCAGGCTTTTTCTAGTTGCTAGCTTGGCTATAAACCCACATCTTAAGAAGCAAATCCCATTGCTTCCCTGTGCCTGCTGTACTCAGCCCAAAGGGCGTACCTCGTGCTCGTTCGTCCAGCACATTCGAGTACGAGTACTATTTAAAAGAGTATGAGCACGAAAGGGCGTCGAAATGTGGAGAAAGATGAGAGATAAACTCGTGGGCTTTTCTCAGTCCTCGGCTCATCAATGGCAATCGTATCTGCCTGGTGCATTTGCGTTCCGATCACGCTTGCACAAGAAAAACAACTTTCCATCTGCGTTTTATAGCCTTTTTCGTAAAAGGTGCCACTCGACACTTAAAAAGGTGCCACTCAATGCATGACGCAACACTTGTATTGTCAACGAAAAAAAAGCCAGCCTTAACAGGCTGGCTTTTTTGATTTCGACTTAGGCGTTGGGTTGTCCCTTAAGCTGTCGTTTTCTATCTGGCGACATCGGATTCGACGGGCTGAGTTTCGGTCTTGACCATTCTCGCTGTGGTACCTTTGGTCATGCTGGAAGCTACCCAGGTAACATATCCAAAATCGGCTTCGCTCAATCGCGAAAGCGGAACGGTCGTGAACTTGCCGTTTTCCTTCATCAGCTTAACTTTGTCGCTGTAGATGACAGCCAATCGAGCTTTGATTTGATAGGCCCCGCTGTTGTCGACCCATTGACGAAACTCTGCGCCATTAAAATCTTGGACGCGGGTATTTGCGCCAAGGCCGAACAGCGCGTCTAAATCATCGCCTGAGTTCTTGATTTCCTTAGCGGCTGGCTTATCTGAGGACTGCTCGATGTTCTCTTTAGCGGTTGGCTCTGTAACCGTTTCTGAAGTAGCGGCTGGCTTGCCGAACAATGCGTCGATGAAACTATCGTCTGATATGGGTGCTGCCGAAGGATCGGGTTGAGCTTCGATCGTAATCGGTTTGCCAAACAAGTCATCAATCGAAGCGTCAGCCGGAGCTGGCGTCGCAGTTGGCTTGGAGTCAAAAAGATCGTCGATGCTTGGCTCTGACGTTGCCTTGACAGGCGCATCGTTTGCAACAGGCTTTGGAGCCGAGTCGAACAGGTCATCAAGGCCTGGCTCTTGCGCCTTGGTTTTACCCGGTGCCGGCATGTCGGCCTCGGGTTCCGAACCGAACAGGTCGTCGATGGACGTATCTGCTGGTTTTGCATCTACCGGAGCGTCGGATGCTGGCGTAATGGGTTTGGGCTCGGAGCCGAACAAATCGTCGAGCCCTGGCTCTGTTGCCGTGACTTCTGTCGGCACTTCAGTTTCAGGGAGTGTCGGTTTTGGCTCTGAGTCGAATGCATCATTCGGCCGAGCTTCCTTTGGCATTGCTGGTTCAGTCTCTGCAGGTTTGTCGCCGAACAGGTCATCCAGATCGGACTTGGCAGCTGGTTCCGCCGGCATTTCAGGTTCCACCGGTTTAGCAGCCTCGGGCTCTGCCCCAAACGGATCATTCTCCGCCGGGGTAACCGGAATCGGGTCCTTGACCGTAGGTTCACCGAAAGGGTCGGAATCAGATGGTTTCTCGATGACCGGTGCTGGCTTCTCGATGACCGGTGCAGGCCTCTCGATGACCGGTGCTGGCTTCTCGACTACCGGTGCTGGTTTCTCGATGACTGGCGCTGGCTTCTCGATGACTGGCGCTGGCTTCTCGATGACCGGCGCTTCTTTCTGCACAACCGGAGCTGGCTTCTCCGTGACTGGCGACGGCGTAACAACCGTTGGCGAGACAGTCATTCCGGATTCCATCGGCATAGAATCGCAGCAATTCGGTGCCGCTTGGGCACAAGGCGCGGCAGGGACAACCAAACAGCTTGGCTCGCAGGAAACAACCGGCTCACACGAGACCGTCGCTTCGCAGCAATCCGGAACGACCTTGCAAGCGTCCCGGTGCAGCAGCCGATCCATCCATCGCCCTGCAGAGACAGGACTGAAGGTGACGAGCGTGCACATTGTTGCAACCATCGCCAGTCGAACCCAATACGTGAACGGCTTGGACATGAACCAAACTCCTTAGAAGGAAAACACAGCAAAAAAAATCGGTAAGACCGGCACATCCGGCAAAACAGCTTAAATCGTAATTGACCCAACCAATACCTGCAAGGAATTTGTGGCAACTGGGCAAAAGCGAACGCTTCGGCAAGATGGAAGTTCGGAAGTTTCAATGGCGGAATCTGTCACTCAATCCTCAAATCCTCTAGATTCTCTAGAATCAGTGTCGGAAACTCCGAAAATGCCGTTTTTCCGCATTTGCACATCAACCCCAGCACCACCCCCAATATGGCTAATCGTTTTTTAAAGCAACTGGTGGGAAGCTGGTCTCTTGAGCGAAAGTGCTTGTTATTTCTGGGTTTGGCGCTTTTGGCGTCCCTTCTGCTAGCGTTCTACGCGGTTCAAGTTCTCGCGTCACAATTGGTAATGGAAACCACTCGACGCTCGGCAAAAGATTACGCAAATGCCGTAATCGCATGGAAACACATAACAACCGACTTCAAACCGCTCAACGCAAATCCGCCCGCCGGGCCGCTTCCTATGGAGTCGGCACGAACACAGACGTCTGAGTACCGAACAAGAATTCTTGAACTTCTTCGACCGTTCATGCTTCCGTCCAGATACGAATATGAAATTCTTCGCATCGACGATCTTTTGGAGCATGAATCGCTTGACGCTCCCTTCGCGAAAGGCACTGACAAGGAACTCATCAACCGTGTCCATGCCCGACTCGCAGAATTGGACAGTATTGACGCTGAGGAGGCCAAGCGGGCGCAAGAAAAAGTGGCAACAGGGTCGGCTGACGAAAAACCTTCGGCACCATCAGATTCCATAGTAGTCGGGAATGAAGCAAAAGCTTGGCCGACACTAAAACGTCCTTATGCCTTCGAGGAAGCTCGGTCCAGCGACTCGGTTTATTATTATCATCCCATTTCTTTTGACCAAACCTGCCTTCGCGAATGCCATGTTGCGTTGCCAATTTCTGCCGCCGTTCCAACGACTCCATCGCTGGATCCATTTCGTGTCATCAAGGTGAAAATGCCTTACAGCGAAACCGCACTGTGGAGCATGTGGACGTACTCGATCCTCACTTCTATTGCGATATGCACATTGGCATTGTCTCTGTTTTTTATTCACTGGGTCCTCAAGCGGCTTGTTATTCGTCCGCTGAGTTACATGAAACAGGTCAGCGAAGAAATTACTCAAGGTGACACGAAACTTCGGTTTTCCCTAGATACGGAGGACGAGTTTCACGAACTTTCGGAATCGTTCAATCGAATGCTTCGTCACATGACGGAAACCCAAGACCAACTTCAATTGGTCAATTCAGAAAAGGATCGTCGAGTCGATGATTTAGCGAGAGTCAACTTGCAACTTTTCGAGGCCAATCGACTTAAGGGTGAATTCCTCGCGAACATGAGCCACGAACTGCGTACCCCTTTGAATAGTATTTTGGGGTTCAGCGAAGTGCTCCAAGGCTTTGAATCACTTACCGACAAACAACGCCGCTACGCCTCGAACATCCAAAACAGTGGTCGACTTTTGCTGGACATGATCAACGATATCTTGGACCTTGCGAAGGTCGAAGCTGGGAAAATGGAGGTTCGACCGACTGAATTTTGCATTGTTTCTGTGATTCATGCGCAGTGTCAGATTGTGCTGAAGATGGCCGAAGACAAAAACATTGATTTGAGAGTCGATTCCAGTCGAACGGAAATGCGAATTCGGCAGGATCAAGGCAAAGTCCAGCAAATCCTCACTAATTTACTCTCGAACGCCATCAAATTCACCCCGGAGGGTGGACTGGTTACCGTATTTTGCGAATGGCAAAACGAAAACGAATTGCTGTTATCGGTTGCGGATACGGGAGTTGGGGTCGCGGCTAGTGATCACGAGATTATTTTTGAGAAATTTCGACAGGCCAAAGGTGTTACTGGCAATGACGGTTTGACTCGCGAACACTCGGGTACAGGCCTCGGCCTTTCCATCGTTCGGGAGCTTTGCCGGCTTTTGGGGGGCGATATCAGCCTCAGTAGCCAACTGGGCTGCGGAAGCACGTTCCGCGTCGTTTTACCTGGGGTTTATAGCGATCCAAACGTGCCCGTCAGTTCCGGATAAGCTTTCCAATAAGCAAGGTGCTTATGGTTTTAATCACAACCCGAAGCGTGAGCGAGTGATTTTATTGCCGGTCCCTCGCTCACGCTTCGGGTTGTGAATAATCCTGGTTAGCGGCCGTGACTATTGGAAAACCGGGGCTAACGCCCGTCGGCTTATCTTG
>Ga0105045_10001118_pt1 | contig 21466 bp, 21 predicted proteins | sample MAT02_FD_78089 | JGI IMG/M metagenome (GOLD analysis project Ga0105045, IMG submission 78089) | Freshwater microbial communities from Lake Fryxell liftoff mats and glacier meltwater in Antarctica - MAT-02 (megahit assembly) | ecosystem: Environmental > Aquatic > Freshwater > Ice > Liftoff... | reverse complement strand
GGCGGCAGGTTCGATCTGGCGGGGCCATCGGCCATCAATCATCCTCTCGAGGTCAAGCGTATCAGCCGAGTCGGGCTCTTAACGGCCTTTCGACTAATTGCACAGTCGAGACATATTATTTCAAGATGCCAAATAGGTCAATAGTGCTGCCCTTCATACCGCGACGGGTGCCTTCAAAGGCCCGTGAGGATCATAATTATAGACCTCGAAATCCTCAATCCTGTAATCGAATATCGAATCTGGTTTCCGGGTCAAGGTCATCCTCGGACGTCCACGGGGACTTCTGGAGAGCTGCTCCTCGATCAGTCCAATATGGTTCAGATAAAGGTGCACATCGCCTCCCATCCAAATTAGTTCACCGGGCTCAAGATCGGTTTGCTGGGCAATCATGCGCAGCAACAGGGCCGCAGACCACAGATTGAACGGCAGGCCGAGGGCGACATCGCAGCTGCGTTGATAAAGCACGCAGTTCAGGCGGTGATTGGCAACATGAAACTGGTAGGTTTTGTGGCATGGAGGCAGCGCCATCTGCTCCAGTTCAGCGACGTTCCAACCTTCGATGATATGCCTGCGCGAACCGGGGTTGTTCCGCAGACTTTCGATAACCCCAGCGACTTGATTTATCCCGTTTGGCCTCAGACGAAAAAGTCCAGTGTTATCCACAGGCTCGTAAACCGGCCAGTTTACCCACTGTTTGCCATAGACGGGTCCCAGATCGCCCCACTGAGCGGCAAACGCCGTGTCGGATGCAATTCGTTCAACAAATGTGTCAAGGCTGATGTCATCGCGGGTTTCTCGCACATAGCGAGCATGCGGCCAGTCGTTCCAGATCTTTACGCCCTGTAGCACCAGCGGGCGGATATTGGTTTCGCCTGTAAGAAACCAGAGCATCTCGCGCGTCGCGGTTTTCCAGTAAACTCGTTTGGTGGTTAGCAGCGGCATGCCCTCACCAGACAAATCGTATCTAAGGGTGGCACCAACGATTGATCGCGTTCCAATACCCGTGCGATCTGAGCGCTCAGAGCCGTATTTCCAGATTCGCTCCATCAATCGGAGATACTGTTTTTCCGGATGGTTCTGCTCCGAGAGAATCGGCAGATCGAGGGGAAGTTGGAAGGCCATTCCGCGTGATAGTCCTAACAACGCGGGTTGTATCTTCACTCATTCCCAAGGCTGTCGACTACCCTGTTTATAAAAAATATCCTGTCTGTGGATTGCGTGGATAAGTGTTCATTGGTGTGGAAAACATCTGCGAAAAATGCTCGCTTGCATGGGAACGGCAGCTTGATTATAGGCACGGCCCTGCCTCCCAGGCGCCGCAAGGCACCGTGAAGTCTGGGTCGGGGAGTAGCTCAGCCTGGTAGAGCACTGTCTTCGGGAGGCAGGGGCCGGAGGTTCGAATCCTCTCTCCCCGACCATTTTACTCATTGAATTCGTTAGGTATTCTTGGTGGGCAAGACAGGGGTCGGTACCACAGTTTGAACCTCGATCATCATGACGCTCTCCTTTGAACTGCGTTTCCGACCTTTCGGAGATAGTCCGGTGAGAACCGAGCATAGTGGCGCGATGTTGTTGTCGCGTTGTCGTGGCCCATATACTGCGCAAGCTCATCCATACTTGCACCCGCCTCTACCGCCCAGACCGCGCCGGTGTGCCTGAGGCTGTAGGGCGTGGCCGCAATCCTCGACCGCGCCGCTGCAGCCTGAAATGCTTTCTTGATGCTCGCCACCGGTCTACCACCCCGTTCAATCGCATAGGCGCATTGCCGGGCTTCATATGCCGCTAACAGCTCCAGGCCCAGTTCGTCGTGAATTGGGACCACAGGACGGCGTTTAGCCGTCTGCTTGCGCCCAGAAGGGTTCAGATCGATCAGTCCCCGCTCGAAATCCACGCGCTCCCATGTCAATTCAAGGATCGCGGAAGGGCGTGCCATCGTGAACAGACCAAGCAAAACATACAACCGCGCGTGAGGCGCAACCACGCAGGAGTAGAACTGCTCAAACTCCTGATGTGTCAGATGCTTGGTCTTGTGCTCCGGCGCGGCTAGCAGCCAAAATGCCGGGATCGCCGTGATGTGCTTTTCGGTCCTGGCCCATTTGACCGCAGTGCTCACCATCAGCAATTCATACCGGATGGTTGAAGCGCTCGCTTGGCGCTGAGCATCATATGCTCGGCACATTGCAGGATCGATCAGCTCTGGATCCACGCGCTCCCAGAAAGTTCTCAGTGCGCGCCACGCATCCTTACGGCGTTGCGTTGAGGGTTTCTGGTCCGCTTCAAGTGAAGCAACGTATGCCGGCACTATGCGACCTACGGTCCAAGGGGATTGACTGCCCCTCTGCCAGAGATGCCGAGCCTCGGCCTCCGCGCCCGGCCTATCGGCTGCATAGAGCGTTCGGCGACGCCTGCATCCGCTATTTTCTTTCCAGACCAGTGCGAAGCCGCCTCGGAACCGTTGTATGGAATATTCTGACATTCTATTTTCTCCACTTCAGAGGCGGGAATGCGAATAAGCTTCCCGATGGTGAATACCTGCAAATCACCTTGGCCAATCAACTTGCGAACAAGTCGCTGACTGCACGACCACTGGTCAGCAAGTGTTTGCACGGTAAATGCTGGCGGCAAGAACGGTGGCAAAAACGTCACGACGCCCTTCCCGTCTGGCACTCTGCACCTGTTGCACGGCATTGCCTGGTGGCCGCAAGGCCTGCTGCCTTGAACAATTTGTCGACGTCTTCGGACCGAAGGTACGGCTTCTTGATGCTATCAAGTTTCCACAAGCGCGGACCGCCTCGCCATGCGTAGATGTACCAGCGAGGAATTTTGCTCGGCCGCTTGTACCGGACGAAATGAAGACCATTCATCAGAGACTTTCCTCCATGGGCATTTGGCAGTCTTGATTTTAACAGACGCGACACAATCAATGAGCTGTTGGCTGGTGTGATCTGTTCTTCGCAGGCAGACTGAATGAAACGACCTGCCAGGACCCATGCTCGTACTCGACGATTTCAACGTCCAGCACTTTGTCAAAGCGCAGCAAGCAAACGCATTTGGTTTCGTCCCATATTTCCACGGCGTATGGCGCATCGCCCAAACGCTCTTCGTAACATTCGATCGCATCGTCGGAATCAGGAGCATCGGATTCGAAGTCCATCAGAGCTTCGGAAAAGTACATTGCTTGACCAGAGTGACCACTTGCCACGAAGAATGCTTGACCACCCTCCTCGGCACGCTGCCATATATCTTTAGGCATGGCCATCAACTCTGCGATTATCTGCTGTGCGCGTTCTTGCTGGTTCATATGTATCTCCTTGTGGTTGAATTTTCGGCGCTTTTGTCCGGTTTCTGAAATGATCGCTGTATCGGCAGGGGCGCGGTTATTCATCGGGTAATTTCCCGTCTGAAAAGGATCGCGAGCTTTGGGTTGCCCCGGCGAACAACGCCGTCTCGATTGCCTTGAGCTGTAGCCCCTTCTCTCGCGCCCGCAGACCTGGCGTTCCGGCGATCTGGACAGCGCCTTCGCGTCGGAGCCAAGCGTTGACACTGTTGGTGTTCACAAATGTCAGCTCGATGTCCGGGTTTATCTGCACAATTGCTTCAATCTTGAAATTGAAGGCATGGCCAGGGTATTTGCCGCTTTCTGACTGCGACCGCAGATAGATTTGACTAATGCCTGCGGTATCAGCGAACTTTGCGGTCTCCTCGGCAAGCCGCCGGATTTGCAAGATGAGCGATTGCGAAGTTCGAAGCTCCTCGACCTCGAAACATCGAAGCTGCAAAGCCCGTTTCCAGCAAGCTTGATTGAAGTAACTATAAAGTGCGGCTTAGAGATGACTGCGGCTGTAACGAAGTGAGTCCCAACCGTTCCATGGTTTTTATGCCGAGGTGCTGGACGTCTAAAATTGTGGCAAACAGCAGCAAAAAACTTTTCATCAGCTGTCATGGCGACCCTCCATCAAATCGGCTGTCCAGCTCATGCGCACGGCGCAAGCGCCCTGTTCCGTCTTTGCTGTGCCAACCTTCTTGTTCCTGCAGATTGAATTGCAGACCCGCTGCGAAACATTGCATCCAACGCGGCTAGAGTTGGTGGGCGAGCGAGCGACTTCTGAAATATATCCGCGACCAGCGTTCCGCATCCTCGGACCATCCACTTTCAGCGTCCATGCTTGGCGCTTGCGTGATTGGCCAAGCACGTGCCTGCGGCTGCGAAACCTAACTTTGCGAGCAGCACGAGGGATTGCAACAATCCCGGAGCTCATCTGCGAATTACTCATGCTGCAATCTCCTCAATTGTGTTGGTTTGCGTGTCCCAGACAACATGGCGCCAACCATACCCGGTGGGCTCAATCTGATCGTGGAACACCATCGCGCTGACGCCGGGTGCGGATGCGTAGGCGTACGCCAAGTGTGTCGAGCCATTGAAATCAACGAGCTGGTGACCCATTAATCGCCGTTCGACCAGACCGCCGTGGATACTCACGCTGACCTGACTTTGCGGAGCAAAGATCAGCTGCTGGTGCGACGTGAGGTTCGGTTGGTCCGGCATTTTAGTGCAATCGCCAGAAAGCGAACCGTACCAACCCTTGAGCCGATCGACACTGATCTCGTCGAGCAACGCCTCCTCACCGGCAAGTTGAGCGCCGCGCTCAAGCCGGGTCAGGAACTGCGCAAAATTTTCAAACAATGGCTTCGTCAGCCGCAAACCACCCGACAGATCGTCGAAAATCACCAAGGCATCATCGAGAACCTGCGGCCCTGCAGCATCGTGGATGGCAATTCCGGAATGCTCCCAGCGAATTTCGCTCGACGCAATTCCAAACTCACGAGCCAGCAATGTCGTCAATGCCCGACCAACTTGATTTCGCACGTCGGCAGGCGCGCCGTTTTTTCCAATGAACCACGGTTCGTTGATCCAAATCACAATTCCCGTTGTGGAGAAGTTGCGCTGCTTTCGCGCCAGCCGCCGGTCCTTCTGGCTAAGCTCACCATATAGAAGGCTTGCATTCTGGATCCGGTATCCTTCGACAGACTCCGTGACCTGCATCCGACATTCAGCCAGAGAGCCTGTCGATCCGACGAAAAGATGATCTTCTTGCAGCTCGCAAGCCTGGTGGGACACGCTGACTTTCGTCCGCAGGATCGGCATAGTTCGAACTGCCGCGCGAACGGGCTGGAGATAGATCGAACGTTCATAGGCTGAGCTGCGCCATTCCACGACTTTGTACGGAACCTTGCGGTGGCGGTATGTTGCACCGGGATAGGCCTCCCGGAGAGCTTTGGCGTCGTCAATCGTGCCGAGGATTGTGCCGTCACCCCTGTGGATTCTTATGGCAAACTTCACGCCGTTGATCTGCCGCAAGGGGCTTTCCAAATGCACCGAATCTGAGGCACCACCGAATGCGACATGCTCAATTTCACGCGGGCGTGGAGCACTCGGCATTGCCATCGCGTAAGCAGCATCGAATCTAAGAGGCCAGTCAATCCCGGGCGGAAGCTGAGGCTGAGCCTCGGCACCACCTGCTTCTTCGAGGTAGGGACGCCCACATTCAGTCCGAGGGTGAATTGCGGTACATCAATTCCGAGCTCGAGCGCGGACGTCGCCACCACCGCCCGCAAACTACCGGTTCGCATCCCACTTTCGATTACATTGCGATCGGTTTTATCAAAGCCGGCGCGGTAGCATTCCACGTCTTTGGATTCGGCGCTCGAAGCGATACGTTCTACCATTTGGCGTACTTCCGCGAAGGCAATCATGGCATTGGGGGCGATCTTGCCCGCGATACGGGTGATGATTTCGGCCATTGCGGTTTCGGCGACAGCTCCATGTTCAGGTCCTTCGATGTGCAGCAGCGTCTTGGCCTGGGTAGGCGCACCGTTCTGTGATTCATCGATCACAACGAAAGGTAATCCGGTCAGCGCCTTAAGATGGCCTGCAGGATCTGCGACCGTTGCGCTTGCCGCAACAAACCTAATTTCAATGAACAGGGAGCCGGCAGCGAGAACACTGCGGCGCTTGGCTGCCCTTACTCGTCTGAACAAATAAGCGCAGTTGCTCCCAAACACGCCCTCGAGGTTGTGCGCCTCATCGATCACGCAGATGCTCAGATTGCGGATGAAGCGTTGGGCGTCAGTGCTCGACAGAAGACGCATAAACCATGCGTGCAGGATGTCTGGGGTACATACGATCAGGCGCGCATTCGGCAGCAACTGTTCACGCTCGGTCATCGAGATGTCGCCATGAATTTCGACAACCGAGTTCTCATCCAAACCAGCATCACGAAATGCGTTCTTCCATCGACCAATCTGATCACTCGCAAGTGCCTTGGTCGGATAGAACGCAAATGCTGTTAAATGCGGATTGCCGACAAAGTCGGCAACAACCGCCGCTTGAAAGACAAGTGACTTGCCTGAGCCAGTACCGGTGGCGAGCACGACATTTTTGTCGTCGCTGGAAGCTTTGAGGCCCAGTGCTTGATGATGCCAAATTTTCTCGCCGCTGCCCGTCATCGACGCAAACCAGGCTCGCATACATTCGGTCTGATATTTGAGCGGCGGGTTGGTCAGGCGTTCTGGAGTTGGAGAAATCTCATGGCGGTCGACAATGACCGCGTCTGTGTTATCCGTCAGAATATTAATGGCATTCATGTGTGTGCTCCTTTGCTGTTGAAGAGTGTTGGATTGATTGGTGTTGGTCGGATCGTCAGGGGTGGTTTCCCCGGTGCAAACCTGTCGGGCCGAACTCATGTCCGGACTGTTTTGGTTTGGCATTATGCGTCCCCCCTCGCCGGCAGATCGTCGTCGAAGGCGGCAACCAGAAGCGAAAGGTCCTCAGCAGGCTCGATGTACGCAGCTGTGGTGTCGAGCCGAGCGTGTCCTGCCAGCAGCTGTACGTCGCGAAGAGAATGACCGTGGAGGTTTGCCTTTCGAGACAGGCGCGTAATGAACGTTCTCCGGCCCGAATGGCTTGAGCATCCGTGGAGCCCAACCTGCCGATAGAGCAGCAAGAACCAATTTTTCACCGAAGCGGCACCCTGTCGGCGTACATTCCACCGAGCGGAAAACGACAGGAAGCCTATCTCTGGATGTGCTCGACGAAAGCGGACGAGCGCATCACGTATCTTGGTATGCATGGGAATGATGCGCTCGCGGCCGCCCTTGGCGACATGACGCCCAACAACGATATGCCGCCCGATCCTGTCGTCGGCATCCACAACGTCAGCCAAAGTCATCCCGGCAATTTCTGCTGCCCGCAGGCCAGCATCGACAGAAAGCAGAAATTTAACTTCGTCACTGGCTGGCGAGTTGCTGGTAGTGGCGATATGCTTAAGCACCCGATCGATTTGCATATCGTCCAAAATACGGGCGCGACGAATTTTTTAAACGCCTATAACGACCTGACGTATCGCTGGTGGCGTTCCCGCCAAATTCGCCTCACTCGCAATAAAGCGCTGAATAATTTCAAGTAATTTGTCTGATGGATTTGTTGGCATGTCGTGATATCCTAGTTGTTTCGGATGACCACTGTAGACCAGAAAAATATCTGCTCTTGCAGGCCTAACATTATTGAGTTATTTCGTCATATATTCCAAGTTAGAGAGAATTGTTTGTTAAGGTGAACAGATAAGGTTAACAATCTTAAGAATTGTTATTTTGTATCCCGATGCCGCAACTTAAGTGTGCTGCTCGAATGAAAGCTCGGAATAATATTGCCTTCGCGATTCGTGAAGCCGGGTAAGAATTTTTGTAGCGGGTCGTCTGTTGCGCCCGAATTACCCTGAAACCGCTGCGCCCAAAAAAAATTTCGTGTGAATCGAACCCAATTGCAGCGAATTTCGGCTTACTGGAGGCGCCCTTGCGCTGTCCGTGAATCAAGAATTGGCGCGACTCAAGCCGCCGCAACAGCCTTGGTCAATCCTACGCTATGCTGGGCGACAGCGGGCTCGATGGCACACCGACGTCGATGCAGCGCTTAATTGCAAAAGCGTTTTACGCACCGACCCGGCCAGATCATCAATGAACGAATTACAGCATTCTTTCGCGCCCGCACAGCCGATGCCGAAAGAGCGGAACGCCCTATGATAGCTTTACTCATGAGGCAGACATGCGTTCGATTTTTATCGTGCCAGACATGAACCTTTCCCGGATGCCAAGCATTGGTGAGCCGGAATGTCGGTGGCTGATCGGTAGCGACCGGCGCTCAGCGTTCTCCAGAGAGGCCCTGCACGCCCCCAGAGCACCCGATCGCCACCCGATTGGGTGAAAGTCCTAGCAAAACCGGGCGTTTAGCCGCCACCGCCATTCTTACTAATATGCAAATTACCTAAATGGCCTTTTAGGATTCACTGTGCATTTTGCCTCAACACAACCCGATCTCGGCACCACCTAGCCACGTTGTTAAATTGCCTAATCAGGAATCCGCAACTTAACTCGTAAAGTGGCGGTTTCCCGCCGTTTTCGATTCTTATCTTGCGAAACGGAGAGGCATTAACATGCGAAAAGCGAAATGCGAAATGGTGAGCGGAGGTGTAAAAACACAACGTACCGGCAATCGCTCCGCGATTACCGGTACGTGCCAACACACAGAATACCAAAGGGTCCGAGCAGGGCCGCACGATCCTTAAGGTACCGACCTGCAAGCAAACCACAGTGCTTGCCGATCGGTCTGCGGGTAATTCAGGTGACAGGAGCGGTGGGATCTGCCGCAGCAGGATCGAGCCGAGGGGACCATTCGGACAGCGCGCTTGCCATGAACCTGTTCCAGCGCGGATCCTTCTTGTCGTCGAAGAGTTCGGGATTGAGGGAAATGCTATCGCTGCAGTGATCGAACCCGAACCAACTCTCCCAAGTTCCAGGCTCGAAGCGGTGGGTTATGACGATGTCGTCGCGGACATTGAAGGCAAGCCTACATTTGCCCCGGATGGAGAGCTCGACCGCTATCCATCCTTTTGCGTGGAGTACCGAAGAGCCAATAGCTTGCTTCGAGATGCGTGCAGTTGCAATAAAGCTATTGTCCAAGATCTGCGCGCACCACCGACCATTTTCCTTTATTTGGCGATAGTAGGGCTGGAGCCACGAATATATCGAAGGCTCGTTCCGTCCGAAAGTTACTTCGAGCTCGAGCAGCTTGGCAAAAATCTATTTAACACACTCAATTTTCAGTTCATCAAGTATTGTCATAAGAAATCCGATCTATAAGGCAGGGTATGCCGTGCTGGTGCTTTAGGAGAAGGCGATACTAAAAAAAGGGGCCACAGCCGGCAGTTATATCTCAATTTATCAACCATGATTGTATCTGAAGTTGCAATATAAGTCAAGAAAAAAACCTTATCTTAGCCTCTACTGAATACTTTACTTTACCCTTTACTTTAAAGGTGAAACTGTGATTTTACCTTTTGGCTATCTCAGAAAGTGCCGTTGGCCCCGCACCAGCCGGTGTCCCGGCCTCCTCCAACGGCGTAGCAGGCTCAGCGATGCCGAAACTTGCCGCCGAAAATGCATACCGTTCATTTGACGTGAGCGCTGCCAGTACACTCAATTTGCCTGACTCGAACCGAACGTGCCAGGTCTTGCCGGGCATTGGCGTACGCTCGTCAAAAGCTGCAGGGTCCAGAATCACGACATTGCAGCCACCATCCGGATCTTTCACAGACATTGTTCGGATCATTTGCGTCAGGGCCCGACGTGCGACCGTAGCCATGTTCTGGCACGGTGTGTAATCGTGCGGATCGTTCCAGCGCTTACAAATTGCGCAAACGGAGGTGCCGTGAGGTCGATTGCGAAGTCCGTTCGGACTGCCACCGAATAGCTGAAATGCTCGCTGGTCGTCGATGGCGGGGTAAATCCAGGTGATCGGGAGAAAAAGCGCAAGCGCCAGTATGCGGTCTCCGCGATTGCAGTGCTTTCGTTTTCGCTAGCATAGAAAATGCCGGGGCGTTCGTCAGCCTGCCGAAATCGGCTCGCCTGGCGGTGCCCGTACCGGAATGGCGAAGCCAGCAGAAATTGGAGATGCCGCGCATTTAGCGGCACTTGGGGCTTCACCTCTTCAGCAAGCTCTTCGAGCAAACGCTGGTCATCGAGGTTTGTCGCCAGCCGGTTTGTCGAAATCCGGTGGAGTGCTTCCACAACACGCCAGATGCGCCTGTAATAAGTGAAATGTTTAGACGCGAGCTCGGTAGAAGTCCACTTAGTCGCAAACTTCGATCAGGCCCCTCATGGTATCGATCTGGTCAACAGGCTTATGTCCCAGATCGAGGTTTTCCGTTTCGAGCCATTGTTTTGCGGCCGTGTCATCGCTGCCGAGGGGCGAATCCAAGTCGCGAAATAGGCGAAACAGAAAACGCCCTGCTTCGAAAGATTTGCTTGCAGGGTCGAGACGCGTCTGGCCGCTGCGCAACCTCGATGCAGTGGCTATAGAGATGTCAAGAACGGTGCCAAGCTTGGCATTGCTCAGGCCCCAGAAATCCGCGATCCTGGGGATGGCCACGGTAAGGGGGTCGGATTATTGACGCTTAGCTGTATCCAGAGCAACCATACCACGAGCCTTTTGATAGAACAGGTGTGCCCATATTCGCTCAATTGATCAAGCCCAATTGCTTAGCGATTATGTAGTTTGCAAACCCGGCTTGAATTGGCATAATGGCCTCTCAATGAGTCGGGGGCTTGCATATCTGATACCAACGTAGAGTCGCATCCCGCACCCCGTCGGCGGCGAAATGATGCAGTTGGTTATAGCCGACGTCGCCAGCTCGCGTGGCCATTGGCTGGACGCTCTTTCGGTCACCGGGCCCGATCAGGCCTGCAATATAGGCCGGACAACACCCGCATCCTGATCTTGTTCCGCGATGCCGCCGGAAACGGCGTCAGCCAAACCTCCAGGTCTCTGCGCCAATCCTTCATCATCGCCAACCTTCACAAGAGCTGGCTCCTCATGAATCAGGGAAATCCCTTCCTGGAAATCCCAAAAAATATCTTTCTGCCAAAATAGTGCTAGCAGCCCCAATCCGCTTATGCGTCTGGAACTTGCGGTCCATATATAAGCTCATCTAAGCGAGACGCAGCTTTCCGCAAGTAGCTAATGAGATTACGATCTTCAGCCCATAGTTCGAGCGACTGAATCACAAGCCCATTCGCATAATCAAAAATATTTGCATCCGCATCTTTTAGACCCGTCATCGCATCCATCACGACTTTTACTTGAGCAACAGTTGAGATGTCGCCTATCGCCTGCGCACGGATCTGATTGAGCGTCATCAACCGCTTGCCACCCGCTTTGGCAAATAAACTCCGTTCCCGTTTAAGCCGACGGATAATCTCCTTGGCGGTATTTGGCTTGGCGTTGCGGTGGGCCTGCAGGTCGGCGGTCGCCCCTTCACGACTTTGGCCTGCAAGGTGCAAATAATAGAAGATCGGCAAGAGGAAGCTCTGCTCATGGCTCGCTTGCCGGACATAGGCCAACGGCTCCTCGACCACCACGCGCCCGACGAAATTGCGAACAATCGATTCCTCGGTCACCTCGGTCCGAATGGTTTTGATCGTTGTTACAGACGACAGGTCCACCGCATTGACATCGCCAACTAGGCGCAAGGTTTCCGCGCCGTCCACTTCATCGAATTGGCCGTCGCGGATAAATTTGATCCTTTCGACAAGCTGATGGTCGATGATGATCGGGCGCTGCCCGCCCTCCAACTGGCCATCTGCCAGATTGGCGACCATCGCATCCTTGGGGCCGAGTTCGAGCAATCGTTGCACCATCGGCAAGATTGCCTCGCGGCTGCGCTGATCGCGTTCATCGAGGATGGTGCGGAGATCGGCGTAGCAAATGACCTTGGTTTCACCGGGGTAGCGATAATAGATCGCGCCTTCGGCAACGTCGCCCTCGGTCTTGCTGGCGATAACGGGCTTGGCGCTGTGGGGTTCGACGTGAATTACGCCAACCGTCATGGCGTCGAGCTTCAGGCTGCCGACACGGAAACGCGGTGTGGGTTCTAGTATGGAGCGGATCGTCTGGCTAAATTTATTCTGATCTGTATCGGTGAAACGATTATCGGCCAGTCCGCAGACGGCGAAGCCCAATGGCTTATCCTTCACCCCGAAAAACAGATAACCGCCACGATTATTGGCAAATCCGGCTATGGTGCGCAGCGGCTTGCCGAAGTTGCGAAGGCTGAACCCTTCCTTGCATTCAAACTCGTCGGTTTCGCCAACTTTGCAGTGCCACGCACCGCCCGTATTCTTGGCGAAAAAGGACCGCAGCAACTTTTCGTCCATCACGTCCAACGGTGCAGCAGGTGCGGTTTCGACGACAATGCCGGGGGCTGCGAGCGCTGGCGAGGCGAAGTTTGCGATGAAGGCAGATAGGGCTTCGTCGCTGGCCTTTGGCACTTCGGGGCCATAGCTGCGATCGCGGATGCCGGTTATCCGGCCCGAATTCACCGCGCGGTCCTGCCGATTAAAATAGAACTGGATGTCCTTGTTCTTCATGCGGCGCGCCAGCATGGCTTTGATCAGGCCGATTTCCGCGTCAGTGATGCTGCGCCGCGTCATGCTCAAATCACCGTCGCGCTCATGCCGACCAGATTGGCATTGGCGGGGGATGACAGGGTGAAGACAGCCAGGCCCATCTCAATGGCTTCGGCGGCGAGGGTTTCGGTTTTGCCACCGGGGGAAGCATGGGCGATCAACACGCTGGTGGCGCGGGTCAGGATGTGGCGGTTGCGTTCCTCTGCGGTCCGGGCCGTGGTCTGGCGGATGTCTGCGCTGAAGGGCGAGATGATAAGGGCGTAGCCCTCCTTCTCGGCGGCCCGAATTGCGGCGAGCAGGCGCGCGCCTTCGAGTGTGCGGGCAAGGGTGTATATGACCGGACGACGCTCGCGCAGCAGGATACGCAGCACGTCGCGCTCAACGGGGGTGTGAAAGCCGCTGATGACGGGCGCGTCCTCAGGCCCGCGCGCATTGGCCCAATCCTGCGCTTTCAAGATCACATCACCTGGGCAGGACCGTGAGCAAAAAAAGGCAATACTCTTATCTCTAGTTATCATTGCTTTACCTATCGCGGAGCACTGGTACACTTCCTGGCTAAATAAGGTCAGTGGGTTTGTGACTGATCCGATACCGATAGAGAGATTCTTGTGGGAATAGAACATAACTTGATGGCTTTGGAGGTGTCCTCGGCCCTTTTGCATCAACTTCGCACAGGACAGGCAACTGGTTGGGCGACTCAGCGCCTGTCGAACCAATCGATATTGTGGCCTGGGATTGCCGATTGGCCTCGACCAGACATTGCGTTCCAAGACATAAATACTGGCGCGACATTGGCATTGGAGTTTAAGCCTCCCAATCATTCGAAGCGCGAATATGTAACTGGCTTAGGGCAAATGTTGACCTACTTGCAGGATTTCGAGTTTTCGGGTCTTGTCTTACCGGAACGGTCAAGCGACGGCTTTGAGATAGCTAGATTCATTACTGACACCATATCGTCTAATCTAAACGACTTACCAATCATGCTTCTATCTTACGACAAAATGGCATCCGATTTCTCGGTGCTGCGACCGCTGAAGGCACGCACCACAACATTGCCCGCAAGATCAAGCCGAAGCGGTCCTCGGACATTTTGGGCGTACTGGCGAGATTTGTCGAATTTCGAACTCTTTGAGCTTCTGCGAATTATTGATTCGAGCGGTAAACCCGATTTTTCACGTGACTTTCAAAAGTTCTGGAAAAGTTTTGTGCTTAAAAATAAAGCTCGCAGATGGGAGGGTACGTTCAGACAAAAAAACCCAAATTCAATAGTTTCTCCTGAACGAATAAACGCTTTCTATGCGATGCGTCATTGCGGCTTGATGGATTCCGAAGGTCGGATCACATTAGCGGGACTCAAATTACTGCATGTCGGTAAGATTTATGGTCCGGATAGCGAAGCTTTCCTGAACCTTCTGGCGCGTAGTATATTGATTGATGGCCGTCATTTAGATTTAATATTTTGGATTGAGGGTCAGACACGTCAGTTAGGCCCCTCCCAGAAAACCACGTCAACCGCTTACTTGGCGGCTCTCGATAGTCGCTTGGCGGCAGCGGGGGTAATCGCGCCGCGCGTTAAAGGAGCGAGCAAAGCGAACTTTATTCGAGACGAACCAAAGCTTTGGAATAAGCTAGGTCTCATCGAACATAAAGGGAGCGGTTCCCAATATTTTCAATCTGGTAGCGGGTATCTTTTTAACTGGAGAAAAATCCTTTCAGTCACAGGGACAGAAGGTGGAGACTTTTAGGCAGAAAAATTTGGGACTAATCACCAATGCCACCTTCTGGATCAGAATCCGCAATGTCGAAATTGGTTTTCACAATCTGCGCATAAGCGAGCTCTATATCTTCGAGGTTAGGAATCAAACCTAGCGCTTCCGCCCACAATCGATCAGAAATATCCGTATCATTTCTACACCGGGCCAGATTGTAATTGCCGACTTTTTTGCCAGCATTTAATTTGAAAACGAGGTTTTCATTCATCACTGCGTCAAGAGATAACGAAAGACCGTCCAGCGACTTCTGAATGTGAAAAGGCAAAACTGTTGGAAACGGAATGTATTCAAAATCCTTTCTGGTTACGTCAAAATCGTCTCCCACGATCGACCACCACAAAAAGGCTATTTTACCATTCAAAAGGGTATGGATCGTTCTACGGTCCTCTACATTTTTGGCATAAATCCTACCGACTTTCGTTTGTGCAACTCTTTGGCCCGTTGAGGAATACGCGGGTGGCTCGTCGTAGCCAAACGATACCCAATTATACGCTGCTTGTTTGAAATGAAGCACATGCGCAGTGGGTGACGACGATAGCTTCATATCAAGATTGGAATGCTCCATCTTCGCGGCTTCGATTGCGGTCAAAAATCTTTGGTTGCCGAGTTTTGGAATGAGCCCATCCCAGACGTCAGGATCAAATTTCGCATATTCAATCCGCTCCACAAGATAAGGCCGAGCTTCTTCAAACCATCTGTGGGTGATCGTGCTATGGTGGCCCGCGCTTCCTGATCGCTGGCCGATGTGGATTGTGTTGCGCACTCTCACATCAGCGTTGAACAACGCGGCTGGGATTCTGGCAAATGATGAAAACCAGTTTGCAGAAAATTGCGCGAGCAAGAAGTCTCTGAGCGACTGGAAACTCCCCGAAAAGGTTAAACTCAACGGCACGATCATACCGTAAAAGCCCTTGGTCGAAGTCAACGTCGCGGCGCGTTCCATGATCCAAGCATACATGTCGGAACAGCGGTCAGTGTCGTAGCCACGGATGGCGTAATCTTTCCGAACGTCGGAGGCTTTGACGTAGGGCGGATTTCCCACCACTACATCAAAGCCACCGCCGTTGATGATGCCATAAAACTCAATCAGCCAATGGAAGGGCTTATGGCTCGCTTTCCAAGTCAGAAATTTGGCCGAAGCAGCAAGGTCGGTGCCCACGTCTACGCCATAGTCCGTGGCTAGAAACCGGTCGAGCTGGCTTTCCAGCGCACCCAGTCGGCGACGCAGTTCGGTCTTGTGATCGGCCTCGATACCGCCGTGCAGCGTGGTTTGCTGCTCGCGGAATAGTCGGAACGCCTGGTCAAGGTCTTGCGCAGCCGCCTCGATCTTCCCGGCACGGTCATCGAAGTCAAAACCAGTAGCCTCGGTCGCCTTTTTCACGTCGGCGATGGAGGTGTAGCCGATCAGCGTGTTGCCCGCGCGGATGTTAAAATCAATATCGGGCAGCGGCTCGATCTGGTCGGCGCGTTCTAGCTGTGACGCGAGTTTGAGGAACAGACGGAGCTTACATATCTCCACCGCCTCATCCATAATATCGACGCCATAGAGATTGGCGATGATGATCGATTTGGTAATGAAATAATCGCGGTTGGGATGCTGCGCCACCTGAGCCAGCACGGTGCGGAAATCCGAATAAAGCTGGCCGCGCCCCCCTCCGCTATCGGGCGCAGAGGCAACAAACTGCTCCATCCGTTCAAGGCAGGCGTCATATAGGTCATATTGGATATTGAGCGCAGCAAACAGGAACGCGCCCGATCCGCAGGCAGGGTCCAAAATCTTGATCGCCGATATGCCTTTCCAAAATGCGCGCACCAGATCGGGGCTTTCGGCATATTGGATTACGTCACGGGCAAATTGCCGGATGTCGAGATTGTAGGTGATAAAATCCTCAATCCGGCTGATCTCGCCGTTCGCGGTCTTGGCGTGAATGGCGGCGTAGCGTTCACGCCGCGCCACGACTTCGCGCCAGATTTCGGTAGGCAAACCAAATTCGCGCGGGGCGGTCTTGTTCCAATCGCCGCGCTTCGCGACATCATCGACGCCCGCCGCGATGTTATCTGGCAATGGGGTTTCGGTGCCGTGGCGCACGGATTTGTAAATGTATTTGTCAGGGTCTTCCGACAGCAACCGCCAGACATAACCGCCCGGTTCAAATGCCACCTTGTCATGCCCGACCGCATTCTGGAACAGCCAGGGGACGACGGTATTCTTTGTGATGTAATCGGTGATGTCTTCCTTGGTATAGTAAGCCCCCATTTGCTTCTGGTTGATGTATTTTTCAAAGATATGGCCGAGAACGTCGGGATTGATCTCCTTGCCGTCGCTGCGACTGATAGGCCTTGTATCAAGCGTCCAGTCGTAACGGTCAAAAAAGTTGAATACGGCCTCAAACGCCTCATCGGCGATTTCGATATTGCTTCCCTCAGCTTCGAGAATATGCGGCTCGAACAGTCCGCCATTGAGATAGGGTATTGCGCCAAGCAGTGCATGGGTCGCAGCATCACGATCGCTCGCGAGCGTCGCCAACCCACCGTGAAAAAGTGTAAGCAGGAAAACTCGGTAGAAGTTGTGGAATTGGCCAGTGCCCTGTTCGGCTCTGACCTGCGCGAGCTTCTCTCTCAGATAATTCGGATTGCTATCGAGAAAGCCTTTGCGTTGAATGAAATAGACGAACATCAATCGATTGAGTATCAACGAAGCATACCATTGCCGGTCTGTTGCTACCTCCAATCCTCTTATAAATGAGAGAAACGCAGCATGCTGCGTCTGAAACTCTCCAAAGAAACGCTTAGTAATTGTTTCTCTGGTCATTGCGTCTTTAAGGCTGTTGACCACACCGATTAAGGTCAGGCTTTCCTCACCCTCCAGCGGAAACGATATATGATACAGTTTTTGCAGCATGGATTCCGCACTCTGGTGCGATAGCCAGCTATGTTCGCGGAAGGCGGCAGGCTTGCCTTTCTCCCGCGCCACCCACTGCCAAATTTGCTTGGTCTTCGCGGGGTCGGTAAAGATAATCAGATGTTCATAGGCGCGCTTGGTAATTTCGCGCTCAATCCGCTGGCGGGTGTTGCGCTCGGGGATGGCGTTGCAATGAAAGATTCGGACGCCGCGCTTGTCGGCAACCGGGGCCAGCGTATATTGCGCGCCGCCCGCTTCGATAGCTTCTGGCTGGCGTGATCCGGGGCGATCCCAGCCGAGTTCGTCGATGAACAGCTTGGCGAAATCAAACGCCTGCAAGTGGATCGTGGCGCCGGCCTTGTCGATTGCCATAGTCAGCCCTTCAATCCCATTGAGCAGATGATCCGCATTTCATTTTGCGCGTCGTCCTTGTCCTGCTTCATTGTTAGTCGCCCATCCTCGCGGAAGGCGATAACCATTTCAGCCAGTTTGATGTCGTTGATCCCGGTTTTCAGATGGCGGTTGAGCGCGTCGATGGTCGATTGGAACAGCGGGAATTCGTAAATATCGCCCATCGCCTTTTCGACATCGCGGACGAAATGATCAGTGACAAACAATGTCCGCTCGTTACCCTGATTTTTGCGGAAGCGCTTGAGGCGGTCATAAGTTTTGAATCGCGCGCCCGATGGTCTGCCTAGGGCGCCGAGGGTGGTGCGTTCTTCCTGCATCAGATGTTCAACGCCTGCGCGCACGATCTCATGGTGAAATTCGTTGCGTTCCAATGGCGGCTCGTTGGGCAGGCATTCGGCGGCACGCAAAATGGCGAGCGGAGATTGGGTGAGGATTTCGCCATCACGGCTCATCCATGCCAAAGCGTCGGTGTCATCCGGGCTGCGTATGTAAACCAGCGCGCCTTCTATTGCATCGGGAACAGGTGGTGTCGCCTTGGTCGCGAACACGACGTCGGGCAAATCCTCGACCAGCTTTTTAAGCTTCGGATCGGCAGTTATGGCGTTCTGCCAAATCTGGAAAGCGTATGAGGCGAGATCGACTTCGCCATCATCGTCGCCGTCAAGGATACCCGACTTTTCACTGTAAAGGTCCTGGATTGGGTTGTCTTTGTCGTCGTCCTCAAAGAAGGCCTCATCGGACCCCACAACTTCCTGATTTTCCTTCAACCGGTCGCGGACACGCGCGCGGAGACGGATGATCCGCTCCACGCCGTCGGCGGGCAGGAAGGAATAACAATTGATCGTATCGGCCTGTTGCCCGATGCGGTCCACGCGGCCTGCGCGCTGGATCAATCGGATGATCGCCCAAGGTAAATCGAAATTGACGATGGTGGCGCAATCCTGAAGGTTTTGTCCTTCGGACAGGACATCGGTGGCGACAAGCACGCGAAGCTCGCCCTCGGCCTGTGCGACTTTCTCCTTCTTGTTCGACCTTGGGCTGAAACGCCACGCAAGGCGCGTGGGGTTTTTAGATTGGCCGGTGACGGCGGAGATTGACGTGACCCCCGCCTTTACCAGCGCTGCCTCAAGGTAGCGTGCGGTGTCAGCAAACTGGGTGAAGATCAGTATTTTGTCTGTCTGGTGATCAACCCGAATTAGACCAATTAGGGCTTTCAATTTGGTATCGCGGGACTCATCCCAAGGGCCGCAAATGCGTAGCACCTTGCGAAGGGCATCGACATCGGCTTGCAAATCGGTCTGTAGTGCGCGCTTGAATAGGGCGGCTTTGAGCCATTTAAAGCGGCGTTTTTTGGCATCGTTGTAAACGTCATAGATCAGAGCAGCCTGCTCCCGCTGCTTCTCAGCCACGTCGGTTACGATCTCCGCTTCGGCATCGTCACCGCTATATTCGCCATCGGCAAACAGCGTCCCCGCTGCCTCGGAATCCGCATCCTCATCTAACACATCGAGCAACTCAGCGTCTTGCGTTCCGATCGGCACCGGCAAATCATTTTCGAGCGCATGGAGATAGACCAGATTGCGCATGATGTGGCGTTGCAGCGATTGGATAAATGCGGGACCGCCACTTTCCAGCCGCTTGAACAGGTTGGTTTTGCAAAAGCCCATAAGACGGATTCCGGCGCGTCCCAACCCGTCCATGATCGTGTCTTCGGCGGACGTAGGCGGATGAGATGGATCGAGGTTGAGATAATTGGCCAAGCCGTAGCGCGGCAAAGTCAGCCCATCGACCGCTGATACTACGGCGTCAGAATAGGCGTTGGCATAGGGATCGCTGGGGTCGGCGTCATTGATTTCAAACTTGACCGATTTTGGCTGGCGCACAGGAAAATAGGAACGGGTGCCATCGGCGAACGTGATGAATTTACGTCCATTGGCGTCGTCAGTCTGCGCGTAGTTCTGAAGGATGAAGCCGCGCGTCCGGCGGATCATGTAGAGGCGCATTAACTCGCGCCAATCATCCGTCTGATCGCTCTTCTCGAACGCGGGGATTGAGCGCACAGCGCATTGATGTTTGCGGACAAATTCAGTTTCGCCGCCAATAGCGCGTATCATCGCTTCCGGGCGAATGCCAATGTCCTGATCGTCCTCGATGAACAGCCGGAGCTGCGAAGATAGGTCAATAAATGACTTGTTGTAGGGCGTAGCGGACAGCAGGATGCACTGGCTGTCATTGGAGCGAATATAATTCTCGATGACCTTGTAGCGCTTACCTTCGCGGTTGCGCAGGTTGTGGCTTTCGTCGATCAGGACGGTTCGGTAGCGACGAAGATCCGGCAATTCGCTTTCGACACGCGAAAGCGAGACAATCTTGGCCGACAAATTGTAGGTTTCGACATAATCGTCCCACATTTCGACCAGGTTTTTTGGGCAGATGATGAGGCTTCGGCCGTCACTGTCTTCCAGTATCTTCACCAGTGCCGATGCCATGATCGACTTGCCTAAGCCGACCACATCGCCAATTACGACGCCACCGCGCTTGTTGAGATGATGCGCTGCAACTTTGACCGCGCTGGTCTGGAAATCGAATAGTTTATCGCCGAATATGGCGGGAATCCTGAACTCTGATTGCCCAAGTCGAGCTTCTTGGGCGAGATGATAGGCGATTTTTAGATATACATGGTAGGGCTGCACAAGCGTTTCACTCGCCCAGCTTTCTTCGATGATGGTCGCAAGCTCTTCGGATATGTCGATGCACCAGCGATCGTTCCACCGATCTTCAAACCATGCCGCCAGCTTGTCGCAAGCATCGTGGTCCATCACGTCGACATTCAATTCGCCTTGAAAGGCCAATCCCGCGAAAGTGAGGTTGCTACTTCCAACAAAACCAACTTTCGGATTGATGGGGTCGGGTCGGTGCAAAAGGTATAGCTTGGCGTGAAGCGGATGGCGAAGGAACAGTTTGACCGCAACTTTCCCTGCCCGGATTTGACGCGCCAGACGCCGCAATCCGGCTTCGTCACCGTTGGTCGGAGTGCCAAGCGCAAGTTGCGCCTTAAATTCCTCCGCCAGCTCCTTTTTTAGTTCGAGCGCGCGGGCATTGTCGATGCCATCATCATAGTAAGCGGTTGCCAGTTTCTCGCGAAGGCCTTTTTCTGGAGATTGGTGCATTCCAACTAGAAGCCGGCAAGCGTTTCCGTTTTGACCAGACCAACCCTCGATATATTGATCAATTCTGCTCCACCCACGCAAATTGAAATACCCGACGCAAAAGTCTGCTCGTGCGGAAACTGACAAGACTTTGGTCAATTCAGGCAATAAGGTATTGTCAATGTTATCGAAAATTCTCGGCATAAATTTCTGACTCTGGATTTAGCGTTGATGCACCACTTAACATGGCTGGCTCGCTTGTAGAAGCACATCGATAGAGCGCACAAAGGCCCTTACCCCTGCGAACAAGCGTTGCGGTCTCAACCTAGTCGCGCGTCGTGGTCGCCATCCTGCTCCGGGAGTTGGTCGCCAGCTCCCAGTGTCGAGACCCGCACTGAAATCCATCTGCCCCTTCATGTTGAATTTGATTAAGACAGGGGTCGGAGCCACCAATTGAACCTCGTGCACGAACAGGACGCGAACAAAGGCCATTCTACGCAAACATTTCGAACGGAAAAGTAACGTAAAACTGCCACATACGCCAAGGGGCAACGCCTTCGGGAGGCAGGGGCCGGTGGTTCGAATCCTCTCTCCCCGACCATTTTTATAATTCGTTATAAATCAGTAACTTGACCCGGCTAATCTAGCAGTTTAGCAAGCAAATGTCTAGCAGTCTGGTTAGCGTTTTGGGTATTTGAACTAGGCTCAGGACT
>Ga0105045_10001117_pt1 | contig 21475 bp, 19 predicted proteins | sample MAT02_FD_78089 | JGI IMG/M metagenome (GOLD analysis project Ga0105045, IMG submission 78089) | Freshwater microbial communities from Lake Fryxell liftoff mats and glacier meltwater in Antarctica - MAT-02 (megahit assembly) | ecosystem: Environmental > Aquatic > Freshwater > Ice > Liftoff... | reverse complement strand
GCGACCGCTCTGCCTCGAAGCGCAGTTCGACTGCCGTCTCGACCTTGTTCACGTTCTGCCCGCCCGGGCCGGACGAGCGCGAAAAGGTCTCGGTCAGTTCCCAGTCTTCCAGCGCAAGGGTGTCGGTGATCCGCAGCATGGCGGCAGAATAGGGGAAGAACGGGGGAAGGGGAACGGGGCGTTCAACACATGCGTTGGGCCGATAGATTTCATTACTCCAACGACTTGAGAGCCGATTTCGATCCGCCCCGGCGTTCCTGATCGTGCCGGAAAGATCCAGATCCTGCCATTCCGCAGACAATTGCCCATCCTTCGCATTGAATTGTGTTCATGACCCTGCACCGAAGGCTTGCTATTGCCGGTGCTATTGCCTCGTCTGGCCGCCTATTCCGCAGTTGGCATTTCACTGCCGGTGTCGCTTTTGGGGTCGAGCGTGCCGCTGGTCACCGACGATATCCCACGCGGGACGGTTGGCGGTGAGGCGGGGGTGTCGGCCCAGTTGCGGCTGGCCGACGGCGTGGCAGCCTGTGCGAACTTTGATGTTTGGCTCAGGTATCATTCCACCACGCAGACGGGAAACATCGGGCTGCGGATGACGTGATAGGTGGTCGCAGATTGCCGACAACGGGCAGACGCCGGAGCGTTCCGGCGTCTGCCCCGTCGGCTCAGGCAAACGTAACGGCATCCGCCAAAGGCAAGGTCCGGTGCCGCTGTCCCGTCAGCGCGAAGATCGCGTTGGCCAATGCCGGGGCGGCGGGCGGCGTGCCAGGTTCACCGATCCCCCGGATCGGGCCGCCCAAGGACAAGATGGTGACACCGATCGGCGGGCATTGCGACAGGCGCAGGGGGTCGAAATCGGGAAAGCTGGTTTCGACCACCTTCCCGTCGTTGAAGGTGATCCGCCCGGTCATCGCGGCCGACAGGCCATAGACCATGGCACCCTGCACCTGCGCCTCGATTACACCGGGGTCGAGGGCCAGGCCTACGTCGACGGCGGCCCATGCGCCGGTCATGCGGATGCCTGCGGGAGTGTCGGCAATCTCGACCACCTCGGCCACGGGTACGCCGAACGACAGGCAGAAGGCGACGCCGCGTGCATGACCGGGCGCGGGCGGGATCGACCAGCCGGAGGCGTCGGCGACCGCCTGCAAGACGGCACGGGAGGGTTCGTGGCGGATGTGGGCCAGCCGGAAGGCCAGCGGATCGGCCCCGGCAGTATGGGCCATCTCGTCGATGGCCGATTCGAGGAAGAAGGCATTCTGCGAGGCACCTACCGACCGCCAGAACCCCAGCGGCACCGAAGGCGGGGCGCGGTATCCCGTCACGCGGAACGCGGCGGGGGCATATGGGGATTCCCATGCGCCCTGCACGATGGTGGGATCGGGGCCTGGGGTGGGATAACCGTAGCGGCCCATCTGGCTGGCCATCGCTGACGGTGCGGCAAGCGCCACATCAAGGGCGGTTATCGTTGCCCCCTGCATCCGCGCGCGGATGCGGGCGGCGGCGGCGGGGCGATAGACGTCGTGCGTCGTATCCTCTTCCCGCGTCCAGGTCAGCAGCACGGGCTTGCCCGGCAGCGCCCCGGCCAGCAGCACCGCTTGCCGCACGAAATCCAGTTCCGCCCGCCTGCCAAAGCCGCCGCCCATCATGGGGGTGTGAACCTCGATCTGTTCAACCGGCAGACCGGTCACTTCGGCCGCGACCTTCAGCACCAGCGTCGGGGCCTGATTGCCCGCCCAGATTTGCAGGCGATCACCGTCCAGATGGGCGGCGGCGGTCATCGGTTCCATCGTGGCATGGGCCAGGAAGGGGACGTTGTAGGTGGCCTCGAACGTCACCCCGGCGGCAAGGGTCGCGTCCACATCGCCATCGTCGCGCATCCTGCTGTCCTGACGGTCGGCGGTGAACGAGGCGGCGATGTCGGCTTCGATTTCGACCGATGTCGCGGCATAGGTGGCGGGCGACCAGTCGATGGTCAGCGCCTGTGCCCCCTGAAACGCCGCCCAGGTGTTGGTGGCCACAACGGCGACGCCGTTGTCGATTTGCAGCACGTCAGTGACGCCGGCGATCTTCCTGGCCTCGGTCGCGTCAAACGATTTCATCGGGGCATAGAGGTGGGGGTTGGTGCGGATGGTGGCGAACACCATCCCCGGCAGACGCAGGTCGCCGGTGAACATCGCGGTGCCGGTGGATTTGGCGACCATGTCGGTTCGGGGCAGAGATTTCCCCAACAGTTTCCAGAGCGCAGGGTCGCGCAGCGGGGGCGTTCCGGGCAGGTCGACCGAGGCCGCTTCGGCGGCAAGGTCGGCGTAGGGGATGACGGTGCCGTCGGGCAGGATCACAGCACCACCTTCGGTTTTCAGCGCAGCCTCGGCCAGACCGCTGCGGCGGGCGGCGGCGGCGAGCAGGGCCGCGCGGGCGACAGCCCCAGCGGCGCGCATCTTGTCGAACGCATCGGGGGTCGAGGTGGACCCGCCGGTCAGCTGGATGCCAAGGAATTTCGCCGGAATCTGCATGAAACCGCGCACGGTTTCGGCAGTCCAGCTTTGGTCGGTCGGCGGGAAGGGTGCCGCCTCTTGCAGCATCGCCGCGTTGAAATAGGCGTGCGAAGCGGGGCCGTGGATGACGCGCACTTGTTCCCAGTCAAGGTCCATCTCTTCAGCAACCATCGCGGCAAGAGTGGTGTGGACGCCCTGCCCCATCTCGGCGCGGGGCGCGATGATGGTGACGCCGGCGGCGTCGATCAGCACGTAAGGGGTCAGCGCCGTGGCACCAACACCGGGCTTCAGCGGGTTCGGATAGGGGCGCTGGTAGGCGTAGGTGCCAAAGGCAACGCCCCCCAGGATGGCGGCTGATCCGATCAGAAATGTGCGGCGTGCGATGGTGCCGAGGCGCGACATCTCAGGCCCCCTTCAGGTTGGTGGCGGCGGTTTTCACGGCGGCGCGGATGCGGGGATAGCTGCCGCAACGGCACAGATTGCCCGACATCGCGGCGTCGATGTCGTCATCCGTGGGTTGGGGCGTTTCCGACAGAAGCGCTGCCGCCTGCATGATCTGGCCCGACTGGCAGAAGCCGCATTGCGCGACCTGATGCGTGACCCAAGCCACCTGCACGGCGTGCAATGCCGCCGGGTTTCCCAGTCCTTCGATGGTGGTTACGCTAGTGCCCGCCGCATCGGCCAGCGTGGTCTGGCACGACCTCACCGCAATCCCGTCAAGGTGCACGGTGCAGGCCCCGCACACAGCGATGCCGCAGCCGTATTTCGTGCCGGTCAGGTTCAGCGCGTCGCGCAGCACCCACAAAAGCGGCATGTCACCGGGCAGGTCGAGCGTTTGGGAGACGCCGTTGACGATAAGGGACGTTGCCATGCGCGTGCTCCACTGCTGATCATGACAGAATTGTCGCAACATGTCAGAATGTCAAGGAGGGGTTTGACAGTTCGGGTAGCTTTTGTCACGACCGATGCATGATCCAGCCAGCCAGCCAGTCGGACCGAGAGAACACGATCCTTGATGCCGCGTTCCATGCCTTTGCAGGCTATGGCTATCGCCGCGTCACGATGGAGGACATCGCGGCGGGTGCGGGGCTGTCCCGCACCGCGCTGTACCAGCATTTCCGGAACAAGGAAGACATCTTCCTCTCGCTGTCCGACCGGTACTTCAAGACCTGTCTGGCCGACATGGCGCAGGCCTTGCAAGCTGACGGCCCGGCAGACGAAGTCCTGCGGGCGGCCTTCGTCGCCAAGGATGGCCGGTTCATGGACGTGGTGCTGGGCACGCCGCATGGGCGCGAGTTGCTGGATGCAGGCTTTGCCCTTGCCGCCGAGATGGCAGGCCGGGCCGAGGCAGAGATGGCGACGTTGCTGGCGGGGTGGCTGGCAGGTAAAGGCGCTGCGGACCGGCTGGGCGATCCGGGGTTGACCGGGGCAACGTTGGTGGCGGCGCTGAAGGGGCTGAAGACTTCGTCCCGCACGCTGGACGACTACCGCGCCGGGCAGGCGATGCTGGCGCGGATGCTGGCGCTGGCGCTGGCGCGCTGACCGCTGCGGCGGGATGCCGCGCGCGCCTTCGTTCATTCCATGAAGGATCAGCCCGGGGATTCACCCGGATCGATGGTCTTTTGCCGCGAAAGCCTGCGCTATTGACGGGGTTTTGACGATGGGAGGCTGGACCGCGCAGCGTCGGTTCGGGCAATGTTTCCGTGGCGTTAAGGTGGAGCAGGCCCATGCAGACCAGGTTGACAGATGACAGCCGATGTACAGTGTTGCTGCAGGCACCTTCGCCGCAGATGGCGCTGGCGGCGGATACCGTGGCGCAGTGCCTGCAAATTTCGGTTCCCGAAGCGCTGGCGCGCCTGGCAGAGGCACCCACACGTCTGGCGGTGAATCTGCCGGCAGGACGGGCGCGGCGTCTAGGTACGTTGCTGCACCTGCTGGGTTTGCGTGTCGCTGTGGTGCGGGGGGATGCACCTTCCGCCGAGGCATCGCACCAGTTCGAAGTGGCGCTGCAAGCCATCGGACCAGAGGGCTGCACGGCGCTTGCAACGCTGATCGGCGCGGTCGCAGAAGGGCAGGGCATTGTCACTGTGGACCTGCCCACCTACGCCGTGGTCGAGGGGCTGGACTGGCCCGCCGTGTCGATACTGCGGCGCCGAATCAAGAAGGTGCCGGGGCTGCGCTTGCTGGTGTCCGACCCCGAGCAGGCAAGCTATGACCTGATCCCCGCTGGCCGCCCTGCCGACTCTGACAGCGAGGGCGGATTGGTGCAGCACCTGCGGCGACTGGGTCTGGCGCGCTGCGCGCTGACCGGGGCGGTCGGGGCCAACCTTGACATCTCGATGCGACGGATGGTGCTGGCGCGCTTTCCTCGGTCGGGCGTGATCGCCTTGAATCGCGATTTCCAGCGATTCGATCTGATCCTGACCGGCTCGCCGGACCCGACGCGCCGGGAGCTTGCAGATTTCCTGTCGGCCCGCACCAGCCTGCCACATTCTGCCTTCGCCGGTTCGAACAGCCGGGCCGGTCTGCGCATCGAAAGCGGACTGACCCGCGCCGATATGCTGGCGTTCCAGGCCGACTATGCCGCGATCGGGATCGAGACCCGTCCCCGGCTTGTGTTTACCGGAGAGGGGCGGGCGGCCTGAGGCCGTACCGCACTTTCCGGCGCCCCGACCTTGCGTTTGCTCCCGCAGGGTCCGGGTAGCCCGGAGGCGGCCTTCCCCAGAGGCCGCCTCCACCTTCCATCCGCCAAACAAATACTGACAATTTCAGGGATTAACCGGGCATTGACGGATATGCGCTAATCCTGACCCCGGGTGTTGGAATACGGGTGTGTGATGGCAGGGCAACCAAATGCCGCGCCAGTCATCATCAAGCGGAAGAAGAATATCATCGCGGGCGGCCACCACGGGGGTGCGTGGAAGGTTGCATACGCGGATTTCGTAACGGCCATGATGGCCTTCTTCATGCTGATGTGGCTGTTGAATGCGACAACGGAGAAACAGCGCAAGGGGCTGGCGGATTACTTCAATCCGACAATTCCCGTGAACCGCATCTCGGGCGGTGGCGATGGTGCCTTTGGTGGCAACAGCGTGTTTTCGGAAGATACCATGGCGCAGAACGGCACGGGTGCCTCCAGCAAGCACCCGACCGAGCAACAGCAGGCACGTGGCGAAGACGCCGAAAGCAGCGCGCAGCAAGAGGCGCTGGCCGAGATCGAGAAACAGATGTCCGCACGTGGTGGCGAAAGCATGACGATGCAGCAGGCGCTGCGCCATATCGTGACGCGCATCACCGACGAGGGTCTGGTGATCGAGGTGTTCGACGTCGAAGGGGCCCCCCTGTTCTCCGGTACGACCGCCCTGCCCGAACCGGTACTGCGCGACATTGCGGTATTGCTGACCGAGGTGCTGGGCCTGACGGCGAACGGTATCGCGGTTGATGGCCATGTCGCATCCTTTCCGATCACGCTGATCGACAACCCGTCGTGGCCGCTTTCGTCAGGCCGCGCGCAGGCAATGCGCGATCTGCTGCAGAAAACCGGTCTGCCACCGGAAAGGATGCAGCGCGTCAGTGGCCACGCCGACCGCCGCCCGGCCACGGTCAATCCCATGGCGCAGCGAAACAACCGGCTGGAGGTGATCCTGTTGCGGACCGACCGCTGAGGAATTCGCTAAATCTTTATCCGTTATCCCGATCTTAAGCCGCAGCGCGCAGGTTGACCGCCGACCTATGCGTCGCAGCAGCAGAAAGGTGCTAGTGGAATGACGATTTCATCCTCGCTCAATGCGGGGGTGGCTGGGCTTACCGCCAATGCCACCCGTCTCGCGACAATCGCCGACAATATCGCGAACTCGTCCACCTATGGCTACAAGCGGGCCGAATCGGATTTCCATTCGGTGGTGATCAACGGTGGCAGTGCGACCCGCTATGCGGCGGGCGGCGTGCGGGTGTCGTCGGCGCGGCTGATCGACGAACGCGGGCCGCTGATCGCCACCTCGAACGCCACCGACATCGCCATTGACGGGCGCGGGTTCCTACCGGTCACCACGATCTCGGCCATTAACAACCGCAGTACCGTGCTGCCCATCGCCCTGGCCACGACCGGCTCTTTCCGGCCGGACGAGAACGGCATCCTGCGCACCGCTACAGGCGAGGTTCTGATGGGCTGGCCTGCCAACAGCGACGGCTCGATGAATACCTTTCCGCGCGACACGATGAATGCGCTGGTACCTGTGCAGATCAGCGCCAGCGAGTATGTGGGCAATCCCACGACCAACATGTCGCTGGGTGTCAACCTGCCCGCCACCGCGACCGCCGCCGGATCAGGCGCGCTGCCGATCAACCTTGCGGTCGAATACTATGGCAACCTCGGCACTTCCGAAACGTTGCAGGTGACCTTCACGCCGGTGATTCCCGCCACCGGTTCCTCGAATCAGTGGACGATGACGATTGCCGACAGCGCGTCGGGCAATACGGTCGTCGGGGAGTATCAACTGACCTTCGACTCCAGCCAGGCCAATGGCGGCCAGCTCTTGAGCGTCACAAACATCTCTGGCGGCCCCTATAACGCGTTGACCGGCCAGATTGCCCTGACCGTGAACGGCGGCGGCCTGCAGCTCAGCCTGTTCACACCGGGCGGACAATACGGGATGACCCAGTTGTCCGACCGCTTTGCGCCGACCTCGATCACCAAGAACGGATCGCCCGTGGCCACGCTGACGGCAGTCGAGATGGACGCGAACGGCAACCTCTCGGCCATCTATGACCAGGGATTCACCCGTCGAATCTATCAGATTCCGTTGGTTGATGTTCCCAATCCGAACGGCCTGACGGTGCTGTCGAACCAGACCTACAAGGTGTCGCCCGGAAGCGGCCCGTTCTATCTGTGGGATGCGGGCGATGGGCCGACGGGCACGACGGTAGGATTCAGCCGCGAGGAATCGGCGACCGACGTGGCGGCAGAGCTGACCGAACTGATCGTGACGCAGCGCGCCTATTCCTCGAACGCCAAGGTGATCCAGACGGTGGACGAAATGTTGCAGGAAACCACAAACATCAAGCGTTGAACGCAGCTGAACGGAGGCGGGGGCCATGAGCATTTCCGGAACCGTTGCAAGTGCGCTGTCGGGGCTGACCGCAGCCGCCCGCGCAGCCGAACTTGTATCGTCGAACGTCGCCAACGCGCGTACCGAAGGTTATGCCCGCCGCACGCTGGAGCTTGCACCGCGCACGGTCGGGGCATCAGGCCAGGGCGTTCAGGTCGTCGCCGTCCTGCGCGCGACCGACCCAATTGTCACTGGCGACCGCCGGCTGGCCCAAGCGGGGGCGGCAGAACGGCAGACCCGCGCCGATTTCCTTTCCGGCATCGAAAGTCTGCTTGGAAGCCCCGAGGAACAGGGGTCGATTTCGGCCCGGATCGCCGCCTTCGACGCCACGTTGATCGAGGCTGCAAGCCGCCCCGATGCCGACACGCGACTGTCGGCCGTGCTGGATTCGGCGCGCGGTGTCATCCGGCATCTGTCGGCCACGGCGACCGAGGTGCAGCGCGCCCGAGAGAATGCCGATGGCCAGATCGGGGCGTCCGTGCGCCAGATCAACGACGCGCTGACCGGGATCGCGGCATTCAATGCGCAGATCGTCAGCCTCAGCAGCACCGACCGCGACACCTCGGCCCTGATGGACCAGCGGCAGCGCCTGATCGACGGTATCGCCCCCCTGATCCCGCTGCGCGAGGTGGACCGGGGGCAGGGGCAGATCGCACTGTACAGCGCGGGCGGTGCTGTGCTGATCGACGGCATCCGGCCCGCACAACTGGGCTTCACCACGGCTGGGGTGGTGACGGCCGAGATGACGCTGGCTTCGGGGGCGCTGTCGGGCATGACGGTGAACGGCCGCCCCGTGGCGATGACCGAGGGCGGTCCCCTGTCAGGCGGCTTGTTGTCGGCCCGTTTCGCGCTGCGCGACAGCTTGGCGCCGGGCGTGCAGACCCAGCTTGACACGCTGGCGCGCGATCTGGTCGAACGCTTTGCCGATCCGGCGCTGGACCCGACGCTGACCCCCGGCAATCCCGGCCTTTTCACCGACCTCGGTGGTCCGTTCCTGGCGGCGAACGCGGCGGGATTGTCCACCCGTCTGCGGCTGAACCCCGCCGTTGATCCATCCCAAGGCGGGCAACTCTGGCGTCTGCGCGACGGTGTCGAGGCCGCAACCCCCGGCCCCACGGGCAACTCCCGTCTGCTTGTCGCCCTGCATGATGCGCTCAACGCGCCCCGCCCGCCGACCTCTGGCGGCGCGACGGCCCGCAGCCATGCCGTGCTTGCCGCACAGATTGTATCCGGCGTCGCCTCGGGTCGCCTGTCCGCCGAGGCCGAGGCCAGCTACAGCACTGCGCGCGCCGATGCCCTGCGTGTGCTGGAACTTGAAAACGGCGTCGACACCGACCGCGAGTTGCAGAACCTGCTGATGATCGAACAGGCCTTTGCCGCCAACGCCCGCGTGCTGCAGACGGTGGACGAGATGATCCAGCTTCTGCTCGGGGTGTAGGGCCATGTCGCGCACCAGCCTTGGCGATTTGACCCACAGCTTCATGCTGCGCCGTCAGGCGACCGACCTGAAGACTGCAGCACAGCGACTGTCCTTCGAGGTGACGACGGGCCGCGTCGCCGACGCAGCGCGCGCGGTGTCGGGCGACCTGGTACCCCTGACCGGGATCGAGACGTCGCTCACGCGACTGCAGGCCTATCGTTCGGCCACCACCGAGGCAGGGTTGTTCGCGTCCGGCATGCAAAAGGCGCTGGGCGTGCTTGACCGCCTGACGGGGGATCTTGCAACCAGCCTTGTCACCGCCTCGAACTTGGGCCACGCGGCGATGATCGCCGCCGCCGGGGCCGATGCGGCAGAACGTTTTGATTCCGCGATATCGACGCTGAACACCCGGATGGGCGACCGGTCCCTGTTCTCGGGCATGGCAACCAGCCAGCCCGCGCTGGTGTCGTCGGAAACCATTCTTGCGGCGCTGGATGCCGAGATTGTCGGCACCACGACCGCCGAACAGGCGGCAGCTGCCGTCGCGGCCTGGTTTGCGTCCCCCTCGGGCTTTGCCGCCACTGCCTATCGGGGGGCCGGGCCTATGTCGCCCCTGCCCATTTCGCCCGATGACGAGGTGCGCCTGGATGTGACCGCAATGGACCCGGCGATCCTGCGCACGATCGAGGGGCTGGCGCTGGCGGCGCTGATCAACCGCAATTCGGCCCCGGCGTCCAACACCGAACGCACCTCGCTGGCCCGTCTGGCCGGAGAGCGCCTGATGTCCGGCCAGACCGACCGTGCGGTCCTTGCCGCGCGCGTCGGCACCGCCGAGGCACGAATCGAAGCCGCCATGCAGCGCAACGACACCGAACGAACGGCGCTTGAAATTGTGCGCGCAGGCATCCTGTCGGTCGATCCCTACGCCGCGGCCAGCGAGCTTGAGGCCGTGCAGACCCAGATCGAAACCCTTCACGCCATCACCGCGCGCCTGGCGCGCCTCAGCCTTGTGGATTTCATGCGATGATCCGTTTGCTTGCCCTGCTTTGCCTGCTGCCGACCCTGGCCTTTGCCGCCCCCGTGCGGCTGAAGGACCTCGTCGAATTCGACGGGGTGCGCGGCAACGATCTGGTGGGGTATGGCCTGGTTGTCGGCCTGAACGCCACCGGCGACGGGCTGCGCAATTCGCCGTTTACCGAGGAAATGCTGGCCACTCTGCTGGAACGCCTGGGCGTCAACGTCACAGGCGAGGAGTTCCGCCCCAAGAACGTGGCCGCCGTGTTCGTCACCGCCACGCTGCCGCCGTTCGCGCGCATCGGCGGGCAGATCGACGTGACGGTGTCGGCCATCGGCGATGCCAAAAGCCTGCTGGGGGGCACGCTGGTGATGACACCCCTGAATGGCGCGGACGGGCAGGTCTATGCCGTGGCACAGGGCACCATCATCGCCGGTGGCATCGCGGTGGAGGGCGAGGCGGCGCGCGTGGTACAAGGGGTGCCCACCGCCGGGATGATCCCCTCCGGCGGTCGGGTCGAGCGCGAGGTCGCGTTTGAGTTGGGGGGGCTGTCGACGCTGCGCCTTGCCCTGCGCAGCGCCGACTTCACCACGGCCTTGCTGATCGAAACGGCAATTAACGGTGAATTCGGGCGCGAGGTGGCAACCATGGTCGATTCGGGCACGGTCTCGCTGGATATCGCAGCCGCCCGGATGCGGTCGCCTGCACATGTGCTGAGCCGGATCGAGAATATCCTGGTTCAGCCCCAGACCCGGGCGCGGGTGGTGGTCGACCAGCGGTCGGGCACCATCGTGATGGGGGCCGACGTGCGCATCAGCCGGGTGGCCGTGGCCCAGGGCGGCCTGACTTTGCGTGTCGACGAAACGCCGGTCGCGGTTCAGCCGAACCCGTTCAGCGAGGGCGAAACAATCATGCTACCGCGGACATCTGTTGGGATCGAGATGGAACCAGGCACAGGTCTGGCCGAAGTTGAGGGAGCCACGAACCTGTCCGAGGTGGTGGCGGGCCTGAATGCGCTGGGCGTGGCCCCGCATGACATGATCGACATCCTCAAAAGCATCAACGCCGCCGGGGCACTGCATGCCGAGTTCGTGGTCCGCTGAAGCGCGGGAACGGCAGGCTCTGGGCCTTGCGGTGCCGGCAACTCCCCCAGGCGCTGCACCGGACCTCAGAGTTCCTGGGCAAGGTGAAACTGGCCGGGCGGCGAACCATTCGTGCTGCATCCTGGATGTGGAACCACGAGGTCGACGTTGCAGCACCGGGGAACGAAGGCGCGGCCAGCGGGGATGGCGGGCCAGGGAGCCGCGTCATCAAAGCCGATCGCCCAGGCCGATCCGGCGCCTGCGGGGGCGTCGGGGTTGTATCAGCCGGATCAGAAATAGCTGCGCACCAGTGCTCCTGAAATCAGGGTCCAGCCATCGGCCACGACAAAGAACGCAAGCTTGAACGGCAGCGACACCACCGCCGGGGGCACCATCATCATGCCCATCGACATCAGCACGGCGGCGACCACGAGGTCGATGATGAGAAACGGCAGGAAGATCAGGAACCCGATCTCGAAGGCGCGCTGCACCTCGCTGAGCAGAAACGAAGGCACCAGCAGCGACAGCGGCGCGTCCGCCAACAGGGGGGGTGCCGCCGGGCGCAGGGCGGCAAGTGCGGCATAGGTGTCGGGGTCAAGTCGCGCCGACATGAATACGCGGAACGGGGCCAGCGTGGCGGTGATTGCCTGTTCCAGGGGAATGGCGTTGCGGGTCAGGGGTTCGATCCCCGTCGTCCAGGCTTGGGTGAACACGGGGTCCATCACGAACCAGGTCAGGAACAGCGACAGGCTGATGATGAGCATGTTCGGCGGGGCCTGCTGCAGGCCGATGGCCTGTCGCAGGATCGACAGCACGGTGACGATGAACGGAAAGCAGGTGACCATCACCGCAAGGCCGGGCACCAGACTGAGTACGGTGACCAGAAGGAACAGCTGCACCACGCGGGCCGAGACGGTGGCCCCCTCGCCGAAGTCGACGGTGATCTCTTGAGCGAGGGCGGGGCCGGCCAGAAAAACCGCCACTACCACCGACGCCGCAACTATCGGGCCGTGTTTCATCAGATGCCGCCGCGCAGGTTTGCAACCTCGGTCAGGCGGACCGCCAGTTGCCCGGTCTGGTCACCGTCCAGTTCCAGCAACTCGCCCCGCGCGATCAGGCGGTCGCCGATGTACAATTCAACCGGATCATCTACCCGGCGGTCCAGCGTCAGGACCGCATCGCGACCCAGACGCAGCAGGTCCCGCACCTGCGGGCGGGCCTTGCCGACCGAGATGGTGATCTCGATGGGCACCTGCGAGAAAGGGTTGGTGTCGGCGCGGTCATCCATGGGGGGGCTCCGTCAGATTGAGATCGAAGAAGGCGCGTACGGCAGCGGCAATGTCGGTCACGGCGCGGTCAAGGTCGATGCGGGTCTCGGTTTGGCCAAAACGAAGCTGCGCCTGGCCTTCGCCAAGCGTCGGTTCGTCCTCGATAATCAGGGGCAATGCCCCTGCTTGTTCGATCAACGCCTCGACAGCGGGGCGGGCGGCGGGGTTGATGACCAGCACGACCGGGATGTCGGCCAGCGCGTCCGCCATCGGCCGCAAGGTTTCGACGATCATCGGTGCCAGCGCCGCGCGGGCCATGTCGGGCAGCACCCGCTCGGCCATCTGCGCCAGCAACGGCTCGATGGCGCGCAGGACATGGCTGCGCGCTTCCTGATAGGTAAAGGACAACTCCTGCAGGTTCTTGGCGATTTCCGCGCCCAGCCGGGTCTGGTTGTCGGCCTGCGCGGTGGTGGCGTCATCCCACCCGGCCGTAAAGCCCTGCTCGTATGCGGCAAGCCTGGCCTCTTCCATCGCCGACAGATCGGTAACGATGGTCGTGCGCTCAGGTTCTGACGCCATTTCGAACACTTCAAGCCGCAGTGGTGTCATCAGGCCTTTTCCTCTTCCGCTTCCATCCAGCCGCGCAGGATTTCAACCGATTCGGCCTGACGCTCTTCAATCAGCCGCCGCAGCCGGGCGACCGGGTCGGAATCCTGCAGGTCCTCCTCGGCTTCCGAGTAAATCGACATGGGCGGCAGGTCGCCATCCTGGATTTCGCCGGTCAGAACGCGCAGCTCTTCGCCGTCGAAGTCCGGTCCAGCCCCGGATGACGCAACGCCGGGCAGGGCCAGCGCCGGATCGGCAGGCTCCAGTGAGCCGCCGCGACGGGCACCGGACATCAGCACCGGACGCACGACGAACAGCCCAAGCGCCAGCACGACCAGCGCCAGAATACCGATCTGTATGATATTCATCACATTGACCGGCCCCATGGGCGGCAGCAGGCCAGCGGCATCGGCGGTGGTGCCAAGATCAGCCACAGGTTCGAAGGCCATGGATTTCAGCGTCAACACATCCCCCCGCGCGTCATCCAGACCCACGGCAGAGGCGACCAGATCGCGCAGCGCGGTCAGTTCTTCTTCCGGGCGGGGGGTGAAGGTGGTGGTGCCGTCGGCATTGGTCACGGTTTGGCCGTCGATCAGCACGGCCACGGTCAGCCGCCGCACGGCTCCCGGCAGGCGCAGCACCTCGCGCTGGGTTTCGGAAACCTCGTAATTCACCCGCTCGCGCGTCTCGGACGAATTGCTCTGCCCCGAGGCCCCCGCACCCGCATCGCCCTCGGGCAGGTTCGAGGCCACCGTGACATCGCCGGCGGGTTCGGTCGCGCTGTCGCTCCGCTCTTCCGTGTCGGACGAAATCGCGACACGGCTGGCGGGATCGAAGGTCTTCTCGGTCAGCGATTCGCGTTCGGTCACCACGGCAAGGCTGATCTCGACCACCGCCCGCCCGGGGCCGAGGCGCGCCGCCAGCAGGCGTTCGACGTTGCGCTTCAGCTCGGCTTCGCGGGAGTCGGCGCTGCCGGGCATCATCGAGTCGTCGCCGGTCGGAATGAGGCCAGCCACGCTGTCGATGATCGCCACATCCTCGGGACGCATGCCCGAGACGGCGGCGGCAACCAGATGCTGCAATGCGCGCGCCTGTGAAGCGGGCAGCCCGCCGCCCGATGTCGTGACGGTGATGCTGGCCGTCGGCCGTTCCTCGGTGCGGAACGGCTGCGCAGGTGCCTTGGCGATGTGCACCCGGGCGGCGCGCACCGAAGGCACGGCCAGGATGGTGCGCGCAAGTTCGCCCTCCTTGGCGCGCCAGTAGGCGGCATCGAACATCTGCGATGTGGTGCCGAAGCCTGAAAGGCCATCCAGCAGTTCGTACCCCGCAGCACCGGTCGCAGGCAGCCCTTCGGACGCCAGCATCATGCGCAATTCGTCCCGCATGGCGGCGTCGACACGGATCGAATCGCCTGCCACCTCATAGGCCACGCCGCGTGCTTCGAGTGCGGTTACAACCTCGCCCGCCGCGGCGCTGTCGAGGCCTGAATAGAGCAGCGCCATGTTCGGCGTCGTGGCCATCCGCGACAGGCCCAGCACGGCCAAGAACATCGCGATCGTGGCGGCGATCACGACAATGCGGCGCGTGGCATCCAGGGCGTTCCAGGTGGCGGCGACATTCTGCACGGATGGCCTCGTTCCTTCCCGCCGGTCTTCTGCCCGGCGCTGAGAACACAGATGGACGAACCGACTTAACAATCGGTTAGTGACCTCGCGGCTATACCAGACCCGAAGGCGATGCCCGGAGGACAGGATGGCCGAAAACGCAGTGCCGCAGGACGCGGCCCCGAAGAAGACGTCGAAGAAGCCCCTCCTTCTTGCGCTTGTGGTCGCTGTGGCGGGCGGGGGCGGTGCGTTCTATGCAACCTGGTCGGGATTGGTCGGCGGTTCGGCCGAAACCGCAGAGTCGGATGACAGCCTTGGCGGCGGCGGCAAGCATGATGGCTCGCCCAGTGCGCTGTCTGCCGTGTCCTTCGTGCCGGTGACACCGGTGGTGATCTCGCTGGGCGAGGCGTCATCCAGCCGCCATCTCCGGATGACGGCACAGCTGGAGGTGGGGCCTGCCTATTCGGGCGAGGTGACGCATCTGATGCCGCGCATCCTCGATATCCTGAACGGCTATCTGCGGGCGATCGAGGTGGCCGAACTCGAGGATCCGGCAGCACTGGTGCGAATCCGCGCACAACTTTTGCGGCGCATCCAGATCGTCACGGGCGAGGGTCGGGTGCGCGATCTGCTGATTACCGAATTCGTGCTGAACTAGGAGGGCTGGACCATGGAAGTCATCGCGGATGCCCTTCTGGCGGCTGGTGCGCTGGGGGCGGGATTCTACTGCTATCTGCTGGCGCGGCGGCTCAAGCAGTTCCAGACACTGGAAAGCGGGATGGGCGGTGCCATCGCCGTCCTGTCGGCGCAGGTCGACGACATGACCCGCGCATTGGACCGGGCGCGCGGCGCGGCGAGCGGTCAGGTGGCGGCGCTGGAGGCCGAGACGATGCGCGCCGAGGCGGCTGTGCGCCGGATCGAGTTGCTGCTGGCATCGCTGCACGACCTGCCCGACCCGTCGAGGACAGCCCCGTCCAGCGCTGCACCAGCCGCGCGGCCTCAGCCTTTGCAGGCTGACAGCGCAACGCAGGGGGACAGGCAGTTGCGATTCGTCCGCCGCAGGCCAGCGCGTGAAGGACTGGAGGCAGCCGAATGACACCTGACAATCGGAAACCGAAACGTGTCCGCCGCCGGGCGGGACGCGGGGCGCTGTTCCTGCTGGCGATCCTGCTTGCCGCCTCTGGCGCAATGCGTCTGGGCCTTGGCATCGGTGAGGCGCTTGCGCGTGTGCCGTCCGATGCAACGCCTGGGGCAGACCGTGGCTTTGGGACCGCGCACGCAGCGGAGGGCGGTCCACTTGATTGCCCCGCTCCGCCGCTGGCCGTGGCCGAGGCGCTGGGCCTGCGCGAGGCTCGCGTGATGACGCAAGAGGCAGCGTTGGCCGACCGGACGGCAGCGCTGGCCCTGACCGAAGCGGCAGTCACCGCACGGTTGACGGAACTGGAACGCGTCGAGGCCGAGCTGTCCGAAACGCTGGCGCGCAGCGACGGCGCGGCTGAGGGCGATCTGGCGCAACTGACCAAGGTCTACGAGACGATGAAACCCAAGGACGCGAGTGCGCTGTTCGCCGCGATGGATGCAGAATTCGCGGCGGGCTTCCTTGGCCGGATGAAACCCGATTCTGCCGCGGCAATCCTGGCAGGAATGCAGCCTGAGGCCGCCTATGCAGTCAGCGTTCTGCTGGCGGGGCGCAATGCGCTGGTTCCGAAGGAATGACGAAAAGGTTTCTTAACCCGCATCGCCGAATGTCATCACAAGCGGCAATGGACGGAGGCGACCTTGATCGGCATTATCGGTATCGTGGTGATCTTCGTGACGGTCTTCGGCGGCTACATGCTGGCCGGGGGCAAGATGGGCATCATCCTCAAGGCCCTGCCATTCGAGATGATCATGATCGGCGGCGCGGCAGTCGGGGCATTCTTTCTGGGCAACAGCTTGGCTGGAGTGAAACACACGATCACGGACGTGGGCAAGGTATTCAAGGGGCCGAAGTGGAAGCCCGCCGACTACCGCGACCTTCTGTGTCTGCTGTTTGAGCTGATTCGCATCGCGCGCACCAATCCTGTCGCGCTGGAAGAACACATCGAAAAGCCAGATGAATCATCGATCTTTGCGCGCTACCCCAAGATCCGCAAGGATCATGAGTCCGTCGATCTGATCTGCGACACGCTGCGCGCGGCGTCGATGAACTACGACGACCCGCACCAGGTGGAAGAGATCCTCGACAAGCGGATGGAGGCGCATCAGGAACACGCGCTGCACGGAAGCCATGCCTTGCAGACAGTGGCCGATGCGCTGCCCGCCCTGGGCATCGTCGCCGCCGTTCTGGGTGTCATCAAGACCATGGGCTCGATCGACCAGCCGCCCGAAATTCTGGGCAAGATGATCGGCAGCGCGCTGGTAGGCACATTTCTGGGGGTGTTTTTGGCCTATGGCCTGGTCGGCCCGTTTGCCATGCGGGTCAAGGCCGTGGTCGAGGAGGACGGGCATTTTTATGGCCTCATCCGCGAGATTCTGGTGGCAAACCTGCACAACCATCCCGCCAACATCTGCATCGAGGTCGGACGCCAGAACACCCCCCACCACATCCGCCCCACCTTCTCCGACGTGGAAGAGGCGCTGCGCGGGCTGAAGCAGGAGGCGGCCTGAATGCTTCGGGCGCTGCTGGCCGTCTGGCTCTGCCTCGTGACAGCCTTCGGCGCGGCGGCCGAACAGGTGTCCGTGCAGTCGGGGGAACATGATGATTTCACGCGGCTCGTGCTCGACTTTGCGGCACCCGTGGGCTGGCAGCTGACGCGAACCGAAAGCGGCTATCGTCTGGCCCTCGGCCGCCCCGACATGCGATTCGACCTCAGCGATGTGTTCCGCCTGATCCCGCGTGACCGGCTTTCGTCGATCTGGGCAGACCCCGAAACGGGCGCGCTGATGCTGGGGATCGGCTGCGCCTGCCATGCCTTTCCGTTCGAGTTGCGCGCGGATGTGCTGGTAATCGACCTGCGCGATGGCCCGGCCCCTTCGGGTTCCAGCTTTGAGGTGGGGGCAGATGGCAGAGCGATGCCACCGGTGGCCGCCCGCATCCCGGCGCGACCCCGAGGGCGTCCGGAGACGGTGGCGGCAGGCGTGGAAAAACCCGGGCAACCCCGCTATAACTGGCTGGAACAGGCGGGAACCGGCATGGCTGCGGCAGAGTTCCCGGCACTGCTGCCTTCTTTACCGTCGCTGCCGCTGCCAAAGGATGATGCGTCGTCTCTTTTGCCCGCAGCCGAGGGAGGCAGCGCTTTGCGGGATGAACTTCTGCGCCAGATCAGCAATGGCGCCGCCCGAGGCACGGTGGAACTGGCACCCAACCAGCCGAAATCAAGGCACAGTCCGCCCGGCGGTGTGGCCCGTGATCCGCTGTCCCAGATCCGGATCGGCGGCGATGCGGGCGTCGATCCCGCTGCGGGCGACCGGCCCGACCATTCCCTGACCGCCGAGGGCATGCGCTGCCTGCCCGATGCGGCCGTCGACCTGGGATCATGGGGCGACGAGGCCCCGGTCGCCGACGCTATCGGGCCTCGGACCGGGGCGCTTTTTGGCGAGTTCGACCGGGTCGACAGGGTGGCGGCGGAAACCGCAGTGAAGTATCTGCTGCATCTGGGGTTCGGGGTCGAAGCGCAGATTCTGATCGAAACCCTACCCATTGACGGGTCGGATGCGGCACTTTGGTTGGCGCTTGCTGCCGTGGCTGACGGGGACCTGGCCACTGGCGGAGCGCTTGCTGGGATGGAGATTTGCGACAGTTCGGTGTCACTGTGGGCGTTGCTGTCGCGGCCCGATCTGACTCAAGGGGAACCGGTGCAGACCGGAGCCGTGCTGCGCGCATTCTCGGCACTGCCGCCGCATCTGCGCCGTCATCTCGGCCCGACGCTGGCAGGCCGGTTCCTCGCGCGGGGCGACGCGGCCACAGTCCGCGCCATCCGTGATGCGATCCTGCGTCCGGGCGGTGACCCCGGCCCTGCCGTCCGCCTGATGGAGGCCGAACTGCACGCGGCGGCCGGCAACGGTCCCGACACTGCGGCACTGGTTTCGCTTCAGTCCGCACCCGGTCGTACCGCCGCCGCCGCCACCATCGCCGCGACCCTGGCCATCGTGGCTGAAGGCGGCACCATCGACATGGCCATGCTGACCGCCACCGAGGCATTGTTGCGCGAATACAAGGGCGCAGAAGAGGAACCCGCGCTGCGCCACGCCCTGGCGCTTGCGCAGGCGACACAGGGCAATTTCGACGCGGCCTTCGCATTGCTGCCCGAAGAAGACTCCGGCCGCGCCGACTTGTGGGCATTACTCGCTGACCGGGGTCCCGAGGCGGCCTTGCTGACGCATGCCCTGCCCGGCGGGACGGCACAGGTGCTGAAGGTGGCGCCTGACACCCGTCAGCGCATGGCGCGCAGGCTGATCGATGCAGGCTTTCCCGATGCGGCGCTTGACTGGTTGAATGCGGGAACCGCGCAGGAGCGCGAGGTCCGCGATGACTATCTTTTGCTGGCAGCGGAGGCCGAGTTGCGTCGCCGCGATGCGCGGGCCGCGATCGGCCTGCTCGCAGCGGTCGAGGGGCCAGAGGCGACAAGACTGCGGAATCAGGCGCTGCTGCAGCTTGGCACGCCCGAGCCGCTGAAACGCGTCCAGGCCGACGCATCGGCAGCCGAGGGCCAACGGCAACAGGCGGCGCGGATGGCGCTTGACTGGGCTTCCGTCGCCGCGGGTGGGGAAGATGTCTGGCGCGATGCCGCTGCCCTCGTGACCGACGTCGCGCCCCCGGACGACACCAGCCAAGACACCCCCCCACCACAGGCCACGCCCCCGCTGGCCCGCGCAAAAGAGTTGCTAGCGCAAAGCGTTGCCACCCGCAAAGCCTTGCAAGACCTGATGGATGCCACTGCCCCCCCGCCAGAGACGCAGATCGAAGAGGGCGGGACCTGACACGGTTACGCTTTGGAAAGATTCGGGCCTTAGGGTCTGCATGACAGGGGCAGAACGTCCCGGCGAAAAGGGATGAAGCCCGCATGTGGACGAATATCCGACCGGCCATCTTGCGCACCTTGCGGTACTTCGCTTTTGTGCTATGCGCCGCCCCGGCCCATGCCGAGGCATCTTTGTGCGAACGGGCAGCCCGCGATGCCGCGCAGGAAACGGGCGTTTCGCTGGCCCTTCTGCGTGCGATCATGCTGGCCGAAAGCGGGCGCGACATGGGTCGGGGGCGCGGGGGTCAGGGGCGCGCGCCCTGGCCCTGGACGCTGCATTCTCAGGGACAGGGGCATTGGCTGACCTCGCCGGAGGAGGCACTGACGCTCGCCCGCGACCTGATGGCGGGCGGCGAGACGAACATCGACATCGGCTGCTTCCAGATCAACCTGCACTGGCATGGCAAGGCTTTCCCCTCGCTTGAGGCGATGCTCGACCCTGCCACGAATGCGCGCTATGCGGCCGGCTACCTGCTGGAACTCCACGCACAGACCGGCGACTGGCGCAGCGCCGCCGGGGCCTACCATTCCAAAAATGCCGACCGCGCGGAAACCTATGTCTCGCGGCTGGTGGCCCTGCACGATGAAACCATACCTGCGGCGCAGACCGACCCTGACCCCGGCCCCCGCCCGATCATCAGGGTAGGCGGGCCGATCATCGTGCTGGGGTCGCTTGCAGGCCCGCTGATCGGGGGGCTGCGGTGACGTTCGACCTGCGCTCCATCTTCCGTCCGACCATCCTCCTGGCGCTGGCGCTGATGACGGTCATCATCATGATGGTGCTGCCGGTCCCTGCCGCCGTCCTGGACATCGGGCTTGCGCTGTCGTTCGCGCTGGCCATCCTGATGCTGACCGTAACGTTGTTCATCGAACGCCCGCTCGAATTCTCGGCCTTTCCGACGATCCTGCTGGCCACGCTGCTGTTGCGGCTGTCGCTGAACGTGTCCTCTACCAAGCTGATCATCGGCCAGGGGCACACCGGCACCGATGCTGCCGGCCATGTGATCGAGGGATTCGCGAACTTCGTCATGGGTGGCAACGTGGTGCTCGGCCTTGTGGTGTTCTGCGTCCTGCTGATCGTGAACTTCATCGTCATCACCAAGGGTGCCGGACGCATGGCCGAGGTTGGCGCGCGTTTCGCGCTTGACGGAATGCCGGGCAAACAACTGGCCATCGACAGCGACATGGCCGCCGGTGCCATCGACCATACTGAGGCAAAACGGCGGCGCGAACAGGAACTGGACGAGACGAACTTTTTCGGCTCGCTCGACGGGGCATCGAAGTTCGTCAAGGGCGATGCCATCGCCGGGCTGCTCATCACCATGCTCAACATCGTGGTGGGGCTGATGGTCGGCACGATGATGCACGGCATGCCGATCGGCGCCGCGTTCGAGACCTATGCCATCCTGACCGTAGGCGACGGCCTGGTCAGCCAGATTCCGGCGGTGATCACCTCGGTCGCGGCGGCGCTGCTGCTGGCGCGGGGCGGGCAGACGGGGGCGACGGATGTGTCGTTCTTTGCACAGCTCGGACGCTATCCGGGGGCGCTGGGAACCGTGGCCGCGCTGATGGCCCTGTTCGCCATCGTGCCGGGGATGCCGTTCATGCCCTTCATGCTGGCCGCCGTGTGCCTTGCGGCCCTGGGCTACTGGACCACCCGCATCGCTGCGCGCCCTGCCCCGGTTGCGGATACGCCCGTCGAACCGACCCGTCAAAAGCCGCTGGGCGACGTGCTGGATTTCGACGACATCCATATCGAGTTCGCGCCCAACCTTGTAGCCATGGTGCTGGACCCGGCAACCGGCCTCGACGCGCGCATCGCCAACATGCGCAATCATGTGGCGGCGACCTTTGGCCTGATCCTGCCCGAG
>Ga0105045_10001116_pt1 | contig 21481 bp, 24 predicted proteins | sample MAT02_FD_78089 | JGI IMG/M metagenome (GOLD analysis project Ga0105045, IMG submission 78089) | Freshwater microbial communities from Lake Fryxell liftoff mats and glacier meltwater in Antarctica - MAT-02 (megahit assembly) | ecosystem: Environmental > Aquatic > Freshwater > Ice > Liftoff... | reverse complement strand
GGATAAACACGCCATTATGTCATAGTGAATAAAGAAAATGGGACGAAAATTACTCTTAGAACATGCCCAAGAACCGGGCATCCACACCCTGGAAGTGTACCGCAAACATGGCGGCTACCGTTCCGTGGAGAAGGCATTAAAAACTATGTCGCCCGACGCGGTGCTAGAAGAAGTGAAGAAGTCTGGCCTACGCGGTCGGGGTGGCGCAGGATTCCCTACCGGAATGAAGTGGTCTTTCCTAGCCAAGCCGGAAGGCGTGCCACGCTATTTGGTTTGCAATGCAGACGAAAGCGAGCCGGGCACGTTCAAAGACCGGTATTTGATGGAAAAAATCCCGCACCTACTGATTGAAGGCATGATTACCTCCTCCTTCGCTTTGGGAGCCAACACCTCTTATATCTACATTCGCGGTGAATATTCTTGGATTCTATTTATCCTAGAAAGAGCCATCGCCGAAGCATACGCTGCAGGCTGGTTGGGTAAAAACATCCTAGGTTCTGGCTACGACCTTGATTTGTATGTCAACATCGGCGGCGGTGCCTATATCTGCGGTGAAGAAACTGCTCTGCTCGAAAGTTTGGAAGGAAAACGCGGCAATCCGCGTATTAAACCGCCGTTTCCAGCGGTAAAAGGCCTTTGGCAATGCCCTACGGTGGTAAACAACGTAGAAACCATTGCAGCTGTAGTGCCCATTGTAAACGATGGCGGCGATGAATACGCCAAAATTGGCATCGGCAGAAGCACTGGCACTAAACTCATTTCTGCAAGCGGGAATATTAACCGCCCCGGCGTCTATGAAATTGAAATGAACATCACGGTAGAGGAATTTATCTACTCCGACCAGTGGTGTGGCGGCATTAAAAATGGCAAAAAACTCAAGGCTTGTGTGCCCGGAGGCTCTTCTGTGCCCATTTTGCCGCATTATTTGGTCTGTAAAACCGCCAACGGCGAAGACCGCTTAATGACTTATGAAAGTTTGGCGGATGGCGTTTTTGCGTCCGGTTCGATGCTCGGCTCCGGTGGTTTTATCGTTTATGATGAAGACCAATGTATCGTCCGGAATACTTGGAATTTTGCCCGTTTTTATGCCCATGAGTCCTGCGGACAATGTTCACCTTGCCGTGAAGGCACCGGTTGGATGGAAAAAGTACTGCATAGGATGGAAAATGGTCATGGAAAAATGGGTGACATTGACCTTTTGGCTGATGTAGCGAAAAAAATTGAGGGCAATACCATTTGTCCTTTGGGCGACGCCGCGGCTTGGCCCGTAAATGCCGCAATTCGGCATTTCAGAGAGGAGTTTGAATGGCACGTCAATGAGCCTAGGCTTTGTTTGGAGCGGAATTACGGTTTGGTGCATGAGCCAGTCATGAGTGTACAGTAACTTTTGAACGATTTGAATACAGAATAATATGATGGTCAAAGTAACAATAGACGGAAAATCAATAGAAGTAGCCGACGGCACTACCGTTCTAAACGCTGCCCGACAAATCGGGGGGGATTTGGTACCGCCTGCTATGTGCTACTATTCCTCGTTGAAAGGCTCCGGCGGCAAATGTCGTACCTGCTTGGTACGTGTCACCAAAGGTTCTGAAAAAGACCCGCGGCCTATGCCCAAACTGGTCGCCTCTTGTCAAACGCCCGTCATGGATGGCATGGAAGTAGCCAGCAAATCCGATTCAAGCGTGACGGAAGCCCGTGCCGCTGTTACGGAGTTTTTGCTCATCAATCACCCACTGGACTGCCCGATTTGCGACCAAGCCGGTGAATGCCATTTGCAGGATTTGTCTTTTGAACACGGCAAGTCTAATACCCGCTACGAGTTTGAGCGGCGTACTTTTGAAAAAATTGATATTGGACCATATATCAAACTGCACATGACGCGCTGCATCATGTGTTTCCGCTGTGTTCTTGCCGTCAAACAGTTGTCGCCCGAGCGTGTACACGGCATCATTGGGCGCGGCGACCACGCTGAAATCAGCACCTATATCGAAAAATCCATTGACAGCGAATTTAGCGGCAATGTGATTGATGTGTGTCCTGTAGGGGCACTCACCGACCGTACCTTCCGGTTCAAAAGTCGCGTGTGGTTTCTAAATCCCATGAATGCGCACCGCGAATGCCCGACTTGTACTGGCAAAGTAGTCGTGTGGATGTATGGCAACGAAATTTACCGTGTAACGGCCCGCAAAGACAAATACGGGGAGGTGCAGGATTTCATTTGTAATACCTGCCGTTTTGAGAAAAAAGGCCCCTCTGATTGGCAAGTTGAAGGGCCAAGGGATATAGATCGTCACTCTGTTATTTCTCAAAACCACTACGAAAACGGCGAAAAAACCGTAAAATGAACCGATTTTTCGTCGTTTGCGCCGTCATTGGGGGGCTGATATCGGGGTTGACGGCTTGTTCGGAAAACCCAAAAACAGCGGAGAGCCAAACAAAGACAGTAATAGTCAATGGAGATTCTGCGCAAATAGCCGCTTCGCTGCACCAATTTTATACTTGGTAGGCCAAACGGGCGAACAACTAATAATACAACCAAGTCAATTATTATCCATTACACATGACCGCACTCTTACTTTTTAGTTTTGGATTTATCCTAGAAAAAGCCGTGCTTATCACGGTGCTTTTCGCCGTCACGCTTGGGGTGGCAGCCTACGCTACTTACGGGGAGCGTAAGATAGCGGCCTTCTTCCAGGACCGTCTTGGTCCTAGCAATGCAGGGCCTTGGGGCTTATTGCAGCCGGTGGCCGATGGGATAAAAATGTTCACCAAAGAGGATTTTATCCCCAACAAATCAGAACGTTGGGTTTATATTTTAGCGCCCGGTGCCTTTATTTTTGTGGCATTGATGTTGTCGGCGGTTATTCCATGGGGAACAACCCTTACCCTGGGGGGACTTAATTGGAGTCTACAAGTGGCCGATGTGAACATCGGTATTTTGTATGTAATTGGTTTGGCTTCTCTAGGCGTATATGGCATTATGCTGGGCGGTTGGGCTTCAAATAATAAATTTTCCCTGTACGGAGCCATTCGCGCTAGTGCGCAGATGATTTCGTATGAATTGGCGATGGGACTATCCCTGATTGCGGTGGTGATGTTGAGCGGTTCGCTGAGCCTCAAAACCATTGTAGATCAACAGGCTGGTATGTGGAATGTGGTGTATCAACCCCTAGGGTTTTTCCTGTTTTTTGTTTGCTCTTTGGCAGAATGCAATCGCGCACCCTTTGACATGGCGGAATGCGAAACAGAACTGATTGGCGGGTATCACACCGAATACAGTTCGATGAAACTCGGCATGTTCCTCTTTGCGGAGTACATCAACATGTTCATTTCCTGCACCATCATTGCAAGTCTTTATTTTGGTGGGTATCATTTTCCGGGCCTCGACCCTGGTTGGTTGGGCGGATTGATGGGCCCCATAATTTTGCTGGGGAAATCGTTCTTTTTTATTTTTGTTTTCATGTGGATACGCTGGACGCTCCCGCGTTTTCGGTACGATCAACTCATGCGCTTAGGCTGGATATCATTGATTCCATTGGCCGTTGTAAATATGATGTTGACCGGTGCCGGCATCCTCTTTTTTGGAAAATAATCCAAAAACAGGGAAAAAATTCCACATTGATCAATTTTAGTAACACAGAAAATGCAACTTACACAACGCTCGAAAAATGTCGTCAATAAAAACATGTCCTTCTGGGAGCGCATTTACCTGCCTGCCATCTTGAAAGGTATGTTCACGACGCTCAAGCACTTTTTTAGAAAGGCCAACACGGTTTCATATCCGAAAGAACAACGGGAATTTGCTCCCGTGTACAGAGGCTGGCACGTGCTGAAACGCGACGAAGAAGGTCGTGAAAATTGCACCGCCTGCGGATTGTGCGCCGTGGCTTGTCCGGCAGAAGCCATTACGATGGAAGCCGCCGAACGCGAAAAAGGCGAAGAGAACCTTTACCGAGAAGAAAAATACGCAGCGGTATATGAAATCAATATGCTTCGCTGCATTTTTTGCGGGTTGTGTGAAGAGGCTTGCCCAAAAGATGCTATCTACCTCACCGACCGAATTGTGCCGAGCGACTACGTACGTCAAAATTTTATCTTTGGTAAAGACATGCTGGTAGAGGGCACAACCCCCGACACACGCATTGACGTAACCGTCCGCCAAAAACACCTTACTGAGCATAAATAAAAGAAAATCAAGGGTTTGTGCGTGGCAAACGCCCTACAAACAGACTTGAATTTCCGCATTATTCCAACATTCTTGATTCCCTATTGATGGCACAATACATATTCCTAACCTTGGCAGCAATCTCTGTTTTGTCTGCTTTGTCCATGGTACTGTCCAAAAACCCCGTACACAGTGTCCTGTTTCTAATCCTAACTTTTTTTGCCATCGCTGGGCAGTATATTCTGCTCAATGCACAATTCCTTGCCGTGGTGCACATCATTGTGTATGCCGGGGCTATCATGGTACTTTTCTTGTTTGTTTTGATGTTGCTCAATTTGAGCAAAGAAGCCGAGCCCCAAAAGTCGTCGGTGTGGAAACTGAGTGCGGCTATTACCGCCGGCATGTTGCTGGTGACGATGGTGGGCGCACTGCGGGGCGGCATTGAAGTGAATATTCCCGCCACTCCAAACAGTCAGGTCGGATTGGTAGAAAACCTAGGAAAAGTACTTTTCACCGACTTTGTAGTCCCCTTCGAGATTGCGGGGATTTTGTTTTTAGCCGCGATGGTCGGGGCTGTTTTGGTCGGAAAAAGAGATTTAAGAATGTGATAAATCGGCCCAATGTGGCATTGATTCCTAAAATTGTAGATCACTAACACCATGCTCGAAGCAATACAAACTATCCCGATTGACTACTATGTGTATTACGCCACACTACTGTTTGTCATTGGCGTTTTTGGAGTACTAGTTCGCAAAAACGCCATTGTGGTGTTGATGTGTGTGGAACTAATGCTCAACGCCGTAAATCTACTCCTCGCGGCATTTTCTACCTATTTATCAGATGCTCAAGGACAAATCATGGTATTTTTTATCATGGTGGTAGCAGCAGCGGAAGCGGCTGTTGGACTGGGTATTTTGGTCATGATTTATCGCAACACGAAAAGCACGGATATTTCCTTGCTCGACAACCTCAGGCATTAAGGATGAATGCGGGCGTAATCGCCCCTTCCTCTCGACATACCATTCATCCTACATTTTGGCAAATTATGAATGCACTCATACCGCTTATTCCCTTCCTCCCACTCCTTGGCTTTGCGCTCAATGGTCTTTTTGGCCGTCGTTTTAGCAAGTCGTTGGTGGGTATTATTGGCAGCGGCACCCTATTGGTCTCTTTTATCCTGAGCGTACTTTGTTTTAATCAAGTCGCCGAGTCTGGGCCTATACAAGTCACCTTGTATCAATTCTTTAGCGTTGGAAACATAACACCTACTGTTGGCTTTTTGATTGACTCTTTATCGGTCTGGATGATGCTCATCGTTACTGGCGTGGGCTTTTTGATTCATGTTTACAGCATCGGATACATGCACGATGATGAAGGTTTCTGGAAGTTTTTTGCTTACCTGAATCTCTTTATTTTCTCCATGTTGTTGCTCATAATGGGCGACAACCTCTTGGTGCTCTTTTTTGGATGGGAGGGCGTTGGCTTGTGTTCTTATTTGCTTATCGGCTTTTGGTACACCAATACAGAATACGGAAAAGCAGCGCGTAAAGCATTCATTATGAATCGTATCGGCGACTTAGGGTTGTTGCTCGGTATGTTTATGATTTTACAAAATTTCGGAACCCTATCTTATACTGAAATATTCGCAGCTCTCCCTACGCTGAACCTTGAAACTGGCGTAATTACCTTCATTTGCCTCCTATTATTTGTCGGAGCAATGGGTAAAAGTGCCCAAATTCCGCTCTACACTTGGCTGCCGGATGCCATGGCTGGCCCGACACCTGTGTCGGCCCTGATTCACGCGGCTACGATGGTAACGGCCGGGGTTTATTTAGTGGCTCGTTTCAACCCACTTTACAGCCTTTCACCGGATGCCATGCACGTGGTGGCGGCGGTTGGTTTGGCCACCTCCATTTTCGCGGCCATCATTGGTTTGCGGCAAAATGACATCAAAAAGGTACTGGCCTATTCAACTGTCTCTCAACTGGGCCTGATGTTTTTGGCCTTGGGTGTAGGCGCCTATACCACGGCTATTTTCCACGTCACTACCCACGCGTTTTTCAAAGCCTTGCTGTTTTTGGCGGCGGGTTCTGTGATTCACGGTATGGGCGGCGAGCAAGATATTCGGAAAATGGGCGGGCTGCGCAAAGCCATGCCTATTACCTTTTGGGTATTTTTGATTGGCACATTTGCCATTTCGGGATTCCCGTTGCTCGCAGGCTTTTTCTCTAAAGACGAAATTCTGGCCTTCACATACGCACACAGCGGTGGCTTGTGGTGGGCATTCGCTGGATTGGGCGCGTTTTTTACCGCTGTTTACATGTCTCGACTGCTGTTTGTAACCTTTTTTGGCGAATTTCGCGGTACAGACGAGCAAAAACACCATTTGCATGAAAGTCCGAGCGTAATGACGCTCCCTTTAATCATCTTGGCAGTGCTTTCCGTAGTGGGCGGATTTTTGAATACGCCCCACTTTATGCACTTAGGCAACGAACAATGGCTGTCGCACTGGTTTAGTTCCGTTATTCCAATACATGAAATGCACTTAGATGCTACTTTGGAATGGGGATTAATGTCGTTCACCACAGCGTTGGCCTTGGCGACTATTTTGGTGTCGTATTTTATCTACTCCAAACCAGCCAACTTGCCAATATCGGATGCTGCCCAAACGGGCCTGACCAAATGGATTGCCGACAAGTTTTATGTGGATGAATTGTACGATGCGGTAATTGTTCGGCCGCTGGAAAAAATGTCAAAAATTTTCCACTATTACGTTGATATTCAAGGTATTGATGGCATTGTCAACGGCGTAGGTACTGGCGTAAAACTACTGGGTGCTCAACTCCGAAAACTTCAAAATGGCAACATTGAGTATTACCTGATTAGTATGGTGGCTGGGGCAATTTTGCTGCTGCTCACTTTTTGGGCCTAAACACCATTTTTTCCACTCGACCAACCGACTTCTATGTCTCTGATTTTTATACTCATACCGCTTATTGCTTCGGCAATTTTGTTGTTGTTCCGCCCCAATGGCACCGCCCGACACATTGCCTTGGTAGCCGCATTGGCCAATTTGGCCGCTACGGCTTATTGCCTATCCTGTGATTACAGTCAGGGCATGAATTGCATTTTTTCTGTGCCTTGGGTTGCCTCTGCGGGTATTTCATTTAGTTTGGGGATGGACGGCATCACGTTGATTATGCTCGTGCTGACCAATTTACTCGCCCCACTAATCCTGTTGTCTAGTTGGGCACACACGTATGGGCAAGAGTCCCGTTTTTATGGATTGGTTTTGCTGATGTTGGGCGCGTTGAATGGCGTTTTTCTGGCGCAAGACGGGCTACTTTTCTATGTTTTTTATGAATTGGCGCTCATTCCTATTTATTTTATCTGCGCCATTTGGGGCGGACAAGACCGGATTCGGGTTACCCTAAAATTCTTCATTTACACCTTTGTCGGATCCCTTTTTATGCTGGTGTCCTTGTTATGGGTGTATTTGCAGACCGATGTAAACGGCTTGCATTCCTTTGCTTGGGCCGATATGGCAGCCGTTTCGTTGCCGGCGAATACCGCCAATTGGGTTTTATTCGGATTTTTCCTCGCTTTTGCGGTCAAAATGCCCCTGTTCCCTTTCCACACTTGGCAGCCTGACACCTACGTCAGTTCTCCTACGCCGGGCACCATGTTGCTCTCTGGTATTATGCTAAAAATGGGTACATACGGGGTGATTCGCTGGATGATTCCACTGGCACCAGAAGGTATGCACACCTTAGACCCTATTTTCATCTCGCTGGCAGTGTTTGGTATCCTATATGCCAGCATCATTGCCCTCAAACAATCTGACCTCAAGCGACTGGTAGCCTATTCATCCATTGCGCACGTGGGGTTGATTGCGGCTGGTATTTTGGCTTGGAATAAAGCGGGCGTACAGGGAAGCATCATCCAAATGCTCAATCACGGCATCAATGTGGTGGGCTTGTTTTTTGTGGTGGATATGCTGGAGCGCCGATTGGGTACTCGTACGATGGCTGATATGGGCGGCATCGCTCGTTCGGCGCCAAAATTTGCCACCCTCTTTTTGATTATTGTGCTGGGCTCTGTGGCAGTCCCATTGACCAATGGTTTTCCTGGGGAATTTTTGTTGTTGAATGGGGTTTGGAACTATAATATGTGGTTGGGTGCGCTGGCCGGCTTGACCATTATTTTGGGGGCGGTGTATATGCTTCGGGCATACGGTCTGGTGGTTTTTGGACCGACCAATGCCGCTACCGAGCATTTTGAAGATGTGAATCCACGCGAGTTCTTGGTATTGGGTATCATTGCTGGATTGGTCTTGATCTTAGGGTTTTTCCCGCAGTCTGTGCTGAGTTTCACCGACAGCAGCGTAGATCAGATTTTGAGAGCCGTTCAATTGTAATTCAGATAAAAGATTCAAAATCATGGACTTCCAATTGAAGGGTAGGGAGCATATCACCCTAAACAACCTGCTAAAATTGCTTCAGTTTGTATCGAGCGGAGGAGAAGCAAATATTCGAATTACCGATCGAGAAGTCACTGTAAATGGACAAATTGAACTACAAAAGCGTAAAAAACTTCGACCAGGAGATGTAATCCGGTTTCAAAAAAACACCATTACCATCACCGAATAAGAACTTGTTTGGGATTCCCCTCGGAACAACTTATCCTTAGAAAATGACCGCACTACTCATAATTTTTATCACGGCCCTTGCCGTTCTTTTTGTTGGGCTAACCCGCCGCGATTGGCTTCAGCCACTGGCCTTGACGGGCACCTTGCTGGCCCTCGGTGCTACTGGCTACGATTTATTTGGCCCAGGTTTTGGCTGGGGAGGCCAATACGCTTCTATGTTTCGTTTTCTGCCCTTTGCCCATGCCTTTTCGGGAGTAGCCATTTTGGCCACTGCGCTGATTATTGGGCTTTCGGGTTGGGGCTTTCGGAACCTACATGCAACTTTAGGCGACCATTATGGCCTGATTCTCTTCAGTTTATGCGGCGCGCTGGTGATGTTTTCTTTCACCAACCTGACGATGTTGTTTTTAGGAATCGAAATTCTCAGTATCCCGTTGTATGTATTGGCAGGTAGTCGGCGGGATGATTTGGCGGGCAATGAGGCTGCCCTCAAATATTTCCTGATGGGTGCTTTTGCCACCGGCATTTTGCTATTTGGTATGACACTCGTGTATGGCGCCACGGCCAGTTTTGATCTAGCCTCCATCAGTCGCGCCATTGGAAATGGCGATCAAATGCCGGGCATGTTGAAAGTGGGCATTCTGCTGTTAATCATGGGCTTGAGTTTTAAAGTATCGGCAGTACCCTTTCATTTTTGGGCACCGGACGTATATCAAGGAAGTCCTAATTTAGTAACAGCCTTCATGGCTACGGTGGTCAAAACCGCCGGATTTGCGGCATTTTACCGTTTGTTTGCTTTGGCGTTTCCGGCGGCAGAAGCCTTTTGGAGTATTCCGGTCATGCTCATTGCAGCCTTGACGATGACGGTAGCCAACGTAACCGCCATTTTTCAGCAGGATTTCAAGCGTATGATGGCCTATTCCAGTATTTCACACGCAGGTTATCTGCTCTTGGCGGTTTTGGCCATCGGGGTAGCCGGCGCGGATCAGGCCATGCTTTTTTACACCCTTACGTATTCTTTGGCTACGATTTGTGCTTTTGGGGTCTATATCGCCGTAGCGGAGCAAACAGGAGACGGCACTTTTGCGGCCTTTAATGGATTGAGTAAAAAACAACCACTTTTGGCTGCGGTAATGGCACTTTCTATGCTGTCATTGGCGGGAATTCCACCCTTGGCGGGCTTTTTTGGTAAATATTTCCTGTTTACGGCTGCTTTTGCCAAATACCCTTGGCTAATCGTGCTCGCAGTTATCAATTCTGCCATTTCCATCTATTATTACTTCAAAGTCATCATCGCGATGTACTTCACCCGCGAAGAAAATGAGGCCGAAATACAAGTTCCAACAGGCGTACGAGTGGCCATTTTGTTGGGACTTTTGCTCATTGCCTTTCTTACCCTCTTACCGGATAGTGTGTATGGATTACTATAAAAGTATCCACTTTCCGTGCCTAAGAACCTAAAAGATGTATTGTACACTTTAAAATAGCCTTGCCATGTATCCTATTCCAAAAAAAATATTCACGCTGATCTTGCTGGCCTTTGCTTGCTTTGCATCTTGCACAAACGAACCAAAAGTAGCCGTACCCACCGACCAACTCACTCCCCCACCCTCACCTGTTCCAGAGCAGTATCTATACCAGATTTCGGTGAATAAACTGAATCTTCGGGAAGCCCCGAAAAAAGATGCTCCCGTGGTGCTGCAATTTGCCGCAGGGGATTTTGCGCAAGGAAAAGGTGAAGTTTCGGAAAATAAAGAGGAGGTGACACTTCGGAATATACCTTACAAAGAGCCGTTTTTTAAAGTAACCACCCTCCAGCAGCCTTCTAATACGGGCTGGGCATTTAGTGCCGCGCTCACACCTGTGTATGCTGGGCCATTGGCTACCAGCCCCGACATGAACAAACTCCTGCCGTTTTCAAAATACCTTACCTCCCTGAATGTCAAGCAGTTAGATAGTGGAAGGAAGGCTTGGGAATACGTAACTCAATACCTTTCCAATGCGCAAGGCACTTTGTCGGATGCCACTTTTATTTTACTGGAGCGTTTTTTATTTCAAATGGAGGTTGAAGGCGATTATTACAAACTAACGGATGAAATCGCTTGGAAAGACGGCGATTATACCGCCATTCAGGATGAAAAATTTGACCTCAATACTTATCCCGGCACACGTCAAATTGCTGAAAATGGATTCCGCCTCGAAGTGGGTGAAGGCATGGTTTTTCCCATTGTGGATTGGGAGCGTTTGGGCAACTTTTTTGTCAATAAAGTGACTCCACCCATGAAACAATACATTGAGCAGATTATTTACGAACAAAACAACCTGATGTGGAATGACGGTGGCGTTATTATTCCATTAGAACAAGTGGCTGATCGCGGAAATTGGTGGGAACGTTTTAATAAAGCCAACCCTTATTTCGTGCGCCAAGAAGACACGCAAAACATGCAAAAAGAACTGGAGTTTATCCTCATTTGCGGAGCCGATAACTCGCCCGTTTTTGACTATGATACTAAAGTCGTTTCTAAAGAATATCAAAAGGCCTGGGCCTACGTGGCCGAAAAATACGCGGGCACTGAAATGGGGAAATCGGTTAAAGTGTATGCCGATTTAGTAGCAGCAGAAGGCGGTAAAATGACCCAAAAAGTAGAAGATTGGCTCAATAAGTACATGGAGAATTAGCGTGCGGGCCAAGGTTCAGAAGGAGTTTTCCGACTCAATACATTTCAAATTTTTGGAAACTACACTCCAAAGAGCCGTTAAAAAGGGTCACTTTTTGGGCTGTTTTTAATCCAACATGCTTCAAAGCATCCCGATTGGAAGAAATCACCCATGCCGTCCAGCCCGGCCAGCGTTTTTTGAGCACATCTCCGATGCTTTTGTAAAATGCGTGGGTGTTTTCAAGTGTAAGTCGCTCGTCGTAGGGTGGGTTCATTACCAAAAAGCCGGGCAATTCGGGTGGATTTAGTTTATCAAAGACACATTTTTCAATTCTTATACTCTTCTCCAATTCGGCCGTGAGCACATTGATGGAAGTTGAATTACGAGCCCGTGGGTCTTTATCGGCTGCTAAAATATCGAATTCAAAGGGTTGAATCTTGCTGTGGGCTTCTTCAAGAACCGTTTTCCAAAGTTTTTGATCAAAATTGAGCCATTTATAAAAGCCAAAATATTCTCTATGAATTTGGGGCGGTGTTTGCGTAGCCAACAAGGCTGCTTCAATGGGCAGGGTTCCAGAGCCGCTCATAGGGTCCACGAACGGGCCTTTTCCATTCCAACCTGAAAGCAATACCATACCAGCTGCCAACACCTCATTCAGCGGAGCCTCTACGGTATCGCGTCGGTAATTACGCCGATGCAAAGAATCCCCACTGGAATCCAGTAGAATATCAGCATGTGTACCTTGTACGCGCACGTGAATGCGCAGGTGGGGGGATACCGTATTTACGTTGGGGCGGCGATTAAAACGATCCCTGAATTGATCCACTACGGCATCTTTGGCGAGTAATCCCAAATATTGAGAGTGCCGAAATACCTCCCCTTGGGTAATGGCATCTACCGCCAAGGTATCGGTTACGTTCATGTACGCCGACCAGTCAATGTCGCGTATGCCTTCGTAGAATTGTTGTTCGTTAAAAGCAGAGAAAGAATGGATGGGCATTAAAATTCGAAGCGCGGTGCGCAGTTCGTAATTAGCCCGATACATCAATTTTTGATCTCCTTCAAATGCGACGGCTCTTTTGAGTAGTCGAATGGCTTTGGCTCCCAAGGCTTGGAGTTCATCGGCGAGTACAGGCTCGAGGCCCGCGAGGGTTTTGGCAATAAATGCTTGCATTAGAGAGCGGTAAGTTCAGAATGGGGGCAATTTACCGCTTACCTTTAACACTATCTAAAAATTGTAGGGTTCCGGGCAAACCGTTGAGCACATGGGCATGCTTCGGCAGTCGAACCGGGGATACAAAAAACTGCTGTCCGGTGAGTAGTAATTCACAGTCACCAACCGCTTCTATCACATTGTCCACGTACGTTTGTACGGGGTGACGGGGCAGTGGCTCCTGTAATATCGTGAATACGTAGTTAGGTTTGAGCGAAACACAAGCATCCCGAATATCAGAAACAGCAACATTCGAGCCCAGATACACCACGCGCAACCCGCGGGAGCGCAATAAATATTGGATAAACAGGAGGGTTAGTTCCTGCATTTCTCCTTCGGGCGAGTAAAGTAAAAAAACGGGAGCGTCAGATTTTGGGCGTGCCTCGTCAATTGAGCGCATCAATTTTCGGCGGATGATTTGTCCAACAAATTTTTCGTGGGCGGGACTGATGCTGTTCGTGAGCCACAACAACCGGAGTTTATCGAGAAAAGGATACACCAACTCCAGCATACAAATTTCAAAACTGTTGGATTGGGTGTATTCAGTAAAAATTTGCTCAAATGCGAACTCATTGAGGTCAATCATGGCCAGCGTGAGTGCGTCTAACTGGGCATTTGGGTTCGGATTGTTTTGGGCGATGGCGGCACCCTTAGACGCGATTTCCTCTGGCGTCATTTGCGCTAACTTGCTGATTTTCAAGCCATTTTTGTTCAGCAGCGCAATATTAAATAAGTGCCTTAAATTTTCGTCGGTGTAATACCGGATATTAGTATCCGTTCGGGCAGGCGTTACCAGCCCATATCGTTGTTCCCAAATACGAATGGTATGGGCCTTAATGCCCGTTAACTTTTCTAAATCCCGAATGGAATAAATGGCCATATTGGGTTGCTTTGTCGCCATAAAAGAGTGAAACAAGTATTTTGATGAATTGTTTACAGCTAAAGGTTAAACAAAATAGACAAAAAACGATTTGCGGAGGCATGTCGTTGTAGGGGGTCCGCTTCCTAAGTCAATACACGCGAATTTGGCGGATACATGACCGTTCCCTTAAATTTTCTGCCGTTCCTTTGGAGATTTGCAAAATCCATCTACCTTTGAGCAACCTTTTTCCTTTTTCAACAATACGTACTTGTCAACCATGTTCTCTTCAACGAAAAAAAATGACGATCGCCTCAACGGCTCTCAGGACAAAAAAAGCGTTTCATTGGACGCTTTGGAATCCGAATTGACCGTTTTGAATAAATCAGAATTAGGTAAAGTAGAGGGCGGCAAAGATACCAAAAAAACGTTGAACGACATTTCTGGGTTACGCAATAGTATAGGCGGAAGTATCCCTCTGTGAACAAATTACACATGTATTACGCTTTCTAATTTCGTTTCCGCACTTCTTCGTGGATAACTTTCCCTTTTTTTAATTTTTCCTGATATTCTTTTTTGCGTTGCTCCCTAAAGTCGGTGGCAAGCTCTTTGATACCAATCGGTTTTCCGTTTTGACGGCGGTGATAGGCCAAAATCAAAAAATCGGCCATGTCATCTGGAAACGTAACGCCCGCACTGCGCAGGTAGTGCGACAAACGCGAGCCCCCGTAAAACCCCCAATTTAAAATCATCCATTGCCCCAAACGATGGTGCATCACAGCGCAAACACTGTCTTCCGGAATGGCTTTGAATTTCAACCGAGACTCAGCCGATACTCTTTTGTCGAGTTCCAGCATCGCATCTTCTAAATTTTTAGGAATATATACCCCGTTTAGTACTTCCTTGCGGATACGTTCCTGATACTGCTGCTCAAATTCTGCTTCTGTGCCCGGCGGCCCAGTCTCTTCTTTAACGGGCTGGGAAAACACGTGCGAGGCAGGCATACTGAGCAGCAAAGCGAGAAAAAAAATGCTTTTTGTCATAAAAATGGAGGATATCCAATGAAATTACGCTTAACGCTTGTGGAGATTTTCTTATTCCAAACCATTGTTTGGTTGGTGTTATGGCTTCTGAACGACTACGTAGCCGCTCTGTTAACGCTCATTGTAGGCGCCATCGTATCGGCCGTATTGGTCATTGCACTCATTTCAGAGGCCATAGAACGCACTAAGGTGCCCAGATGGTACTTTAGCATCATGGCATTGAGTGTGGTGTCTATGTTACTAGCCACCTTAATATATGTCGGTTTATTAGGCGGGCAACTGGATTTTTTATCCAAATAATCCCGTCCGGGTCACATCCGCCGGAGCATTCAAATGGAATACTCCAACCCGCTTTCATCTTCGAGCAACGCTTCAAAAGTGCCCGTTTGACGATTTTTCCGCACCCGGTTCCAGTCGAAATAGCGGCCATTCATGACAACATATACGCCGGGCGGCAAAATTTGCACAAAAGCGAGTGCACTTCCGAGGTTAAAAAATCCATCGGAGGAGTTGCCAAAAGCGTATGGGATCATAGCGCCAGTGAGCACAATGGTTTTGCCCTCAATATCGGCTTCCGCCAAATGACGAGCCGTTTCCACCATCCGATCCGTGCCATGCGTAATTAGGATATGGTTAGAAGGGTTGCGGGCACAACTGTGGATAATCAATGCTCGGTCTTCTTCGCGCATTTCGAGCGAGTCCACCATCATGAGCGTACGGATGTCAATGTCCAAACCGCAGCGCCCGAGTTGAAACATTTCACTCAAATGAGTGTCTTTGAAATACAACTCACCCGTAATATAATTGTACTCTTTGTCAAAAGTACCACCGGTAACAAATACTTGAATCATAGCCGCAAAGGAAAGAAATTGGTAACAAAAGGTGCGAATTATTAATATTGAATTTGAACTGCTTCCAAATAAATTCTTAATCAAAAAATGCCCGTTTTTTTCCAAAACGTTTTTACTTTTGCGCATCTAACTCAAGCATTGCACAATATGAAAAAGAACGAAGAATACGTCAGTAACACCGGCCGAGACTGGATTTTGTTCATTGTGAGCACTATAGGCATGATAGCCCTCCTTATTTGGCTTCCTGAATGGATTTGGGTGGCTTGGCCTCTCCAATTCACCTCATTGGCAGGCGCTTTGGGCCGACTGTAATCCATACTGGCATTCCTGCTCACTGTCCAATTTAAAAAAAACTTGAAGCCAGTTGCAGCAGATGCGACTGGCTTTTTTTCAGTTATTTTGAAAATATTAGTCCTACGTTTTTCTTCCATTGGCGATATCGTGCTGAGCTCGCCTGTAGTCCGCTGCCTTAAAAAACAATTGGGCGCAGAACTCCATTTTCTCAGCAAAGCCGCTTTTCGCCCAATTTTGGAGGCTAATCCGTATCTGGATAAAACTTTTTTCTTTCAGAAAGAAATCTCCCCAGCATTGCTCGCTGAATTAAAAGCCGAACAATACGATGCGGTCATTGATTTGCACCACAATCTCCGAACCCTGCGACTCAAATGGTCGCTCGGTCGCCCAAGCCGCTCGTTTGATAAATTAAATTTCCAAAAATGGCTTTTGGTGCGTTTAGGCATCAATATCCTGCCCAAAAAACACATCGTGGAGCGATATATGGCCACGGTTGCCTCCTTGGGCGTTGCGTACGACGGTGATGGATTAGATTATTTCATTCCAAACAGCAGCCACCTCAACGACTTTGAACTCCCTAAAAGCCCGTTTATTTCTTTCGCCATCGGGGCTACATACGCTACCAAACGGCTGCCGGAAGACAAATTGATAGCGCTCTGCAGGCTGCTGGCCAACCAGCCCGTGGTGCTACTCGGTGGCCCAAGCGAGGCTGACATGGGTGAGCGCATCGCAAAAGCCGCAGGTGCGCATGTTTGGAATCTTTGTGGCGCACTTTCACTGCATCAATCGGCCCTAGTATTGCAAAAATCTCAGCAGGTGATTAGTCACGACACCGGATTGATGCACATCGCCGCCGCGTTGAGAAAACCCATCGTGTCATTGTGGGGTAGCACTACTCCCGACTTTGGTATGTGGCCATTTTACCCAACAAATATGGAAGCCAACACGTCCTTAAAAGTGGATGGGCTGAAATGCCAGCCATGCTCCAAAATTGGATTTAACCAATGCCCAAAAGGACACTTCAAATGTATGCGGGAATTGGACTTACAAGCGGTTCAAAAAAGCGTACAGTCATAAATCTGTGTTGGAAAAAAGCGGAAAAAGCCCTTAAATTTGGCAGGAAGCGGCCAAAAACCATTTTTTCTGAAAATCCATGCCCGCACTTGGTTGGGGAATCTGGATTTTGCGCTACATTTCGCCGAGAAACACCTGAAATAATCCGACACTGAATTTTTTTAGGTGCTTTTTTGCCTTAAACAAACTCGATTAACCACCCTATTTTTCAGGTCACTGGTACATCAATCCTTAGTCAATCAGTCCAAAGTCAAGTAATTATGCACATTAGAAAACTACTCCTTCTAATCCTTTCTTCTCTTAGCCTCTCTTGCCTAAAGGCTCAAGACATCCACTTTTCTCAGTACAACATGTCACCCATGACCCTCAATCCTGCCAATATTGGCAATTTTGAAGGTACTGTGCGTATTGGTGGTATTTACCGAGGACAATGGGCAAGTGTCATTGGTAATAAAGGTCAATACAAAACCCCTTCTTTGTGGGTGGACGCTCCAATCATTGCCGGGTTTCGCAAACGCGACTGGGTGGGCGTTGGCTTGGTGTTTTTCACCGATAAGGCTGGTGCCGGCGGCTTAACCCATACAGCAGCCAAATTGGGTGCTTCTTACCACCTTTCTCTCGATAAAAAAGGAAAAGCCTACTTAACGTTTGGCGCGCAATATGGCCAGGCCAGTCGGCGGGTTGATCCTTCTCGCTTCTTTTTTGAAGAAGGATATTTGAATCCGGGTCCTGGCGGTGGCTACAATTCAGGTGCTCAAGTTGACTTTGTTGACCAAACCGAAGCCAATGCAAATTGGAGCGATATTGATGGCGGCGTGGTACTTCGTGCACAATTAAACAAGCGCATGGATATGAGCATCGGCTATTCTATGTACCACATTGGTAGAGGTCGGTATGGCCTAGTAAGCAGCGGTAGCGGCGGCGGAACAGGCGGCAGCAGCGATGAAATTGCGCGTCGGTCGGTCGTAACGGGCCTTTTCAACATCAAACTGAACAACAAACTCACGGTCGGGCCCTCCTTCTTGTATCAAACTATGAGTGGTGCCGACGAAATTAGTTTGCAAGCATTGGGCTCCTACCTTTTCAATGCTGAAAAAGATATTGACTTGAATTTCGGTTTGGGCTACCGTCTGTCGGGCGGAGATGCTGTGTATCCCATGTTGGGTGCTCGCATCAAAAACCTGCGCCTGGGCTTGGCCTATGATGTGAATGTGAGCGATTTGAGCGCGCAAACCAACTATCGCGGCGGTTTTGAACTGGCCGCTAACTACATTGTAAAAATTTACAAGCCAGTCAAGGTCAAAACAAAAGTACTTTGTCCCCGCTTCTAATTCTGAAAATGCGCTCATCGTGTTTAATCATAACACGCTCATTTTCAACCTTTTTCAATAATTAAGCAACCAATACGGCAACTGCCGAAGGCATAAAAATGAAAAAACTCTTTGCACTCCTTATATGCTCGACTTTTTTTGCGCTGGGTACACAAGCCCAACCCCTTAATCGAGCCACTCCTGCAGTAAACCTAAAATCTGCCGAACAAGCCGAAGCCGATGGTAATCCTTATGCTGCAGTCGAATTGTATGAAAAATACCTTTCTGAAAACAAAGCAGATAAGCAAATCGCCGCACGGGTTTCCAAACTCAACTTCGATTTGCGCGATTATGTAAAAGCCGAAAAGGGCTTTTCTCGCTTGGTGACTCGCGACCGTAAACTGGAGTTTACGGAACTTAAATACTGGTTGGCTTTGTCTATGAAATACAACGGCAAATACGCCGATGCCGTAGATATGTTCAACCAATACATTGCAGATGGAGGCAATGACTCCATAAAAACGGTTTGTAAACGTGAAATTGCCGGCTGCGAATTAGGCCGAAAAATGCGGCAACCCGAAAATTTATTGGTGGATAATTTGGGCAAAACCGCCAATAATCCACAAACAGATGCCTCTCCTTCTTACAGTGCCGGCGAATTGTACTTCGCCTCTATTCGCTCCAAAGAAGTCATTGTACTCAATGGAAAACAAGGCGATTGGGAATCTAAAATTTACACCACCACTAAATCTGCCACTGATTATGCCGAACCAGAGCCACTCGGCGAACAAATCAATCGAGAAGGTTGGCACCAAGGAAACGTTAGTATTTCTTCCGATGGCAAAACCATGTACTTCACACGCGTCGAACTGACAGAAAAAGGCCAGGATATGGCAACCAGCACAATTTTTGTGTCACAAAAAGGTGCCAATGGATGGAATGGTGCGAACGAAGCAAAAGGCGTAAATGGTGATTTTATCGCCAAACATCCCTGTGAAGGCGAACTTTTTGGTGAAAAAGTGCTCTTTTTTGTCGCCAACATGCCCGGCGGAAAAGGCGGATTTGATATTTATTACGCCTCCAAAAAAGGCGAAGGCGTGTTTGGCTTACCAGTCAACCTCGGTAGCATAATCAATACCGCTGGCGATGAGGCTTCTCCTTTTTATTTGGATGGCAAACTGTGGTTTTCTAGCAACGGGCGGCCCACCATCGGAGGCTATGATGTGTTTGAGTCTCAATGGAATGGCTCCGTTTGGAGTGACCCTAAAATGATGCCAATGGGCATCAATACCAGCGTGGATGATTTCTTTTACACCACTTCTTCCGATGGTTTTACGGGCTTTTTGCAAAGCAATCGGCCAGGCCCTAACAATCTGAAAAGCAAAACCTGCTGCGATGATATCTACGCATGGGAATTGGAGCGTATCAAGGTTGAATTATTGGCTACTACCTACCGACTACGCCGAAAAGGCGAAAAAGAAAACCCTGCACTCAAAGGCTGCGTAGTGAAAATGGTTGATGTGACCGACAAAAAACCGATTAATGTGGATGAAAAAACCAACTTAGCCTCCAACGATTTCACTTTCACACTCCAACCCGAACGCTCCTACATGTTGGTGGCCAATACTGAAGAATATAAACCCGATACGGTGTTATTCAATACCATAGGCATAAAAAAAACCACCAGTATGGAGAAAAAACTCACCCTGCGCTTGTTGCGCCGTGAGCCAGAATATGATACCCTGCGTATCAATGAGCCCATTCGGTTGGAGTATATTTTGTACGATTTTAACAAAGCCGATATTCGTCCAGATGCTGAGCCAGACCTACAAAGTGTGGTTGACTTAATGAATAAATATCCAGAAATGAAAATCGAATTGTCGTCGCACACAGATGCTCGTGGCGAAGACAAGTACAACGAAGACCTCTCCCAGCGTCGTGCCAACAGTGCGGTGGCTTGGATTGTGGCCAAAGGAATTGCATCGGGCCGTATTGTAGCCAAGGGTTACGGTGAAAAACAACTGCTAAATAGTTGTTCCAATGGTGTAGAATGTACCGAAGAAGAGCACCAATTGAATCGTCGTACCGAATTCAAAATCACCGATGGCCCTACCAGCATCGTGATTGAAAAAGTAGAAAAACGCGAACGCAAATCCGGCTCTTCTGGTAAGCAAAGCGTACAGTCCAATTTTTTTTTAGGAAATTAATTTCAGGTATTTCACCTATTACGGGCGTACAAAATCTTGATTATCAAGGTTTTTGTACGCCCGTATTTTTTTGCACTACCACAGACACCCTTCCTCCAGATACCCGCGAAACGTGGATAAATCCCGCCGATATGCACATTCGTTTTGACGACGAAACATTGGTGTTTGGGGAGGCTCAGGAAGGAGACGAAGTGTTGGCTGAGTTTATATTTACCAATATCGGGCGCGATACGGTGGAAATAGACCTAGTAAGTGCCTGCGATTGTATTCGGGCGGAATGGCCGCGCGAGCCGATATTTCCAGGAGAATCAGCACTCATTTCGACTATTTTTGATACGAAAGGCTGGGCGGGGGAGCGGCATAAAACGATTGATATTATTTTCAAGAATACCGACTCCTCTGGATACCCTTGGGTAAAGCAAGTAGCCTTGGATGGAACCGTAGAGCCAAAATAATACAACTTTAAGGGCTTGCGCGTGTTTATAAACCTGAATAATGCAGCAAAAGTAACCTAAAATCGTATGTAGGTGATTGCATTTGGATGCGAAGTGGAGGATAAAATCTCCCCCCTGCACTTAAAACACTCCACCAAATACGACGGATTTTGCCTACTTTTGCCTCAAATTTAACGACGATGACTGTAAATATGCCCACCATAAGCCTCAACGAGCGCGTAGAAGAAGCCCTCGAAACCATCCGTCCGCACCTTAGAGTAGATGGCGGCGACGTGGAACTGGTTGAAGTAACAGCAGATATGCTCGTAAAAATCCGGTGGATGGGCATGTGCGAGGGCTGCTCCATGTCGGGCATGACCTTGCGCGCTGGCATTCAAGAAACCATTCGCAATAAAATTCCTGAAATTATTGGCGTTGAGGCAGTGAATTAAGCACTTTTTGGGAACTTACCATTTCACTCGCGCCTGTACTTTCCACTCCCGCAACCTCCCCAGCCTACCCGATTCTGTCACGGCCTGTAAAGCATTGGTTTCCTCCATTCTCGCGTCTAAACGCAGCCATTTGTTTACCCGCCAATGCAAATTGACATACCAGCGCGTGCCTCTACCCGAAAACGCTGGGATAGACACTGCCGCAAAAAGGTCGTTTTCAAAGGAATAAACCCGCGAGTCAAAATTGTCGGTGTCAAAAACGGCATAGCG
>Ga0105045_10001115_pt1 | contig 21483 bp, 21 predicted proteins | sample MAT02_FD_78089 | JGI IMG/M metagenome (GOLD analysis project Ga0105045, IMG submission 78089) | Freshwater microbial communities from Lake Fryxell liftoff mats and glacier meltwater in Antarctica - MAT-02 (megahit assembly) | ecosystem: Environmental > Aquatic > Freshwater > Ice > Liftoff... | reverse complement strand
CGGATATGGTCCTATGTTTCGATCATTGCTTATTCTAAATTTTATGCTAAGCAACTAGTGCTTCTTGATTTTGATGAATATAGTCAACATTTCCCAAACTTATCGAAAAATTCGCTCATACACATATTTCCTTCTGAGAAATACGGTAAGGTATACAAAAGAATCTCTTTCGTCCTGAAAAGACTCAATCTTAGTTCTTCATTTACTTACGATGCTAGGCCCAAAGCTTATGTTCATGTTTCTGGCTGGGATTTCAGATTTAATACAAAGTACCTGAGTACTGAAACTAGGCTATTGATTAAGTCTCTTTTTACCCCAGATCACTCTACCATTGAAAAGTGTAAAACTTTAATTGACAGTAAGAGAATAGCGTATGATCTAATTGTTGGTGTGCACATCAGAAGAGGAGATTACTTGGAATTTGCGGATGGTAAGTTTTATTACTCTGATGCCGATTTCTTGAAATTTATGAAGCGGATTCTGCTGCTTACAAACAAACGAGTCGGGTTCTTACTCTGCTCAAATGAAAGCATCAATTTTGAAGCTTTCTCTGAGGTAAATACTTTTCAAATAGATGACACCGACGCTATTGAAGATTTGTATGCGCTAAGCTTGTGTGATTATATAATAGGGCCGCATTCGACGTATACAATGTGGTCCTCATTCTATGGAAGCACTCCTTTGAAGTTAATTCTCAATAAAGACGAGTTATTTGAGTTGGATGACTTTAAAGTATTTCTGGATGACTGAAAAAAGCAATAATACCGTTATAAAAAAACAAATTAGCTGTAATAGCATACCTACACATTATTTCTAATAACGTTAAAAATGCTCTTTAACAGCTACGTTTTCATTCTATTTTTGGCGATCACGCTGGGAATTTATTACCTGGCTCCCCTACGGCGTTTCCAGGTGGCGGTGCTGATCGTGGCCAGCGCCGTTTTTTACGCGTTTCATGATCTCACGTTGCTGGTACTTCTGACGGTTTCCATCGTCATTAACGCCCTTACTAGTTACGCGGTTTGCTACGGTCCGCCTGCCCGTCAGCGTCTCAATGCTTCGCTGGGCGTAGCGGCTAACCTGTCCATTTTGATTTTTTTCAAGTACGGCCCGCTATTTTCGCGAACGTTCTTTGTGCCGGGCGACAGTTTGGGCGAGTATTTACTTGCGATTCCTTTACCCCTAGGTATCTCTTTTTACACGTTTCAGGGCATTAGCTTACTCGTCGATGTCTTTCGCAACAAGGAAACGCGAGACAACAGTATGGTTATGCCCTCATTCGGCGAGCATCTGCGAAATACTTATTTTTTCATTTCCTTCTTTCCCCAACTAGTAGCGGGTCCCATTGTGAAGGCGCAGGAATTCATGCCGCAGATCGGCCCTAAAGGTTTGGCTGATGTCGATTGGGAGTTTTGTTTTCGCAATCTGGTAATTGGATATTTTTTGAAAATGGTGGTGGCTGACAATTTAAAAGAATTTACCTACCTGATCGAATACCCTTACTTCTTATCCTACAAGCCAGTCGATCTCTTTATGTTGCTGGTAGGCTATTCTTGCCAGATTTTCGCCGATTTCGCCGGGTATTCTTCCATTGCGCTGGGGCTGGCGGGTCTCTTTGGTTATCGGCTGCACATCAATTTCAACTTTCCCTACATGGCGAGTTCTTTCCGGGATTTCTGGAAGCGCTGGCATATCTCGCTCTCTTCTTTCCTAATGGAGTACTTATACTTTCCCCTGGGAGGTTCACAAAAGGGAAGAGCGCGCACCTACCTTAACCTGTTCGTGGTGATGGCACTGGGCGGTTTGTGGCACGGGGCGGCATGGAGCTACCTCGTGTGGGGCTTTACGCATGGCATTTTCCTGAGCGCGGAACGCTTTATGTTCGAAACCTTCAACTGGAATCTCAATCGCCTGCGCAGTATTCCTTATTCATTATTGGTTTTTTTAGTGGTTACCTTTGCTTGGTTGTTGTTTCGATTAGAGTTTGGTTACGCCCTGGTATATCTGCAAACCATGTTTTCGCGATTTACGCTGTCTTTCAGTACCCATTTGATGTTTCATATTCTTGTATATTCCCTGCCCGTAGCGTTGTATCACTTCCACGGGTACCTTCGGGAGCGAGGCAAGGGTGTTGTACAGTTCCGCTATCAATATGCCGTTTATGCCGTGTTGATGTTCCTAATCGTATTCAATAGCGGATCGTCGGGAACCTTTATCTATTTCCAATTTTAAAGTGGGTTTGATTTCAAAATCATTATTAGTATTTGGTTTCCTATGTGTTGGATACACGGTGCTGATTTTAGCAAAACCGTCATTGACGGTATCTCAGAACCAAAACCAAACCAATTACATCAAAGCAGAGCAATATCTCTATGGTGACCGCACAAACCTGCCTGTCACGGTGGTGGGCACCTCACTATCGGCAAGGCTACTCACCGATAGCCTACCGGGATTCTATAATCTGGCCTTCGGAGGTATGAGTGTCAGCGATGGCTTGGATATTATCAAACATACGGAACAGAAGCCCCGCATTCTTCTTCTTGAAACAAACTACTTTTACAATCAAAGTTCAGCCAGGTTTTTGGAACCCCTCTTTAATCCTGTCAACTATTATCTCAAAAAGTTTCTGTTCTCATTCCGTTCTGACAAACAACCCATAGCTTTGGCTACTTCGGAAGCCATCCTAGCCGTCAAGGGTCTAAGGGAGGGCCAGTCTGTTCAGAAGAGTAGCCAAGTCATGAATGGGGGAGCAACATTTCAACAGGGTGCGTTTGAAGAGTTAAAAAGGAAGTATGCTACTGCACCTGATACTATTGAAATTCGACTAGCACTGGAAAATTTAAAGAAGCAGATCATAACCCTACAGAGTCAAGGAGTCGAAATCATTTTCCAAGAACTCCCAATTAATCCTGCGTTGAGTATAAGCGTCCGTCAGCAATACGCGCGTGTAGCTTTCCGCATAGCATTTCCTCCATCACAATATCGTTATGTTCCGAAACAGAATTGGAATTTCAAAACCACGGATGGTATTCACATGAATCGCACGGAAGCAATAGAATACACTATGTACTTGCGGAGTTGGTATTTAAAAAATTATCCATCGGATCACACTCTCATTCATTAATACAATTTACATGAAAAAGGTATCTATCTGGCTGCTAAATAGCTTTGGAAGGGGGATTGGAAAAATATTACATAAACTTCTGAAATATGATTTACTTACCCGTTATTATAATAATATTTTTGAACAATCTCCTCGTCTATTAATCAAAGGCTTCGTAAAATACTTAGGCTTACCTAATCGGGACATAATATGGACTATCAGGCTCAAAAATGGCAAAAAGGTAAACACCAAGGTGTATTGTAGCAACGCTAAGACCGGACAATTCGCTCTGTCTTATCAATGGCATTCCCCTTCTTTGAATTTTACCGAAAAATTACTGAATGACCACGCTGCCAAAGCGCAAGCGTGGATCGATGTAGGAGCGAATCTGGGCATCCGTTCGTTGCTGGCTTTGAGTGAACAGCGTCCTGTCTATATGCTCGAACCTAATAAGGAACTTAATGAATTAAATCGCGAAAGGTGCGCGTTGAATGGATTCAAAAATTTTGAAATTATTGAAACGGGCGTTTCAGACAAAAAAGGGGTAGCTGAATTTTATATTGACGAGAGTTCATACAACAGCTCGCTAAACGCAAGTATTTTAGAAACCAACGTCTTGAATCGGAAGGAAACTATACCTTTGGATTCGCTCGATAATTTTTTCGTTGATCTGACCCATGCGCCCGCCTGCATAAAAATAGACGTAGAAGGCCATGAGATTCAGGTGATTGAGGGAGCCAAAAAATTGATTGCACAATATCATCCGCCGATGATCGTGGAGGTAAATACAAATAGCAACAACTATAATGCTTTCAAAGCACAGATGAAGCAGTTTGGGTATGTACTCTTCCAAATCCATTCGTACGAACCCGATGTTTATTTTGATCGGATCGATATGAATAAATCTGCGTCTGACGATAAGATACAATCCAATGATTTTCTGGCCGTCAGAGACGAAGCGCTGGAAAAGAAGGTAGCCGAATTTTGTAAGAAGTCGTACCTATATCCCGCGATTCACGCTTGAATCTCTCCATCATTACCATCAACTACAACGACGCCGTTGGTTTGCGAAAGACCATCGAAAGTGTGGTAGCGCAAACTTCGCCCGACATCGAGTACCTGGTCATCGACGGTGGCTCGACCGACGGGAGCGTGGGAGTGATTGAAGAATATAGGGACAAGATTTCCTTTTGGGTGAGCGAACCGGACCGGGGCATTTACCACGCTATGAACAAAGGCATCGCGCGGGCCACGGGTAACTACTGCCAGTTTCTCAACTCCGGCGATTGGCTGGTCGCGCCCGATACCACGCAGCGCATGTTGGCTTCTCTGAACGGAAGTGTTATCGCTTACGGCAACCTCATCAAGCATTGGCCCGACGGCCGGACGCACCGCAACAAAGCCGTCGAGGCGAACTCGCTGTTTACCTATTACAGCGGTACGCTCAACCACGCCTCAGCCTACATTCGCCGTGATCTGTTTGCTCACTATGGCCCCTACGACGAGTCGCTGAAAATTGTGGCCGATTGGAAGTTTTACCTCCTAGCTGTGGGATTGGGGGGCGAATCGGTTCAGTACATCAATGTAGATGTAGTCAATTTCGACATGAGCGGCATCAGTAATCAACAGAGCGACCTGGAAAAGACTGAGCGCCGCCGAGTGTTGGAGGAAGCATTGCCCGCCAAATTACTGGCGGATTACGACCGGTATGGCACATCGTTGCGTCAACTACGCCGGATGGAACACTACCCTTGGGCGCAGAAATTGGTTTGGCTGTTGGATCGTCTTTTGTTTAAGTGGGAAAAACACCGGAACGGTTGATCGTTTGGTAGATAGTCAGATTAAGTTCTCGGTCATTATCCCACTTTACAACAAAGCTACCTACATTCAGTTGGCGGTGGAGTCAGTACTAGGTCAGACGCACACCGACTTTGAGCTGATCATCGTCAACGATGGCTCGACGGACGACAGCCTGAGTCGCGTACAGAAAATTCAGGATTCGCGTCTCAGGATTATCGATCAACCCAATCAGGGCGTAGCCACTACCCGCAACAACGGTACTTCGTTCGCCCGTTACGAGTACATTGCTTTTCTGGATGGTGATGATTGGTGGCATCCCGAATTCTTAGAAGAAATGGCTAACCTTATCTCGTGTTTTCCAGAAGCTGGAATATACGGCTGTCAGTATTTGTGGGTAAAAAACGGCAAACACAAAAAATCTGTTAACCATGAGCTACCTGAATTTGCCGGATACTTCGATTATTTTGCGGCCTACACCCGCGCTTGGTGGATGCCGCTGACATCCATTTCGGTTGTTATCCGCAAAGCAGTTTTTGTAGACATGGGTGGTTTTAAGTATGATTTGAAATTTGGAGAAGATTTTGACCTCTGGATCAGGATTGTGCTGAAATACAAAGTAGCCTATCTAAATAAACCACTGGCCTATTACAATCAGGACGTGGCCGCCACGGGCCGGGCGCTGGGTGGCAAGCGCTGGAAAAAAGCAGAGCATTTTTTGTTCAACCTCACGTATCTAGACGAAGTCGAGCGCGAGAACCACGCCCTGAAGAAACTACTGAACGGGCTTCGTGTGCGGGGGCTGCTGACTTTTTACTTACGAAAAGATTATCCTCGTGAAGTGAAGGCACTTTTAAGTAAGGTAGATTTTAGCCAACAACCCGTATACTATCAACGGCTATACAATTGGCCAAGGCCATTGATAGTGTTTTATGTGCATAGTAAAAAAGTAGGTTCTGTGGTAAAGCAGTTTTTATTGAAATTGGTAAAAAGCAAATGAAAGTTGCGCACCTGATGGGAACGCTTAACCGGGGTGGGGCTGAAACTCTATTACTGGATATTTGCCGTAATGCAGAAGCAGCCGAATTTGATATGATTTTGATTCATCGGCGGGAAGGCATTATGCTAAACGACTTTCAGGATTCGGGAGTTGAACTGGTGAAAATCACACCCAAATCTTTTTGGGATGTTGGTTACCTGTTCAGGTTACGGCGGATAATCAGAGAGCGTCAATTCGGTTTGCTGCATGCGCATCAGAACATTGATGCCCTTGTAGCCTTGATCGTTACTATAGGCTTGGGTACCAAAGTGGTTTTAAATATACACGGTCTAGGACTAGAGAGCGGCTTTATTCCTAGCACTATTCGACGAGTAGCTATATCCAACGTCGATTTGACCCTGTACGTAAGCAAGAATCAGCAAGCGCACTACGCTGATAGAAAAAGAAGCTTGGTACTGTACAATGGTCTCGACTTTACTAAAACAGGGGCTGCGAGTATAAGTGAGATTCGCAATGAATTCAAGGTGGCAGACGACGAAATGCTTTTAGGCAGTGTGGGTAACTTCACCAATGTCAGAGATCAGATTACAGTTTGCCACTTTTTAGCAGTTATTGCTTCGGAGGGGATTAGATTCAAATTTATTTTTATTGGGGCACCATCGCCCGCTGAACCCAAACTATACGCAGCTTGCGTGGACTTTTGCCGGAAGCAGGGTATCGAAGACCGGGTTATTTTTACGGGAAGCCGTTCTGATGTTCCCACGCTGCTACCGCAACTCGATGCCTTTATATATTCTACGGTACATGACACTTTTGGGATTGCCTTGGTGGAAGCCATCGCCAGTGGAATTCCCGTTTTTGTCAACGATCAGGCGGTCATGCGGGAGGTAACCAACGATGGGGCGTGGGCCAACATCTACCAAACCAAAAACATAAACGATCTTTATTCGAAGTTCATTCAGTTCTATGAAGAACCTGAAATGTACCTGGAAAAAGCCAGGGAAAATGCTACTGCGATAAAAGTCCGCTATGACATCGGGAACTATCTCAGAAATTTAAAACAGATTTACGCTTCTTTACTAGCAGACCGATATTGATGACTACCTTTTTGCCTAAATACTTTACCAGTAAGGCTATTGCATTATATGTGCTGTTGTTAATCATTTGCTCATTGGTGTTTTTTGGTAAAGGTTTGCCACTGCATTGGATTGCCTTTGGGCTGGGTGAAGTAGTAGGTTTTTTTTACTTCTCCAGCCTACTCACTAAGAAATGGAGTACGCTTTCCCCGGCGATCTTCACTAAAAAACTATTTCTTACGGCCTTGCTTGTCAGGATAGTTTATGTAGTGTTTAGTTTTTTCTTTTACACCTGGATGACAGGAGAGCCCTTTGAGTTTGAAGCAGCTGACTCCAAAGGGTACCACGGAGAGGCAATTTGGCTCCTTACACTGTTTAAAAACGATTTATTGCCTGTTTACCTAGCTTATATTAAAGGAAGTTACTCCGAAATGGGATACGTGGCTTATTTGACATCAATATATTCGGTATTTGGCGTTAATATATTCGTGGCACGCTTGTTCAAAGCCGCCCTGAGTGCTTTTACCTGTGTACTAGTTTATAAGTTAGCCCGGCGTAATTTCGGAGAAACTACTGGGAAAATAGCGGGTATCCTGGCCCTGCTCGCGCCAAACTTAATTTACTATTGCGGACTGCACGTGAAAGAAACCGAAATGGTCTTTCTAACTGTATTCTTCCTTGAACGTGCTGATTTGCTGATCCGGGAGAATAAGTTCAATACTTGGGTGCTACTGGCTACGTTGGGCTTAGGTCTATCACTTTTTTTCTTCCGTACGGTCCTAGGCGCTACCGCCATGCTTTCCCTGGTGCTGGGCTTTATGCTTTATTCCAGTCAAAGGATGAAAGTCAGCATACTCAGAAAAGTAGCCTTTGGGATTACCATGTTAGGTATTGGATTATTTCTGGCCGGAGGAAAAATCGAAGCTGAAATAGACCGTTATTGGGGTGACCGGGATACCAATCAGGAAAAGTCAATGAAATCCAGAGCTCAAAGGCCGTCGGGCAATACGCTCGCTATCTACGGAACAGCGGCTGTCTTTGCGCCTATTATTATAGTAGCGCCATTTCCTACGCTGGTCAATATTGGCACCCAGCAGAATCAGATGCTGCTTAACGGGGGATATTATACTCGAAATGTGTACGTATTTTTTCTGTTTATTGGCTTGCTGGGTTTGTGGAAACGCAAGCAGATTCGGCAACATTTGCTGTTGATTGTTTTTTTAATAAGCTATTTAGGGGTACTGGCGCTAAGCAAATTTGCACTTTCAGAGAGATTCCATATGCCTGTTTTGCCAGTCATTATCATCCTAGCGGCCTTTGGAATCACGCAGTTGGATCGAAAGAATACCAAATATTATATTCCTTATTTAGCAGGGGTAGGGATCATTATTATAGGTTGGAATTTATTCAAAATCGCGGGTCGGGGCGGTTTGTAGTAGTGCTTCCCAAATGGAAACGTAGATATATTGATGCACAAAAAAATACTTTTGATATCTAATTATAAACCGGAAGTTGGAGGAATCAGCGGTCAAGTGGATATACTACATCGGCGGTTGAATGAGCTGGGTTACTACACAGAAATATTTAATACGCTGGGGTCGGCTTTCAGTATTCTGCCCGGGCTGCTGAAAATGCTCTAGCTGTTCGCCAACATTATAGTATTGAAGTACATTTAACGAACCTTAAAAAAATTTACACTGAGCTGTTTGCTCCCGCGCTTTCATGACTACGTATTTGCCTGATTATTTTACTCGTGAGGCCATAATTTTATACATTTGCCCTGTTAAAATTAAACATCATTATTACAATGAGAAATCGTGAAAGTATTATTCATATGCAGCGGTAACGCTAGGGCCGGAATTACACCGATTGTGTTCAACCAAGGCGAATCCCTGCGACGGGAAGGAGTCAATTTAGACTACTTCACCGTATCTGGTAAGGGTGTGGTTGGTTATTTGAGGAACTGGCGACCACTTTTTACGCTTCTGCGCACACAAAAGTACGATTTAATCCACGCTCATTATTCACTCTGCGGTTTTTTAGCTACCATAGCTGCTCCGCACAAGATACCGATTATCGTCTCGCTCATGGGTACTTTACGGAAAGATACTTTCAAGTACTACCTCATTCGCCTGCTTGCTGGACGCCGCTGGCGGGAGGTCATCGTCAAGTCGGCCCGCATGAGGGATCAAATCGGCTTGCCCAACGCACACATCATTGCCAATGGCGTCGATGTCGGTAAGTTCGACTTGCCGAAATCCCACGCCGAATTACGCCGGGAGTTAGACTTTACGCCCGATCAAAAAGTCGTGATTTTTGTCTCGAATCCAAAACGTGTCGAAAAAAATTTTCCGCTCTGTCGCGCCTCGGTTGATGCTCTGCAACGAAATGACGTGGTTCTAGTTGCTATATTTAATAAGCCGCACGAGGAAGTAGTGAAGCATATGCTGACTGCTGACGTGCTGATGCTTTCTTCCTTTACTGAAGGTTCTCCAAATGTCATTAAGGAGGCGATGGCAGCGAATTGCCCCATTGTGTGTACGCCTGTCGGGGATGTGGGATATCTGCTCGAAGGCCTGCCGGGCACCTACGTCATGCCAAACTTTACCCCTGAAGCGGGCGCGGCGCTGCTCACCCAAGCGTTGGCTTTCGGAAAGCGGACAGACGGGCGGGAGAAGCTTAAGGCCTTGGGATTGAGCGACCGAGAGGTGGCAGATAAGATCATCAAACTTTACCACGCTTCAAACCAAGTATTGTCATGAGCACTTTGCGGAAAATAAAACGCTTTCTGTTGGTAAAGGTGGGCTTGCCTCTAGCTGATTTTCGTTTCGGAACCCACGCTTATGCTACCCTCAACCAAATCAGCGAAATGAACGGCTGGTCACGGGAAAAGGTGAAAGCTTGGCAAGACCAAAAAGTGCGAGAATTAATTGAGCACTTTTATACCAACACCGTGTACTATCGGAAACTGATGGATGAGCTGGAATTGAAACCAAATGACTTCAAAACTCAGGCCGATCTCGTCAAACTTCCGCCGCTCACTAAAGACGTAATTCGGGAAAATTACGATGACCTGATTCCTGCCAATATCAAGACCATTCCGCACAAAAAGGCCACCACAGGTGGCTCGACGGGTACGCCGCTGAAATATTTGCTTGATTTGAAATCGTGGAGTTTTACCACGGCCATCAAGATTTACGCTTGGGAAACGAGTGGCTACCATTACGGCGATACTTACGCCACGGTTGGTAGTTCATCGTTATTTCCTACCAATCCTTCGTGGAAGCACCGCCTTTACCATAAATTCAAAAGCAGCGTGCTAATCGGCGCCATGAATCTGTCTGAGGAGAAAATTGCTCAACATATCACCTTATTGAAGAAAAGGAGGGTGCGCTACATGTATGGTTACGCGGCAGGACTGTACCTGATCGCACGTTACATGAATAAAAATAATATTAAAATAGACAGCATACAAGGCTGCTTCCCGACGTCGGAAATACTTTCGGCTGAATACCGCTGGGAAATGGAGCAGGCTTTTGGCCTTGTAATGGATTGTTATGGCGCTCGCGATGGTAGTATCACGGCCTACGAAATCACGCCAGGCCATTATCATGTAGGATACAGTGCATTGGCACAAGTTACCGACTGCTACGAAAAGAATACGGGCATACTGCTAGTGACTGACCTGTTAAGCTATTCGTTTCCCTTCATCCGCTACGCGCTGGGCGATGAAGTGACATTATTCCAGCAGCTACCTAATTACTCTTACAATGGGCAGGTGATTACCAAAGTGATTGGACGCACTTCCGACATTATCCGACTGGCCAACGGCCACGTACTCACTGGCGTAGGTTTTCAGGTAATGTTCGGGCGCATGAACGTTTCTGCCTACCGCATCGCCAAAGCGGGAAGTCTTAAGTTACTTGTTGAGTTTCAGCCTAATAACAAGTTTACAAAGGAAGAAGAGGCCTTGCTTATGCAGATATTCAAGAATCACGCAGGCGAGGATTGCGAAATAGAATTCAAAAAGGTGACCGAATTTGTGCCCAATGCCAATGGCAAGCGGCATTATTTTATTGCTTGACGAGCCACACATCACAACGAAATTTGAATGAGTAGTGCGAATAACAAACGAACGATTGGCGGGGTACTGGGGGGCATTGGCATCCGTTTGCTGTCGATTATTATTCCCTTTACTTTCCCGGCGCAACTCACCACAGCGCTGCACCGGTTACGGGGGGTGAAGGTAGGCAGAGGCTCCAAAATCAACCGAACGGTTCAAATCGACGATTCCCGGCCCGACCTTGTCGAGATCGGCCGGGATGTGTGGGTGACGGCGGGCGTGATGATTCTGTGCCATCAACGCGACTTGGCGCAGCACGGGCCGGGCCGGGCGGTCATGCACGCGCCTTTGGTTTACAAAAAAGTAGTTATCCACGACGGAGCCCACATCGGGATTGGAGCCATTATAATGCCGGGCGTCACGGTTGGCGAGGGCGCGGTAATAGGGGCGGGAGCGGTAGTCACTAAGGACGTGCCCTCCTATTCAGTCGCGGTAGGTACCCCCGCCAAAGTGGTACGGATATTTCCCTAGCATCTGTGGATCTTAAACAAGTAGTTTTGACTTGGTATTTAATTAAACCAGAAAATACGCGGCTACAAAGTTAGAAATTTTATGAAAATCTGGATAGACATAACGAATACACCCCATGTTAATGTATTGATGCCATTAATCAAAGTTTTGGAAATTGAGCATGAAATTATTGTATCAGCGCGCGATTTTTCAGAAACTATACCCTTACTAATGCAAAATGGCATAGAGCCCATCGTAGTGGGGGAGTACAAAGGAAAGAGTAAAGTAAAAAAGACGCTGGGGTTAATAGAAAGAGTATATTCGCTAAATAAAATTATTCCTGAATTTGATATTTCATTTTCGCTAGGAGGGAATTACACGGCTACTATAAGCAAATGGCGTAAAAAACCATCTATAATATTTAGTGATAATGACATTTCTTTCAAGGGGCTGTCGTTTAGATTTTCCAAATATTTCATATTTCCAACTTATTTTCGATCTGAAGAACTGAGCAAAAAATACGGAATACCTGAAGATAGGATATTCAAGTTTGACGGCTTTAAAGAAGATATATATCTGGCGGATTATGAACCCGATGCAAAGTTTCTAACTCAACTGCCCTTCTCAGATTTTATCACTGTAAGGCCGGAGAACTTGAAAGCTTCTTATATTCCTTCTAATAGTGTGACCATAGTTCCCCAGCTATTTGATGTTTTTCAAGGTGAAAACATCCTCTTTCTTCCACGATACCCCGAAGAACGTTCGTACGCCATTGGGTATGATAACATCTTTATCCCTGATGGGCCGTTAAATGGTTTAGACGTCTGCCACCATACGAAGGCCATGTTAACGGGAGCAGGCACCTTTGCCAGAGAAGCGGCGCTGCTGGGCACTCCGGCTGTGAGCTTTTTTCCCGGGGATCAGTTTCTTACTGTTGATGAAATTATGCAGGCCAACGGATGGGAGTTCAAATCGCGCTCTCCGAAGGCGATATATGAATACGTGCAGACCGCAAGCAAGCGAGAATCGCAGCAGGATCGCAGCAAAACAGTACTAAAGGAAGTAGTTGGTGTTTTCAAAAAGATCATCCACCAAGAAAGTAAAGGTAGATAGATTCGTTAATCAGAACCAAATCATTTACTCAACCCATACATGAAAATAGTAAGCATCGTCGGTGCCAGGCCGAACTTCATGAAGGTTGCTCCTTTACACCGCGCTTTCACCAACTATCCATCGGTTATTTCCAAGATCGTTCATACCGGACAGCATTACGATGCACGTATGTCGGATGTCTTCTTTAACCAGCTGGAGCTTCCTAAGCCTGACTACTTTTTGGGAATTGGCGGAGGTACCCACACCCAGCAAACGGCGCGTATCATGCTGGAGTTTGAAAAAGTAGTTGAAGACGAAAAACCGGATGTGATTCTGGTGGTTGGCGACGTAACCTCTACGATCGCTTGTGCGTTGGTGGCTGTGCGATCAGGAATTCCGGTCGTGCACGTCGAGGCTGGTTTACGGAGCGGCGACCGAGCTATGCCGGAGGAAGTGAATCGAATTTTGACCGATAGTATTTCAGACTTTCTTTTTGTTACTGAGCAAGCTGGGATCGATAATCTCAGCCGTGAAAACGTGCCGGGAGAAAAAGTTTTCTTTGTGGGTAATGTTATGATCGACTCCCTCATACACTATCTTAAGAAAGCAAATGAACTGAATCTGATTTCTGAACTAGGTTTGAAGGCAGAATCTTACGTTCTCATGACCATGCATCGGCCGGCTAATGTAGATTTTGAAGCAGGGTTAAGAAGCATCATCGAGATTATAAAAAATACCACTGGTCTTAAAACAGTGTTGTTCCCGGTGCATCCCCGAACATTAAGCAATATGAAGAAATTTGGTCTGATACCCGCACTGGAAGCGATACCAAACTTGGTACTAATGGAGCCTCAGGGATACATTGAATTTCTGCATCTGATGGAAAAGGCGGCGTTAATCATCACTGACTCCGGCGGCATTCAGGAGGAAACAACCTACTTGAAAGTACCCTGTATTACCTTTAGAGACAGTACAGAGCGTCCGGTAACCGTAGAACTCGGGACAAACTATTTGATGAAAGACTTAAATCCAACCACAGTAGACGTGCAAGTGAAAAATATATTGTCCGGCAACGCCAAAGTAGGGCAGACGCCTCCTCTTTGGGACGGAAGAGCCGCCGAACGAATTGCAGCTATCATTCATAAGAAAATAGGGTAATGACGGAAGTCAAAATATGGATTTTACCGTAAAAACCTACCAAGCCCTCCTGCAATCCCTCGTGGCCCAGAAGTACACCTTCCAGACCTTCGAGGGATTTTTGGCGTCCCCGGCGACGCGAAGTATTGTGTTACGCCACGACGTGGACCTGCTGCCACACAATTCGCTGGCTTTCGCCAAAATTCAAAATCAGGCTGGGGTGAAGGGTACCTATTACTTTCGCGCCGTCCCAGAAAGCTGGGATGAGGAGGTAATCAAGGAAATTGCCGCGCTGGGCCACGAGATTGGCTACCACTACGAATGCCTGACCACCACGGGTGGCGATTTGGAAGCGGGAATCAGGGATTTTGAGAAAAATCTGGCCGCGCTCCGTCGCTTAGCCCCGGTGAGTACAATCTGTATGCACGGGAGTCCGGCTTCGCCCCATGATTCTAAAGACTTGTGGAAAACTTACAACTACCACGGTTACGGCCTTATTGGGGAACCGTACTTTGATGTGGATTTCAAGAAAGTCTTTTACCTAACTGATACGGGCCGTCGCTGGGATGGCGATAAAGTTAGCGTGCGGGATCGCGTCGCTTCGGGTTACGACCTAAGCTTTCACCAAACCACTGACATCATCGAGGCGGCAAACCGCGACGAACTACCGGAGCAAATCATGTTCACTTTCCACCCTCAGCGCTGGAACGACGATAAGTACCTGTGGACGAAGGAATTGGTTTTGCAAAACGTGAAGAATGTGGTAAAGAAATATTTCTTCGTTCACAAGCACACCCAATGACCAACTGGCCAACCCAATCGACCATCAGAAAAGTAGCCTGGGTTTATACGGGGGCTATCCTGTTACTCGTCACTTTGCCAATTAACGGAGAGAAGCAGCTATTGGGCAAGCTGAACGACAACTACATCCTGCAAATCCGCTTGGATTATTTTAGCCACGCCCTGATGTTCATTCCCTGGGTGCTGTTGGTCATGAATGCCGGGAAAGCAGACGGTCGCTACCTCGCGCTGATGTTGGCGTTTGCGGCCTTTGCTGAAATTATTCAATGGGTAGTACCTTACCGGACGTTCAATATCAATGATCTCGCCGCCAATGTATTGGGCGTAATCCTGGGGATTTTGCTTGGTAAATTTTTCAAATTGGATCGACTGGCCAGATAAAACGCGATGATGCTCAAACTCCTCACCATTATCGGGGCACGGCCCCAAATCATCAAAGCCGCAGCCATCAGCCGGGCCATCCGCACCCACCACGCTGACGGCATTCGGGAGGTAATTGTCCACACCGGTCAGCACTACGACGAGCGGATGTCGGCCATTTTTTTGAGTAATTACAAATTCCCCAGCCCGATTATAATCTACAGGTCGGCTCCGGCAAGCATGGCCAGCAAACCGCGCGGATGATTATCGGTGTCGAGGAGATTCTAGAGAAAGAAGTCCCCGATTTCCTGATTATCTACGGTGATACCAACTCCACGCTGGCGGCGGCAATGGCGGCGGCCAAAATCCAGGTGCCGATTGTCCACATCGAAGCCGGACTGCGCTCGTTCAACAAGCAAATGCCGGAAGAAATCAACCGCATTCTAAGCGATCACGTATCGACCTACCTTTTCCCGCCCACCGAAACGGGTTACGCTAATTTGCTGCGCGAAGGGTTTGTGCGCGACCGACAGCCGCCCTACAGCATCGACCAGCCCGGTATTTTTGAGGTGGGTGATGTGATGTACGACAACACGCTGTATTTTAGTAAGGTGGCCGAGGAGAAATCCCCGGTACTAGCGGAGTACGCTTTGACTAAAAATGAATTTGTGCTTGCTACGCTCCACCGCAACACCAACACCGACGAGGCCGCGAAGCTAAATGCTATTTTTCGAGCCTTTCAAGTGATGTCCAGTACGTACGGTATAAAAATCGCCCTGCCACTGCACCCCCGAACGGTAAAGCAAATGGATCTGCTGTTGGAACCCGACCTGCATAAATCTATTCGGGACAACCCACTGATCCTATTGCTGCCGCCCGTCTCGTTTTTGGATATGTTGCAACTGGAGCGCTACGCCCGGCTGGTACTGACGGACTCGGGCGGGGTGCAGAAGGAGGCGTACTTTTTGCATACGCCCTGCCTGATCATGCGGCCCGAAACCGAGTGGGTCGAGATTGTGGCGAGTGGGGCGGCCCTACTGACCGACGCGGATACCGACCGAATCGTGCGGGGGTACGCGCACTTTGAAAAAAGACCGAAAGTAGCCTATCACGCAATCTACGGCAATGGACGGGCGGCGGAGAATATCCTGGAAATATTGCTTGGGAACCTCGGCGTACCCGCCCAAGCTACCGTTTAGAATCGGGCAAAGAGTCCCAGGTTGCCCGTATCGGTCAGACCGAAATGGAGCGAGGGGCGTTCCTTGGAGGTGAGTTGTCCTTCGTGCCGGAGGTTGTAGCCCCGGGCCGATTTGGCCACCAGTTCATTGGAGAATTCGACCAGGGCGATGCCGGCGATGAAAAGCCCCAAACCTGCCGCCAGCTTGGGGCGGCTGCGAATCGTGTAGTTGGCTGTAATAAGCTCCTTTTCATAACGCCCTGAATAAACGCCTGATTTGCCTTTGAGGGCAACATAGCCGAAGGCCACGCCCGACAGGGCCACTATGGGGCCCACCGGCTGGAGAATGAGCCCGGTCAAGTAGTGCCGCTTGGCCTTCGGGTCGTTCTGGTACAGGGCCAGGACTGCCGCCGGGCGAAGCTTGGTTTGCATTTGGTAAAGGGCGGTGGAAAGGAATTGGCGCTTGCTACGCAACGAGTCCAAAGAAAGATCAGACCCCGAAAAGGGGTCTTTTTTTGTTTCCGGGTCAATTTGCCCGTAGCTTGAAAAACTCAGGACAGAAAGGAGTAAAACAATGGGGATAATTTTCATGAAAGTCGAGAATAGAGAAAAAGCGTGAGAGCGACTAGGGTTGGGCTTTGAGTTAAAAAGTGCGTCGTACCAGCAGCCGGGTTCCCAGGCCACCCTCGTAAATTCCCGCCCCGTCGTAGGCGACGTCGGCTGAAAACGTATATTGCTTGACCGGGAGAGAAACCCGTTGAAAAAGGGATAGCTGCCGTTCGGAAATGGGGTAGTCGAGCCGGTAGCTCCCTAGGTTTTCGCTGGTGGAAATCCGCGACAGTAGATCGATTTTTCCAAGGCGGGCAATGGCGCTTATCGTCAAAGCCTTTACCCGGTTGTTCACGATTTGGTTCGGGTTGACGGCCAGTAACTCGTTGCTGTCAGCGGGCAAACCCGTGGAGTTGCGAAGGGTGGTAATGAAGGGCGTGCCGATTGTCTGCTGGTGGTACACCCAACCTTCGTTATAGACGCCATTATCGAAATAATTATCCTGCCCGCGCAGGTAGTCGAACCCAATCCTGGCGCTGTAAGGGCCGCCCTGATTGGCCGTGTACAGGTACTCCACGCTTATTTTTTTGATGCCAGATCCAGTCGCCTTGCGCGATGTCCAGGAAATACCCGATAAGCCGTCGGCGATATTGGTCAAAGAATACAGGGAGCCGTCTTCGTAAACTGATTGTCGGTACAGCAGCCAACGGCCCGCAGTCCCCTCGTATTCGAGCGCCAGATCCAGCGAACCCAGGTGATTGCCTAACCTGTTGCCTTCTCCGTACACCTGGCCTCCCGTGGCGAACGTCCGCGTTTCGTAGTTGATCGGCAGGCCCAGCACCACGCTGAGGTACGCCTCCATGGAATTGCCGAACTTCGTCACCGGAACTTTTTTGATGGCATCGTAGAAAGGTACGGTGGGACTGCCACCCCACTGAGCCTGGTGGTTGATGCCGCCGTGCATCTTGAACCGCCAAGAAGGCTTGCCAAGGCGGAGGTAAAGGGACTTTTGGTGTAAATAAAAATTACTGGTGGAGTCTCCTGACCCGAACCAGCCGTGGGAAAACTGGCCTTTCACCGCCAGAATCTTGCTCTTAAATAAAATCGGGACGTAGTCGGGAATGGAGAGCTGTACTTTGGGGATGGGCAAGGCGTTGCCCGACCAAATGTAGGAGCCGGCCGATAGGGTGCTGTCCACCAGTCCGATGATTTCGCGGCGACGGCCCGCGTACAATTCAAAAGCCCCGTAGCGCACTTTGGCGTAGAGTTCGGGCAGGAGCAACTGAGTGGCTCTTCCGGCGTTTGCCACGACACGGGCTCCGTAGCCGTAAGAAAACTTCCCGGTGGTATCGTAGTCCTTCCGGAGCTGTGCCCTTAGGGTGAAAAGTTGGGATTCCAGGGGCACCTCACCGTACTCGTTGCTTCGCAGCCAAAACGGGTTGCTCTTGGCCGAAGAGAGAATAGGGCCGGCCTCCACTTCGTAGGCCACGTTGGCAAAAACGCCGGGTGATTGGGCGACCGCACAATTCGCCAGGAGCAAAAGTAACAGAGAAAAGGGTGTAACCAGCGATGGGATAAGTCTTAGCATAACGGGGTTTCGGGCATAAAGTGCTACGTAGTCGAGACTGGCAGCGAAAAAACCCCCAAAAATAGGCAATATTTTTTAAACTAGATTCATTTGACTAGATTTGCGACCGTTTAGACCGCGTCCATTCACACCATGTTTTCGATTTCATCCCTATTCAAGAAAAGCCCCGCTGCTTCGGCTTTTGAGAGTTTGAAAGTCGATATGCACTCCCACCTCATCCCCGGAATTGACGACGGCAGTCCCGATGTGGCCAGTTCAATCGCTTTGTTGCGGGGGCTTAAGCAGTTGGGCTTTTCAAAAATAATCACCACGCCCCATGTCTATCGGGATCTGTACCCCAACGACTCGCGGGGGATCAGGGCGGGCCTCAAAGTACTTACCGATGCCATGGAGTTGGCAGGGATCGAGTTGGAAGTGGAGACTGCGGCTGAATATTTCATTGACTCCCATTTGGAAACGCTGATCGGCGAGGACGACGTACTTAGTTTCGGGGCGGAGCGATACGTGCTCATTGAGATGTCGTTCGTATCGGCTTCTCCCAATCTGGAAGACGTAATTTTCGGCTTGACTTCGCGGGGTTACCGCCCCATTCTGGCGCATCCCGAGCGCTATCACTACCTCATGAACAAAGCGGGCTTTTACAACCGGTTGGCTGACTTAGGCTGCCTGCTTCAGGTAAATATCCTGTCGCTGGTGGGATACTACGGCAAATCGGTGCAGCGCTGGGCCGAAGACTTGCTGAAATCCGGGCGGGTGGCTTTTTTGGGGACCGACCTGCACCACCGGCAGCATCTGACCATGCTGAAAGACTGCCGATATGACCGCCGATTGGCCGAGATTATGAGCCGGTATGAATTCAAAAATCACGAATTGCTGCGATGATCCCAAAACCGGTCAGGAACGCTTCGACGCATTAAATCAGCTGTAATATGAAATAAAAAGAAGCAAAAAGAAATAAATTGGGATTTTTGCCAATACCTTTGACTTTTACCTTGTTCACTAAGCACACCTACCATGGCAATACAAATGCCTCGATTACCCCACCTTACATGGCTACTGGCCGGCTTCCTGATAGCCCTCGGCTTTTCCTCCTGCAAAGTAGCCCCCAGAACGCCCAGAAAAATCATTCCCATTACGCCTTACTTCCAGGATAGCACCGTGGCGTTACCGACTACCCTGGACATTCGCCAGCCCCAGGTGTCCCGCATCCAGAAAGAAGACCTGCTGGGCATCACGGTGAGCAGCCTTAACAAGGAATCCAACGACATCCTCAATTTTTCGAACGTCAACTCACTCTCCATGTCGGCCTTGCCCGGTGGCGGCGGCGGCGGGTCGCAACCCATTGGCTACCCGGTCGACTCATCGGGCAATGTTTCGATGGCCTTCATCGGCAAGGTGAAGGTGGCGGGGCTAACGCTGGAAGCCGCCCAGGAGCGGATTCGCGCCGCCTTGGAGGGATTCGTGAAAGGTCCGGCGGTCAACATCCGGTTTATGAACCATAGGTTTTTGGTACTTGGGGAGGTGAATGGAGTGGGATCGTTTAATTTATTCGATGATCGGACAACGATCATCGATGCCCTGGCCACGGCGGGTGACCTGACCCCCTTCGCCAACCGCGACAGCATCATGATCATTCGGAGTATCAACGGCCAGCGGGAAATAGCCCAGGTCAGCCTGCTGGATCGGTCGATTTTCTCGTCTCCGTATTTTTATATCCGCAACGGCGACGTTTTGTACGCGCAGCCTATCCCCGAGAAGGTGGTGCCTCTACTGGCTGACAGCGAAGAGCAACAAATACGGCAGGAAAAGCGGCAGGACAAACAGTTCCGCTTACAAATATTCATTGCCATCCTGACAACCGCAGCCCTGATCATGAACCTGGTTCTCCGATTTTAAATTTAAAGCGCCGCTTTCTGCACTTTCAGCAGGCGGGTCATTTTCGTAGCATAAACACAACATAATGGACAGCAACTCCCAGTGGAACGAAGAGCAGGAAGAAGATGATTTTGACCTGCGTGGTACACTATACAAATTTCTGCGGCAGTGGTATTGGTTTGTCATTGCGGGCTTACTGGGCTTCTTTGTGGCGCGGCAGTATTTGAAGCAGTACACCCCGATCTACCGGGCAAGCGCTACCTTGCTGATCAAGAATGATCGGTCCGGACCTTCGAGCGGCGACGAGCTTGTGCAACAGTTCGATATGGGCGGCAGTAAAAACCTGGATAATGAAATCCAAATCCTCCAATCCCGCCCTTTGCTCGGCAAGGTAGTGGATAACCCTGGCCTGACGACGACCTATTGGCGCGAGGGTAAGAATCGTGATATTGAACTGTACAAAGAAAATCCGGTCAAGGTCGAGGTAACGGAAGTGCTGAGCTCGGAGCCCTTTTTTATCCAGCCCACCGGGATTAACACATACGAGATTCAGGATTCCGAAAAGAATAGAATACGTTCTTTTGAGTACAGTGCCAAGGTGAAGAGCAAATACGGTACGTTCCGGGTGTTCAGCCGTGATTCCACCGCCGGTGCCCAGACGGAGCCAGTTAAAGTTACGTTTAAAAGTAGAGAGTCAGCCGTAGCAGAACTAATGGGTAGTCTCGCGGTGGGAGTGCCTAACAAGAGCACAACGCTGGTTTCACTCAGCACTGAAGATGCCGTACCCGCCAAAGCCAAGGATATTTTGAGCAACCTTCTGGAAGAATACACCTTCACGACCCTGGAAGATAAGAACCGCGAGGCGACCAATACGCTGCGCTTTATCGAAGAGCGGCTCAAGCTCGTAACTCGCGAGTTGGGTGATGTGGAGCAGGACGTGGAGCAGTACCGCCGGGTCAAGGGTGTGACCGACCTCAGCGCGGAAGCCAATCTTTTTCTGGATCGGGTGCAGTCCAACGACACCAAGCTGAATGAGATCGATATTAATCTGAAAGTGCTGGAAGGCGTGGACAGCTACGTGAAAAGCAACCAAGTGGGCACCATGGCACCGGCCACGCTCGGGGTGAATGATCCGGTGCTGACCGGGTACATTGGCCGACTGTCGGAGCTGGAAGAAGAACGTACGAGGTTAGCCCAAACCGTACAACCCGGCAGTCCTTACCTCGAGACGATCAATTCTCAAATGCGCAATGTGAAGCAGGCCATGCAGGAAAACCTGCGCAACCAGCGGACTAACTTACTGGTGAGCCGCAACAGCATTCAGGCCATGAATAGCCGCCTGGAAGGCAGTATTT
>Ga0105045_10001114_pt1 | contig 21483 bp, 10 predicted proteins | sample MAT02_FD_78089 | JGI IMG/M metagenome (GOLD analysis project Ga0105045, IMG submission 78089) | Freshwater microbial communities from Lake Fryxell liftoff mats and glacier meltwater in Antarctica - MAT-02 (megahit assembly) | ecosystem: Environmental > Aquatic > Freshwater > Ice > Liftoff... | reverse complement strand
CATTGCGCTAATTCATCAAACTCAATGAAATCGGGATCCGTGCAGCCACATTCCGGAGGGTAAGAAAGAAAGTTATTTTGATTTTCTCCAGTTTCAGGATTTTCAGCAACGATTGTGCGTATGACCCCGTCTGCATCTATGATTTTCACATTCAGTCGGAAAGATAGATCGCCCATAGTGCTTAGTTGAGCTATAAGAATCTCATTGTTTGCACCTGTGCCGCTTGTACCTGCCGGAGCTGTAGCGGAAAAACTGTTTGAAATAAAAAAATTGTTCAAAGTCTCCGTTCCAAAAGTTGCCAGAAAATCGGAATCGGTACTTGGTTGGAAATTTAATGGGACTGTTGTAACCCCGCCTGTAGCAAGCAATCCGTCTTGAACTGTAATCGGAATGCCGACTTCTGAAGTGCTATTAGTCAAAGCTTGCGGTGGTGTGCGATTTTGCCAAATTGAACCATTCGTATCTGCCGATTTTTGAAGTCCAGTATGAATATTACTAGCTCCTCCAAATGTGATGTAAGAATCTAATGGAGCACCGTCGAGAAAGGGATAGAAATTGCCATTTATGGAATGGCCAAATTGATTTCCGACGGTGCTGTTGAAAAAAACTTCCGTGCTTTCAATTTCAATCGGATGATTAGTTGATCCGAATATACTCTGCAACTTACATCCATTGCAGAGATCGAGATGCAGCCGGTAGGTCACCGTGCCTGCCACAGATACTGTGTCATCTTCGTTTGAAATGTAGTAGGTTTCTACGGTCAGGTTTTCAACAAAAGTTTGAGCCTTTGACTGCAATTGCGCTGCAAGAATCAAAAGTACCAAAGCCGCTCGTAACTTGCTCAAACGATGAAAACGCGATGCTCGTTGTGATGTAAACATATGCGAAAGGTTAAAGGGTATAGGTTATTGAAAAATTATAATTGGTTCCCCAATTGTAGGAATCAAAATCCAGAAGATAGCCGCGATCAAAATCATAAGCGCGGCGATCGGCTGTATTAAACAAATCTCTGACACTAAAACCGGCGCTTAAATGATCCGCAATGGACTTGGTAAACTTAAGGTCAACTCTATCCCGGGGGATTTCGAAAATGTCTGGAGCATCAGCTAAAACGGTAACCAAGGCAAGCTTCGCACCTTGTCTATTATACGAGATAGTAGATATCAGACCAATTTTTTCCCAATCGTAAGATAGTATCATATTTATGATGTAAGGTGCTTGACCAAACATTTGGCGGGTCGTTTTAATTGGAACGAGCGCTGTAGTCCGCGATTGGATGAAGGATAGATTTCCACGAAGGGACAATCCTTTGTAAATAGTGTATTGTCCTTCAAGTTCAACTCCATACGCGTAGCTTTCGGCTGCGTTTTCCCATGTAAAAACATCCTGAGATTGCTCTACTAATTCGATATGATCCTGGAAATTTTTATAAAAGGCACTGAAAGAGATATTATTGTTATTCTTAAAAAAGCACTCCAAGCGTGCGTCGAAGTTGTTGATTTGTGTTGTTTGCAAATCTGGGTTTCCTTTCACGTCGGCTTGTAAAATGAAATCTTCCAGAGCTATAGTCGAAATTTCTCGAAGGTTAGGTCGTGCGATAGATGAAAAATAATTCAACCTAAGATTGATAGGATTTTCTTCATTTTCTTTGAGCTTATAAATGAAATTTATACTTGGTAGATAATCCACCTGTTCTATATCGCTCCGAAATGCGTTTAATCTGCCTGCCGTACTTCTTAAACTATCTCTCGGTGGGACATCTCGAATGTAGAACTCATAGATATCCGAAAACATGTCGGTATATTCTACTCTTAAGCCACCCACTATTCGAATTCGGGTGGTGAAATTATAATCGGCCATGGCAAAAACCGATGTTATTTTTTTCTCACCAATATCTCTATCGAGGGTCGAACTGAGCAAGGAATAATTTCTGCTCACGGTGCCATTCGGGTTTAAACCAACTGGATTTTGCGAAAAAGGGTTTTCCAAGTCTGGAATATCTCCGACCAGTCCAAGTCTATAGGAGCGCTGCAAATTTTCCCGTTTAGTCTGCACAAAACTTCCTCCAATTTTGACTTTACCAAGAGAGCGCACATCTCGGTCAAATGGAATTTCAACGGATGCCTTTGCGTGCAGTAAATCTTCGTCCAAAGTGCGGTATAACCTGTTCAATCCTTCATTTCCAGACCATTCTCGCTGCAAGGATTCTATTATTTCTTGCGTTACGGGCCTGGCAATGGTGTCTCCGTCCACTATTACGAAGGGTTGGGGTATAGGCGCATTTGTGCTGACATTTCTAAAGTCCGGGTCATTTCTACGCCCGTCTGTGTAAGAGACATCGATATTTACTTTACCTGCAAATGAAGGGATGTAATGGTTGGATCTAAATTGGTAAACCAACTGACGCCTTTCCTGATAAGTTTGTCGATCTACCCATTCGAAATTTCCTGTTTCATTCTCTTGGCGCCCCCGGCCTATGAAGGCGTCATTTTGTCCAAGGAAATTCGGCATAAAGATCAATGTCAAATCATTATTGGCGTTTAATTTATAACTTCCACTTAACAAGGCACTGAGATTGACAGATTCACGCGATGCTTGAACAACCTGATCGCGCAGGGAGATTGCTGCAGTCGATTCATCGGGATTGAAATCATTTCGAACTCTGGGGTCTCCATTGATTCTATGAAATTCTGCATCGTTGTCCGAACGTGTGTCGGTGGCGTATCTGAAACCGGCAATAAATCCAAAATCTTTTTTAAACAGTTTAGTCTGGTTCCCAATGGTGAAGGAATATTGCTGATTCATTGGGGCTGTTCTGCGGGTTGTCAATACGTCTTCGTTAAATTTTCCAACGGCGGCCAAGAGTGGTTGATTTAAAATGGAGATAAAATAGGCATCCGGATAGTCTTCCTGGTAGTTGAGCATAGCGCTTGCTATTGCATCTGGATTGCCATATTGAGCAGCACCGAGATACCCAAGTTCTATAAGCGCGAGTTGATAGAAGGCATCGCCTTGGTCAATTCGCGTTTGATCTGTGATCCCCAAGCCAGATAGATAGGGTTCTAAACCTAGAATTCGAAATTGTTCGTAAAGCGGAGCACCTTGACCAAAAGCTGTAGGAAATTCATCAGGCACTTGACCTACACCATCCGGTATGTCCCGGTAACCATTATCAAAACCTAACCAATCGGTGTCGCTGCCTTCCGAAGTCACAATTTCGTTGAAGGTCGCATTGCTATTGATTCCTAATTGCGCTGAAAACTGTACAAATAGCTTGTCGGGAAAGTCCTTCGTTTCTAATGATATAAATGCTCCCGACCAATCGCCCGGCAAATCGGGACTCCCGGTTTTGGTAATCACTAAATTGTCGACCAGCCCGGAAGGAAAAATATTTAGATCAATATTATTGGTAAAAGGATCTAATGTGGGCATTAACATGCCATTAATCGAAGTGGCAATATAACGATCTCCCAGGCCTCTTACTGTGATAAAGCCGTTTACGCTCGAAACCCCCGATACCCGCTGAATCGCAGCCAACACTTGGCTATCGCCTACCTTACGCATGGTTTCAGCGGAGATATAGTCTATGCTCGTCGCAGAATTTTTTTTGATCTTTTCCATAAAATAGTCTCCCGACCGGTTGGCCTTGGCTTCTATTACTACTTCGCCGATGTTGTAATCTTTCGATTTTAAATCGATGTTTAAAATCACCACTTTACCAGCAATAGGGTTCACGGTGCGCTCAACTGTAGTGAGCCCGATGGAAGAAATAACCAATACCACCGGGTCTGACGTAGGGATATCGATGTTGTAATCCCCATCAAAGTCTGTAATGGTGCCCACAGAAGGGTCGGCTTTAAAGATGATGGTTGCACCGATTACGGTTTCACCATTTTGGTCGGTGACTTTCCCGCGCACTGTGCCCTGGGCTATAATTTGGGAAACGCTTAGCAATGTAAAAGCCACTAAGATGAAAAGGCGGTTCACTGGATTGGTTTTTGGGGTACGAAAGTAGCGTCGTAAAACCGATCCAAGTTTAAGCCATTGTTATGCCTTAGCTTAATAATCGAACCGGCCTGTATTGGCGATGAATACATTGGTAGCTTGGACAAACTGGGTCATTTCGAAGAAATCATTGCCTGCCAGGCCCATATTGGTCAAAGGATCGTTCTTTGCGACCCAAATAATCCAGCTACCTGATTATTAATAATATATAGGCTCACTTTAACGTTAAATGCTTTTGCTCGTGCGCCTTTTTAGTTCAAGCTTGTTAACTATGTTAATTGTAAAAACGTCAAACCGCGCTTTGGTTCATTTTAAACCTGTCCTTCGGCAGTGAAATCGATTATTTGAAGCAAATGTGCCTGAAATCCTAAGTTAGTGTTACCATAAAGTTAAACGACATCTAAAGCAATGATTAAACTTTAATTTTGGCATATATTAAAGTTCTTATGACTACAAAAGCAATGTATTCTCTTTTATTCCTTTCCATTTTTTGGACATCCTGCAATGCTCCCGATTCAAAGGGCTCTACTCGAAAGCCTGGGCAAGAATCTATCGCTACCGCGGAAGTTCCGGCCGCTCCGGAAACGAATTTTCCGAAATTTTTGGGAGCGGAAGGGGGGATGCAAATAGACGGTGAGGTGGGCAACGTTGCGTATAACAACCGCTACGTGAAGCTTTTTGAAACCGAGGGTCGCGATTTTTTTGTGATGGACAGTACCTTGGTTGAAGACGGAAAATTTCAATTCCAACTAGCCCGCGTTGAGCCCGGTATATTTAAAATAGGTATGGACGCCGAAGCAAATAGGCTTGGTGATATTGTTCTTAATCCTGCAGAAGCTCAGATCGCCTTAAACTATTCGTCGGGAAGTTTCAGAAACGCGCCCAATCAAACCGACTCAAAAGAGACTCAGGCATGGCAGGAGTACCTGAATACAAAGCGACTTTATGATAATGATATCGACGGTATTCGCAAAAGTGCCGGAAATGGTGAAACAAAGCGCAACTCAATTTACCAGCGTGATTTGGTGTTGCGAAAAGATCAGATATTAATTGCGGAAAAATACCCCGACACGTTTGTTGCCAACGTCATGTATCACCTTCAAAGCGCTAACCGATTTGATAAAAATGGCTATTGGAAAGACATGGATTTCAAAGATGTTTCTCTCGTTCACAGCTCAGTTTATCCCGACCGAATTGAAGATTACATGCGCGTGCATGCCAGTGCCCAACGAGCAGAAAATGAGCCTTTATTGGGTTTTTATAACGCGGTTGACCAAATAGCCCAAAAGATAAAGGACGCTGGAAGCGATCGGGTGCTGGAGTTTGCACTCTACACTATGTCAGAAGGATTTTACAGCAGCGGCATGGAGGAGATGAGCCTGTACGTGGTTGATAATTATTTTTACGGCGATGCCTGTGGCGATGCAGAAATAAGCGAGTTATTTAAGATGAAGGCTGCGGGTATTCGCAATTTAAAAGTGGGCAACTCCCCTCCCGATTTTACGCTAACATCATCCACAGGAAAATCTTTGAGTCTTGGTCAAATTGCTAAATCAAAAGACTTCACCCTCGTTTTATTTTGGGCTTCGTTTTGCCATAAATGCGAACGCGAGATACCTGAGCTTCAGAAAATTTACAGTCAATACAAGTCCAAAGGATTCGAAGTACTGGCCGTGTCTGTCGATACCGATAAAAGTGCCTGGGTGAATGGTATTAAAACCCACGCCACTATCTGGCCGAATGCATCTGACTTACAAGGTTGGAGAAGTCCAGTTGCCAAGGATTTCCGCGTGACGAGCACTCCGGTGATGTTTTTGGTGAATAAGAACCGCGAGATTGTGGCAAAACCGAAAAACACCCAGGAGTTGGCGACTTTTTTGGCATCGGCGAAATAGTAGATTCGACATTTTACCAGGCTGATTTCCATCTACTCTTGACAAGCACGCAGATTAATTTTGCATAAATCCGCCCGGGCAATTGCATGTTTCGGTGAACACTGTTACTGTGGGATTGAGCTCGGGAAATAATTTGAGCTTTTTTGATTCCTAATTAATCCAATTATATTTTGGAGACCTTAACCCTTACCAAAGTAGATGATAAGGTTACCCAAATAGATTAAAAGGGTAGGAAACCACATCTTGCCGGGCGACGGAAGTTGAAGACAAGTGCCGAATAAATCAAGGATTCAAAAGAGCGTCAGCACCAGATAGTCCAAACGCGGCGTTCAGAAGGCTAACGTCTGCAAGATTAATCTGTCCATCACAATTTAAATCGCTCAACGGGTTATACCCTGCTTGATCAATTGATTTGCCAAAAGGCTGATTCATGGCCGATGCATCCGCTAAATTTATCGCATTGTCGCCGTTAATATCGCCCGCTCGCAGATCTGCCAGGATTAGCGTATTCCCAATATTCTGTACTTGGAAGCCAGCAATACCTTGCGCCAAAAATCCGGAGACTTTCACGACAAGATCATAAGTATCCGCAGTTATATTATTCAGGACTATCGCATCCGAGCTAAAATCGCTTACTGCAGATGCAACTAATATTGCGGTTCCAGGATTATAAATTTTAATACTCACGGCTCTCGGGCCACAGACTGGAGCGTTGCTAGATACTCCGATTATAAATTGAGCCTGCGTGCCATCACAAATTCCATCTTCGTTTAAATCGCCTTCTTGATCGTCCCCCTGGCAGAGATCGCATTCGTCTGCAATCCCGTCCCCATCAGAGTCAGAACCAGCCTGGAGCGGTTGGCTATCGAACAGGTCTGGGCAACCATCATTATCGTCATCCAAATCGTAAAGATTACATATCCCATCCTGATCGGTGTCTATTGTTACTAAAAATGGGAAATTGCCAAAGCAGATAGTGCATTCGGGTAAGGGTATATTGCAAAGCCCACTATCGTCGGTGGCCGCGGGTAGGTAATTGCACGCTATTGAGTTCGTGCAGCCTATTATTTCCAGTGCATCACAAATTCCGTCGAAATCACTATCTACTATCAAGAGCACTCCGTTCGACCCACAAATCGTGCAATTTGAAGAAGGGATGATACAAGAATCGTCATTCTCGGTGGCTGACATATTAAAGTTGCATGCTGCCATATTGGTACAACCGTGAATTTCATTTGCATTGCAAATACCATCACCGTCGCTATCGAGTTGAACCAAAATACCCATTACACAAGTGCTGCAATTCTGTTGCGCCCAGCCACATGTTCCATTGTCATCGGTGGCGAGTGGGTTGTAATTACAAGCTGTGGAACTCGTGCATCCTTGCAGTTCGTCTGCATTACAAATTCCGTCATTATCATTATCGGGCATTGTTCCGCCTCCCAAACCATTGCATTCGAAACAGTTTGGAACGGGTTCGATACACGAACCATTTTCTTCTGTAGCGCCTGGATTGAAGTTGCACGCCCAGCTGAGGGTGCATCCCGGGATTTCCATTGCATTGCAGATACCATCGCCGTCGCTATCGAAAAACAAAATAAATCCGCCAGGTAGGCATTGAAAACAGTTCGGCACGGGTAAAATACAGGAAAGGTCATCATCGGTAGCGAGCGAATTAAAATTGCAAGCCGTTGGGTTTGTGCATCCTATTTGTTCGCTGGCATCGCAAATTCCATCGCTATCGGCATCGATCAATACAAGCGAACCTGTTCCAGCTGTATTTTCGGAAGAGCAAGTTGTACAGCCGGGGGTTAGTTCGACGCAGAGACCGGAATTGGGGATGTAAACAATACTGCTTTGAAAATATTGTGGAGCATAATAATTGCAAGCGGAAGGATCGGTGCAGATAAAAACAACTTCATTGGGATTTTCATCGATGGAGCAGGCACAATTTTCAACAGTTCCGTAAACCCCGTCGATTTCACATTCATCGCCATTGATTAACTCCGAAAGGAAAGGACAGGGATCATCTTCATCGCAAATACCATCATCATCGATATCTGTACAATCCACGCTCAAAAGTTGAACAAATGGAGATTGGGTACTAACATAATAAACTACGCCAGAAGCCACGATGGTACTCACAAAAAAGAAGAGTAAGCGGTTCATAAAGAGGCGTTCATCCTATAATACATACTACTTATTCCTTTAAATATTTGGATATAAAAGGGAAGTCGATTGACGGTTAAAAATCGAAGGTCGAAACACAGTAGTTATTGATTGGCAAAGGATGATTGTCAAAGATCAGTCGAATTTATCATAGTTGCACGAAGGTAGGATCGAATTAATCTTGGCTTAATATTCGTTTGTTTTACTTGATATTCGGGCAAGATTGGCTTAATACAGTAAAGCTTGGTTTCAATTAAGCTAGCAGGTTTGGATGGGGTTGCCTCTGCATCTGATTTTAAACAGCCTTGAAGGAATTGAATTTGTGTAGCAACGGCTATATATCCTTAGTGAAGCATCCATCAAGCAGTGGCTTTGGCGAAATTTTTGCCTTTGAAAGGCAGAACTCTGATAACCCGAAAATCGCGATACAGCGCCCGATCAAATTGAATTTAAACCGCAAAAATTGTGACAAAGTCTTGGCTTTCGTTTTCGGGAATTATTGTCGACCAGCATTTAGTACGGCCATGATTTTTAGAAAAAAGGAAACCCCGCCGCACATTGTGCGACGGGGTTTCCGATTTTGGGTGTTAGGTTAGTCCTAAACGCTTATTTTGTAATAACCAATCGCTCGGCTTTTACGGCGTCTCCAGCTACAATCGATACGATGTACGTACCACCGGAAAGGTCAGCATTTAAGTTTAGTCGTTGGATCATACTCGCACCATTTACTCCGAATTGCTCTTCATAAACCAATCGGCCAGTGATGTCCACAATACGCACTTGAACTGTTTTAGCATCATCAGAGATGTTGTACAATTCCACGTTTAATGGAGCACTTGGGTTGATCGGGTTTGGATAGAGTTTCACTTCAAGGTTTGAAACGCTTGAACTGTATTCTGGAGCCTGGAACTCGATGTTCTCTTTTGAGAGACTGTTGAAAAGAGCTTCAGCATCATTGCTTCCATTCACAATAATAGGAAGAGCTGTAGCATCATTGTTCACACAGAAATCATCGATCGCCATATCACCTTGCCATCCGGCATTGGTGAATCCGGTGAATCGAACTCTCACGATGCTTCCAGCATATTCATCAAGTGATATACTTGCATCCAACCACTGATTGCCTTGGTTCCCTTGAGCCAACCAAATGGTTGTCCAATCTACATTGTTGGTAGTAACTTGTACCGACAATTGACCTACGTAGCTACCAAACATGTGGTAAGCAAACGAGATAGCAGGATCTGGATTCGCAGCAACATCGCTCAGATTAATGCAAGGCGACACAATTTGTGCTTTCTTGAATGGGCTGTTCGGAGCAGATGCTTCTACATAAACATATCCGGCGCCGCTGTTAGCAGCATCAGGACCGGTAAACATAGATTGCGTTGGACCAGTTTGCTGAATCCAGTTGAAATCATCTGTACCAGTTACTTGGCTAAATCCACCCAATGAAGTGTTAAAGCTGGTGCAGTAAGGTAAAGCACGAACGTTGGCACAATTCAAGAAGGCGCATGTACCATTGTCGATAGTAGCGGCGGCATTGTAATTGTCGGCAGTAGGATTAGTACAACCAGCAATCATTGGCACCACGCAGAACTCATCAATAGCGATATCGCCAAGGAAGGAGTTAGCTGTAGTAGCTACTAATCGGAACTGGATAGAACCACCTATGGCAATGGTAGGAACATTAATCTGAGCCACGATCCAGTTACCACCTTGATCGCCAGTCTTCGAGAAGATAGGAGCGAAGGTAGTAGTACCAAGACCGTTGGTAACAGAAGCCTGAAGCTGAAGCGTACCTACAGAGTTATTACGACCTTTCATGTGATAAGCGAAGCTCACAACAGATGCAGAAGTGATGGTGTAACATGGTGACTCCAAGATAGCTGTTTTACCAGGATAGTTAGGAGCAGAAGCTTCTATGTAGAGGTAATCCATACCGGCGAAAGCCGCACCAGGACCAGTACCATTCGATGGAGTACCACCGGTATTGGCTAGCCAGTTGATGTCATCATTGGTACGATTTACCCATGAACCAAATCCATCTTCAAATCCTTGGCAAGTGCCGATTGCAGTGCAGGCGAATAGACATGAACCATCATTGTCGGTGGCTAAAGGATTAAAATTCGTAGCTGCGGAATTGTTGCAACCAGGAATTTCATTGGCATTACAAATTTTGTCCCCATCGGCATCGATTATTACAAGTCCAATAATTGGAGTTGTAGTGCCAGGAAGTGTAATCAAACCACAAGCCGTACAATTAGGCGTAGGGATGATACAAGTCGGGGTAGAATTTGTTGCGGCAGGATTGTAGTTACAAGCTAATGGGTTTGTACAACCAGGTATTTCATTAGCATCGCATATTCCATCTCCATCAGCATCAACAGGAAGAAGAACCACATTTCCGTTTACCAAACCGCACTTCGTGCAATCCAGGGTTGGAACGAGACAAGATCCGTTGTTATTAGTTGCAGCAGGGTTGAAGTTACACGCCAATGGGTTAGTACAACCTGGAATTTCCAAAGCATTACAAACACCATCACCGTCAGTATCAACGAGCACTAAAGAAGTACCGTTTGAACTACAAGCGAGGCAATTAGCTACAGGTAGCAAGCAGGTGTTATTATTGTCGGTAGCTAAAGGATTGTAATTACATGCTACTGGATTGGTACAACCAAGTACTTCATTAGCATCACACACTCCGTCTCCATCGGTATCGATCAATTCTATAACACCGTTATTGCAACGGGTACAATTGTTAACCGGGAATTGGCATGAACCATTGTTATCAGTAGCAGCAGGATTGTAATTGCAAGCGGCAGGATTTTGACAGCCTGGAATCTCATTTGCATTACAAATTTTGTCACCATCAGAATCGATTAAGGTCAAACCACCGGCGGCGTTACAAACCAAGCAATTAGCAACCGGAACAACACATGAACCGTTGTTATCTGTTGCTGCTGGATTATAGTTACAAGCGATAGGATTTGTACAACCAGGAATCTCCAGGTTGTTGCAAATACCATCACCATCTGTATCTCCAGAAGCATCGTCACCATTGCAAAGGTCGCATTCATTGCCTACACCGTCTCCATCAGAATCAGCCGAAGCTACGAGCGGGTTTGCGTCAACCGCGTCAGGACAACCGTCGTTGTCGTCATCGTTATCTTGTGCATTGCAAATACCGTCGTTGTCTGTATCAATTGTCACCAATTGACCATTGAAGCAATTTGTACAGTTTGGAGTAACAAACAGACAAGTTCCGTTGTCATCCGTTGCGTTTGCATTGAAGTTGCAAGCAGTTGAGCTTGTACAGCCTGGGATTTCGTTGGCATTGCAAATTCCGTCAAAGTCGGTATCTACGATCAACAAACCAGTTCCAGTTGAATTACAAATATTGCAATTCGCAGTTGGAATGATGCACGAGCCGTTATTGTCCGTAGCCAAAGGATTGAAGTTACAAGCCAAAGGATTCGTGCAGCCGGGTAATTCATCTGCGTTGCAAACTCCGTCATTGTCGTTGTCGATAATTAGTAGAACCCACTGACCAAAAACATTCAAGCAACGGGTGCAATTTGCCTCTGCAATAAGGCATGAACCATTATTTTCCGTAGCTAATGCATCGAAGTTACAAGCAACTGGGTTGGTACAACCGAAAATTTCTTCACAGTTGCTTACGCCATCACCATCGGTATCGATAATCACTAATGCAGAACCGCTGCACACTGTACAACCTGGCTCAGGCAATAGGCAAGACCCGTTATTCTGAGTAGCATTGACGTTGAAATTACAAGCTGATGGATTTGTACATCCAGGAATTTCCGCTGCATTGCAAATTCCATCTCCATCGCTGTCGATAAATACGAATCCACCACCAGAATTTGGAATACAAAGGATACAGTTAAGAGCTGGCTCTACACATGTTCCGTTATTGTTTACAGCTGCAGGATTATAGTTACAAGCAGTCAAGCTGGTACAACCAGATGGCTCGTCGCTATCGCAGATCATGTTGTTATTGGTATCTGTGCCTGGAGCGAAGATAGCCGCACCAATACCATCACCATCCGGTGTAGGATTGCCATCGGCATCTACGTCATCTGCATCAACCGATACATCGCAAGTTTTGCAACCTAATGGCTCATCACAAAGCTCTGGAGCGTTGATATAATCGCCCATTGGGCCTTCTACCAGGCCTGTTGGATCAAAATAGTTACAAGCCACGGGAGAAATACACTGTGGACGAGCACCTGGATTACATTCGCAATTTGTACCAACGAAACCGTTTTCACCAAGAGCAGTAAGGCAATCATCACCAGGGATCAAATCAGCAAGCAATGGACAAGCGTCTATACAATCGGCAACACCATCGCCGTCAGTATCTACGTCAGCTACACTGCAACCACAAGTGCCTGGAGCAGTTTTGTTAGGATCATTTGGACATAAGTCAAGGCAATTTGGCGTTCCGTCTAAATCGCTATCCGTATCAGCTACATTACATCCGCAGGTACCTGGGGCAATTTTCAATGGGTCAGTAGGGCAGCCATCATTGCAATTAGCTGTGCCATCAAGGTCGCTATCTGCATCCGAAATACCACAACCACAAGTGCCAGGAGCTGTTTTGTTCGCATCCATTGGGCAACCATCAAGACTGTTGCATGTTCCATCTCCATCGCTGTCAATAAGGACAAGTGCAGTATTGGACGCGTTACAAGCCGAACAGTTTGGAACTGGAACGATACAAGTACCATTGTCGCTTCCTGCGTTTACAGTAGGATTGTAATTACAAGCTACTGGATTTGTACAACCCATCACTTCCAAAGCATTACACACTCCATCATTGTCATCATCGATAGCAACAAGACCATCGTTGGTGGCATTACATGCCGAGCAATTAGCAACCGGTACTAGACAAGAACCGTTGTCAACTGTGGCAAGTGCATCGAAGTTACACGCGGCCACGTTGGTACAACCGGCAAGCGGTTGAGCTGGTGGGAAGGTAAGAGCTGGACAAATACGCGATAGATTACCTCCATTGTCAACTACATTGGTGTGCGTGTAATATTCTACGACCGTGCCTGCTGGGCCTGGGCTGGTAGTATTATCGTAAATCAAAAAGTTCAACTTGAAGGAAAACTCACCTGTAGTTGTGAACTGACCAATAAGTACCTGATTGTCAGGTGTAGCTCCCTTGGTTCCGCCCAAGTTAAAAATTGAGTTGTTATTGTCAAAGAACGTACTAGCACCTTGAACATTAACAATATCAAGATTCACCGCACCAAGGGTTTGAACTGGTAGTTGTTCTCCATTAGGGGCAACAGATCCGTCCACAACATTTATGGGTTGAACCGTATTTTGCAAACGACCCGTAAATACAGAGCCATCTGTATCCAAAGCTTTTGGAATTCCGGCACGACCCGTTGACGAAAACCCAAGGCTGAAGTAAGAATCCAATGGAACAGCACCGGCACCGAAAAGGAAGCCGCCTAGGTTTTCACCAAACGCAACACTGGCACCTGCTGGATTATAGAACCCAGTAGTGGTAGAAACTTGGAGTGGATTCGTAGCAAAGCCTGTTATTTGCTGAAGCTGGAAGGTAGGTGCCATATCGACGAAAATTCGATAAGTCGTCGAACCTACTTCCGGTCCAGGGATACCGAACACTGCCATGGCGTCGTTTGCGTTAGACACGTAATATTCTTCTACGATTACATCTTCAAGTGCCCCTGGGAGTCCATCGCACGATATTCCGCCACCAATTATACAAGTGCCATCGTCCAGGTTGGCACCTGGATTGAAATTTGTAGCACCCGGATTAGTACATCCTTCTACATCGTTGCAATCGGCTACCCCATTGCCATTTGTATCAACATCGCTATTTCCACAACCGCAAAAACCTGCAGCAGTTTTATTAGCGTCCATTGGGCAACCATCGTTACAATTTGCCGTGCCGTCAGCATCTGTGTCGGCGTCGGCAACACCGCAACCGCAAGTGCCAGGCGATGTTTTGTTAGGATCCGTTGGGCAACCATCATTGCAATTGGCAGTGCCATCCACGTCTGTGTCGGTATCAGCTGTGCCACAGCCGCAAGTGCCTGGAGCCGTTTTGTTGGCATCAATTGGGCAGAGGTCATCTGCATTACACGTACCATCGGAGTCACTGTCAATGATGACAAGACCGTTGTTGGTCGCATTGCAAGCCTGACAGTTGGGGACTGGTACGATACAAGATCCATCATCAGTATTTGCAGCCATGTCGAAATTGCATGCTGTCATATTAGTACAACCCATGTTAACAACAGTAGCTCGAGGCCAAGTTAAAAGGGGACTTACTACAGAAAGATTTCCGCCATTATCTACCACGTTCGTATGGTTGTAGTATTCTACGACCGTGCCGGCTGGGCCTGGGCTGGTAGTATTATCGTAAATCAAAAAGTTCAACTTGAAAGAAAACGCTCCTGTGGTAGTAAACTGTCCAATCATTACTATATTGGCGGACGTTGCTCCCTTTGCTCCGTCCAGGTTGAAGATAGAGTTGTTGTTATCGAAGAACGTACTCGCTCCTTGGACATTAACAATGTTAAGATTCACTGCACCCAGGATCTGAACCGGAAGTTGTTCTCCATTAGGGGCAACAGATCCGTCCACAACATTTATGGGTCGAACCGTATTTTGTAAACGACCGGTAAATACAGAGCCATCGGTATCCAAAGCTTTTGGAATTCCGGCACGACCTGTCGACGAAAACCCAAGGCTCAAGTAAGAATCCAAAGGAACAGCGCCGGCACCGAAAAGGAAGCCGCCTAGGTTTTCACCAAAGGCTACGCTTGCTCCGGTCGGATTGTAGAAACCGGTAGTAGTAGCAAATTCAATTGCATTTGTAGCGAATCCAGTAATTTGCTGAAGCTGGAAGGTAGGAGCCATATCGACAAAAACTCGATAGGTAGTTGATCCGATTTCCGGACCAGGGATGCCGAACACCGCCATGGCGTCGTTTGCATTAGACACGTAGTATTCTTCTACGATTACGTCTTCAAGCGCCTGAGCGAACGCTGTATTAGCTGTGAACCAGCTGCAACAGACCGCCAGGGAGAATGCAAGCATTCTATAAAGGTTTTTCATAACTTTGTTTTTTTTTGAGTATTAGGGTGGCTGCACTGCTTCGTAAACACGCGCAGCCACCTTTTTTGTATAATAAGGTTTAGGATATAAAGATCGATCTTAGTTACAAGAACCAGCAGCGAAGTCACCACCGAAGATAGAGAAGTCACCGCCATTGATTAGACCATCACCATTCAAATCTGAGCGACATCCGTTTGGCTGATTTCCAAGAGCCAATTGACCTGGAGTTGACAGGTATCCCTGAGCAATCCAAGACACTTGACCTGGAGCAAAAGCACCGCGGTAAGTAGTTGGTTGGATACCAGAATAGATCAATGCACTTGGGTTTCCAGCTCCTACAGCACCAGCAGCAGGAACAGGCTGTACAGTGGCAGCAGCATTGTTTATGTCAAACGTTAAGTCTGGAAGGGTACCATTGGCTGTAATGTTGTTATTAGCAGGGCTGTTAACATAAGTTACAGTTTCGGCTGGGCTTGAAGGAGCCACGGGCGCTACGGTAATACCGTCGAACGTATTGTTGAAGAATTCGATTGCTTCAAAAGATGCGGCACCAAGATTTGAATTCGCAATTGTACGAATACCCCAAACTGCATTAGAGAAAATAGAGTTAGCCACAGTACCACGGAAATTATCTTTCATTTCCACCGCTGGATCAGAAGAGCCAAGGTTACCAATACCCGTTACATTGAAAATACGTGGGTTGCCTAAAAAACCTGTTGGAACACCTTGGTTGCTGTCATCACCATCCAACTCCAAAATATGATCTCCTAAGAGCGCATTATTGACGCCACCTATGCCGCCTTGCAGCGCAAACATAAATTGCATGTTACCTGTGTAGGCTTGGTCAACGTCGAAAGCGTCATCCTGGCAAAAATACATGGAAGCAAATTTGATGTTTACCGTACCACCGAAGCACTCGATACCATCATCTTCATTAGAAACGATTTCTATGTTTTCAACAACAGTTCCATTACCTACGCTACCCATGGTTAGACCATTGATCTCGTTGGCATTTCCGATTGTAACACCACCGTGGCGTAAGGAAACGTGACGCAAAACTCCTGAATTGTCGTTATTGATTAATGTACCTGTAAATACCCCGTTGGCAGTACCGTCGTTCACCCCATAAAGGTTACGTGGATCAGCCACGTCCAAACCTTCGATACGGCCTTCACCATCGCCATTTGAAAGAGTGGTACCTGTAAGTAAATTGTTTTGAGCACGACCCAAAACAATCAGGCTACCCCATTGAGAAGTGTTTGTAACAGGATAGGTGCCATTCACTGCAATATCATTTACCGATGTGAACACAATTTGGCAGGCAGCAGTGCCATCTGCAAAAATTCTTGAACCACGTGGCACAACCAAGGAAGACGCATTCAAACCAGAGTTTGTCGAACCTTTAATAATCGTACCCGGCTGTATAGTCAATGTGCCGTTTGGAGCAACGTAAGCTGGACCATTCTGGTCAAGAACGTAAGTCTTAGAGCAATCCCATACCTGGCCATTGGCAAGATTACCGCCAGTAAGTAGCGTGGAAACGTTCACCGTGGTGCGTGAAACAACAGGTGGACAACCGCAAGCAGCTCCTGGGAACTGTGCGTTGGCATTAACAGCGAAACCGGCTATGGCGGCTGTCGTCAAAATTGAGTTTAAAGCTTTCATTTCTGAAATTGATTAATGGATTAAAATGAATTGGATTTTGCGCCTCTCTGACGCGATCCAAAATTGAACATTCTCATCTTTCCGTAGCTTATGGGAATGCTATGATTTGATTAATCTGAAACAGGGTCAATGTGAATTTTTGCTAATCATTATTCTCTTAAATTTCATAGATAATTTATATTGTTAACATACTGAATGCGTTTTTCTTAATGTACGGATAACGTTTGAAAAATTTGATTTTCATCTTGCTCAAATTCAGCGGTTTGACATTTTAAGAATATTAACTGTTCTCGAATCGAGTGGGAACTTTATTTCCTTAATTAGAGTTGCTCGCCGGCTGTACTTTATTAATAGGAACAAAATTTTGAAGCTCAGTTGCTCGGTTTTCTTTCGCGATCTGATTCGAAAATCTTCACTCTAAATTTCTGGTCGAGCATGATCTTCGGAAGTCCGATTGGATATTGGTTTCCATTGGCGAATTGCCATTATCCCTATCTGATTGTTTACTCCAGAGTCAAAGGTTTTATTGACAATCAAAGTTGCCACCTGCATCGATTATATTTCAAACAATCGTTGGCAACTTACTCCGAGATGTTTTTGTATTTTGGAAACTTTATTTCATAGAATGAGCTTTGCGAACGTCGTTGTGAAGGCGAAAGGGCTTACTCGGCCAGGGTAATTGCTAACATTACTCTAGCAGTTAGGTCACGTCGAGTGACTAAAAAAAAGTCGCTCATTCTATGTTTCAGAGCGATTTTTCATCGACTTTTTAATTTTATCGAGCGTCGTATCCCGATGACCACCGTCTGATCAGCCGGTCAACCGCCTTTCAAAGGTTTTTTGCGTCTCATTTCTAAAAACGCTTGGTCTCACTTGAATTTCTAGATTTTGAAGATTAAATGCCACCCTGATTAAAATTAGCTGCTGCCTTAAAACTTCGCTTCTAAAGTAATATGTGGATTGCTGAAGCCAATTTAATACCAAAGGATCTTTATGCTTCATAGTCGGATTGTCTTATATTCTTCATGGCGATTAATCAAAAAAAAAGCCGCTTTCCAGCGGCTTCGAACTATATAAAGGGAAGAAAGTTATTTCACTGCCGCCCACTTGCGTACTTCCGTTCTGAACCATTCATCTGCAGCATCAGTCCAGTTGTAATTTTCGCGGATGTGAGCCATCGTATCTTTCTTGACGTCAGTATATGAATCGCCATCTTTTATAGCTTCAAAGAGTTTTTCAGCATCCGCCATCGATGAGCGGCCATCGCCAGCACCGCTTCTGAGTTTATCGGCCATGTCGATGAGTTCGCCGTCGTACTTCTTTCCTTCAATTGTTTTATAATAACCCGTAGTTTCTTGTTTTAAAGAGTAAAAAAACTCCAGTCAAAATACAGATCATCGCAGAAATTAGCAAATTGAAGAACCGTTTGTTTATCAACAAACAAAGCAAAAATCGTTACAAGTCGCTGGTATTAAAGGTATCACCCTGATTAAGGTCTCCGGTATCGAACCCTTTCTTAAACCACTTCATTCGCTGAGCAGAGGAGCCGTGCGTAAACGAATCGGGTACCACACGACCTGTAGACTGCTTTTGCAAACGGTCGTCGCCTATGGCATTCGCGGCGTTCATAGCTTCTTGGAGATCACCGCTTTCCATAAAACTGTTCATGCGCTGGCTGTGATGAGCCCAAACTCCGGCGAAGAAATCAGCCTGAAGCTCCAGCCTTACAGAATATTGATTGTATTCTTTTTCGCTTACTTGCCCGCGCAGGTTGTGCACTTTGGAGGTAATACCCATAATCTTCTGCACATGGTGACCTATTTCGTGTGCAATCACGTAGGCTTGGGCAAAATCGCCCGGGGCGTTAAGCTTTTGCTCCATTTCGCTGAAGAAACTCAGGTCTAAGTATACCTTCTCATCAGCGGGACAATAAAAGGGCCCTGTGGCGCTCGAAGCCATGCCACAAGCGGACGATACGGAGCCTGAGAATAACACCATAGTTGGCTCCCGATAATCTTGCAAAAGTTGGTTCCATACGTCTTCCGTATCGGCAAGCACAGTGGCACTAAACTCGGCTAGCTCTGCTTCGGCCGCGGTAGGAGTGTAATTTCCAGATGCCGCTGAAGGTGTACCGCCCGTAAATTGCCCGAGTAATTCGAGCGGATTCGTACCCGTTATCCACAATAAACCAATGGCTAACGCCACTACAATCAAGCCCTTTTTCGAAAAGAGAAAACGAAAGAGCAATCCGAGCATCATAGAATTCATACCCATACCGCCGCCTCCAGAGCTGCGCCCCCGTCGGTCTTCTATATTACTGCTTTGCCGCCTTCCTTGCCATTTCATGGATAAATATTTTATCGGGGAAAAGTACAAATTTGATACATCAATTAGGGATATCTTGTCCGTACATGCCTGCGTCTTTTTAAATTGAAGGGTTCTAATCATCAATCCACATAAGAAGTTAAGAAAAAGGTCGTATTTCTTCTTCCGATCTTCGCCCATTGACTGTTTCGGGCAAACCCGACAAGGATGCTCCTTGCACTGTTGCGCTAAAGACAATGGAAGATTCGAGAAAATATGCAAGTCAGCCGGAATCGGCTAAGACATGGGATAAAACGCTGTCGGATGTGAAAAAACCGACGAAGCTCAATAAAACTGCCCCTCAACAAGCTGAAAAGTGTTGTTGTGAAGGCGCGGCGAAGATTATTGAAGGTGCTATCTCGAAGGCGAAAAAAGGCTGTAAAGCCGATAAATGGAAGAATACTAACAGGAAGGCAAAGCAAGCGGAGAACGAAGTAAAGGATGCCATTAAATTGCTTGAATCTTGCAATGAGTCTGTGCCCAGCACCGTCGAAGTGATGTTGCTCTATTAAGGTGGTTCGCTGATGATTCTCATCGAAGATTTAATACACTAAGTCGAATTCATTTGCTTCCACTACCTTATTTTAAGAGATTTGAGATTCATTGACCGTTCAAAACCATGCTCAGACTTTTACCCATTGTTCTTGCCCTTATTATTTTTTCCTGTTCAAGTGATTCCACGCCCGTTTCTGAGCAATCTGGGACGAAATTCTCAACAGTCGACACTAGTTTTGCCAGTAAAGTCAGTGCTGCTCATAATGCTGAACTCTTCAAATCATTCGAAATAGTTAGATTTCACATTCAACTTTGTTTTGGAGGAACGGAGCGATTAAATGCAGATGTCACCCTTGCCACCAATGGCTCTATGGGATTCTTCGCGCTGGCGGATAGCACTTTTTTGGCCTTTGACGGGACCGACGTCTTCACTTCCGTTGACTATCAAAACCCTGAAAAAGCGCGTTTTGACGCATTCACCTGGTCTTACTTTTTTCTGTTTCCCTACAAACTGCAAGATCCCGGCACACGCTGGGTAGATTACACTAATTCAGAATTGAATGGAAAGAGTTACAAGGTCGAAAAATTGGAATTTGCACCAGGTACGGGCGATGCGCCCGACGACTGGTATCTAGCTTATGCCGATCCCGAGTCCAATCTTCTCCATGCGGCTGCTTATATCGTTACTGCCGGAAGTAACCGGGTAGAAGCCGATGCGGACCCCCACGCCATAACTTATTCTAAGTACGAGCAAACTAATGCCATTCCACTTGCAAAACGTTGGGATTTTTATACGTGGAGAGCAGGAGATGGATTAACTGATGAGCTGGGGTATGCGGAGATTTCAGGTATTTCTTTCTCCAAAGAGAATTTTGAATTCCCACTTGGCTTGAAGAAATCAATATACCCTAATTAAATTGAAATGTGCCGATTGTGATTGTTGGTGGTGATTACCAGAAAATTGAAACAGCTTTTAGTTGAAAAATAATTAGTTAATCATTAGCATTATTGACCGAAAAATAGCACCTTGTACGACCGTTTGGTAGGTTTAACCTAAACTAAAATATGAGAAAACCTTTACTCCTTCTCGCTTTCCTTTTAATTGGCTCTACTGGCCTTTGGGCGCAGTTAAAGCTATATGGCATGATCTACAGCGATGGCCCTGTGAGAGCATCATTCAAAGTTGAAGGGTTGAATAAGAATAACTTCTTGTACCTCGATCCGAAACCGAAAACAACGATGGATGGAGAGACCGTGCGACAGACGAAATACTCCTTACCTTGGGATATGTCGAAAGACTATAACTATACCATCAAATTTACCGATGGAAATGTTGAAAAAGAAATCTACATCCGCGGAGCAGCACCCGATGGTATTGTTCCAAAACAAAAATTCATTATTGATATTGATCTCACAGATAGCACAGAAGATAAACTGGTGGTACTTTGGTCCAGAGCCGAAAATAGCTACGTGGCTATACCGCTTTCGGAAATGGAGATGATAAGCGAAAAAGGCTTCACCCCGCGCTGGCTCGACAATTAATGGGAAGCTATAAACCCTATGGCTTATAAATTCCGTTCGCAGAGATGGTGAGTTTCCTCCATTTTGCCAAGGTAATACAGTCTTTTCTTTTCCATCTCTACCCGCTACCTGTTCATGCTTGAACCAATGCTCCACTAAAGTTGCGCCATATTAACTCCAATGCGCTCCCGTAGAATATCCCATCAAATGACAAATTTTTGGACAACTGAATCTATTTCAAACAAGTCTT
>Ga0105045_10001112_pt1 | contig 21489 bp, 19 predicted proteins | sample MAT02_FD_78089 | JGI IMG/M metagenome (GOLD analysis project Ga0105045, IMG submission 78089) | Freshwater microbial communities from Lake Fryxell liftoff mats and glacier meltwater in Antarctica - MAT-02 (megahit assembly) | ecosystem: Environmental > Aquatic > Freshwater > Ice > Liftoff... | reverse complement strand
GTCGTTTCCGTTTTGCATTTTCTGACAAGGGGATCTCCTGAGGGAATTCTCGAAAATTTCTCAAGTGTCCGCCAGTCGTGGGCCAACGCAGCGGTGCGACTTCGTCCCCATTCTGGCAAAGCGGACTTGTTTTTGTGGTCGTAATGTCGTAACCTTTCGATACGATCGCAATTAAACCATCCCCGCTCGCGGTGAATCGAGTGAACAATTTGCCAGCCGAGAAACTGACCACGACGAAATCGCCCGTGAGACCAAAGGCGATGCCGCTAAAATTGACGCCACTGGATGCATTGACCGAAGCGGCTGAATGCCTCAAGGCACTCGCTCATCCGCACCGCTTGAGGATGGTTCAAATGTTGTTGGCGGACCGGTACACGGTCGGCGAGTTAGCGACCGCTTGTGAGATCCAAAGTCACATGGCATCGGAGCATTTGCGATTGATGCAGCGTTGTGGTTTTCTCGAACCGGAGAAAGAGGGTCGCAAGGTTTTTTATAAGGTTTGTCAGCCGATGCTGGCTCACATCATCGAGTGCATTGAGCATCGATTCGGAAGGTAAGCAGAACGTTTTCGTTTAGGAATTTTAAAATGAATCTATCGACGATCGAAAAACCCTCCGCGATCAGCCCGGCGGAGTTTCTAAAGGTTTGGGATAAAGAACCAAAGCCTCGATTGCTTGATGTTCGCATGCCCGCGGAGTTTCGCGAAATGCATGTGGACGGTGCGATCAATTTGCCGCTGGATCAATTGACACGTGGGCGGTTCGTGGACGTTTGCGGGACGGAGTCTGGGCAACCGGTTTACATCGTTTGTCGTTCGGGCAGCCGCGGACGCCAAGCGTGTGAAAAATTGCGTGCCGAGGGTGTCGATCACGTCATCAATATCGAGGGCGGGACGCTCGCGTGCGCCGAGGCGGGCTTGTCCGTCATTCGTGGAAAAAAATCTGTATCCTTGGAACGGCAGGTCCGCATCGCGGCGGGATCGTTCGTCCTGATTGGGGCGATCTTGGGATATTTTGTCGCCCCGGCTTTGATCGGCATCTCCGCATTCATCGGGGCAGGTTTGATGTTTTCTGGCATCACGGATACGTGCGGCATGGGTATGATGCTGGCAAAAATGCCATGGAATCAATCCGGGTCCGCGGCGGCATGTGCGACGAAGTGATTTAATAAAGGAGCAATGAAATGAAGTTGTTGATTGTTGGCGGCGTGGCGGGTGGGGCATCGGCCGCGGCGAGGGCGAGACGATTGTCCGAGGACGCGGAAATCATTCTTGTCGAACGAGGCCCAGAGGTTTCGTTTGCGAATTGTGGATTGCCCTATTACATCGGTGGCGAAATCAAGTCGCGTGATAAATTGGTCGTGACCACGCCGGAACGCTTGCGGACCCGGTTCACGCTTGATGTGCGGACGCAGTCCAATGTCGAGTCGATCGATCCGACAAATCGAAAAGTCAGAATCAAGAATCTGATCACTGGTGACGTGTATGAGGAATCTTATGATCGATTGATATTGGCTCCCGGTGCGGCACCCGTGCGGCCCACGATCGAAGGGATCGATTTGCCAGGAATCTATACGCTGAGAAATCTGCAGGACGTTGATCGCATCAAACAGCGGGTGGATGGAAACATCAAACACGCGACGGTCTTGGGAGGCGGATTCATCGGCTTGGAGGTTGCCGAAAACTTAAACCATTTGAAGATTCCGACGACTCTGATCGAACGCAATCGTCAATTGCTGGGTCCGATGGATGCGGAGATGACCAAGCCGATCCTGCAGACGCTCCGTGATCATGGCGTTGATGTTCGACTCGGTGAAAACGTCGTGAAGATCGAAAAAACCGACCACGGATTGCGATTAATTTTGGGGTCCGGTGGAAGCCTCGAGACCTCCATGTTGATGGTTGGCATCGGCGTCAAACCCGAAGTCTCCCTGGCCGAGAGCGCGGGCTTAAGAATCGGTAAAAGCGGCGGCATTTGGGTCGACGAACACATGCGGACGAGTGATCGCGACATCTTTGCCGTCGGTGACGCGATCGAAATCTCGCATGTGGTGTTGGGGGAGCAATCGATCGTGCTGTTGGCCGGTCCGGCGAATCGCCAGGGTCGTATTGCGGCGGACAACGCACTCGGTGGAGACAGCCGATACCGTGGGACACAGGGCACTGCGATCGTCGGCGTCCTGGGTAAGACCGCCGCGATGACGGGTGCGTCGGAGAAGGCGCTCGTCCGCGCCGGTCGCGCGTTTCGTAAGGTGTACATTCACCCGACCGATCATGCGGGATACTACCCGGGCGCGGAATCGATGACGCTAAAAATGTTGTTTGATCCTGCGACGGGCGAGATTCTTGGCGGCGAAGGAGTCGGCGGGGCGGGCGTTGACAAGCGGATCGATATTTTGGCGGTCGCGATCCAGGCGGAGATGACGGTCTTTGATCTAGAAGAAATGGAGCTTTGTTATTCGCCGCAATATGGTTCGGCCAAAGACCCCATCAATATGCTTGGCTTTGTCGCTGCGGGGATGATCCGCGGCCAGCATCCGCAAACTGATATGGAAGGTTTTTTATCGAGCGATGGATCCACGGATTATATTTTGGACGTGCGGACGCAGGAAGAATTTGATCGGGGACATTTGCCCGGTGCGACCAATATTTCCGTCGACGAGTTGCGATCGAACCTCGATCGATTGCCGAAGGACCAACGGATCGCGGCGTATTGTCAAGTCGGACAGCGCGGATACTTGGCGACGCGCATCCTGAATCAATCCGGTTTCGATGCCGTCAATATGGGTGGCGGGTATAAGACTTATCAATTGCTTGCGGATTGAACGACCAATTGATCCGCGTTCCAGGTGAGCGTGACGTTGATCTGGTCGGCGATTTGGTTGGTCAATTGTCGCAGAGTGACGTCGTTGGCGACCAGGGATACCCGGGCCCCACAGGAGGCCTTCGCATCGTCACGGATGATCAATTGCAGGCCCGCGGTGGCAGACAATTGACGCAGCGCGTCTTCGGCGACCGCGTCCTGCAATCGTAACGTGAACAACGCCTTGTCGATGTCGACCGTGGCAGCGGTCTTTGTCGTGCGTAACCAGCGATTGATGGCGGCGATATGTGCCGCCGGCGTCGCCTTGGCGGAGAGATGGTTCTTTTTGGAAACAATGACCGCGCCGGGATCCAGGGATTTTATTTCTTTGGTAACGTCGGCGATTCCGGGATAGAGTGCCGTGACGCGTGGTGCGGCGACGATCGGGACAAGCGCACCGGAAGCGGTCGGCATTTGATCAAATTGAGCGGCGATGATTTGGGCCGCGGTCTCCTGGCGAATCTCTTTCCAGTGAGTTTCCGGCCACAGGTCGTGGGGTAATAATCCGGTGAGCTTCATCGACGCGGCGTCCGCGGCAATCGTGGGCGTTGACAATTCTGGCCACTGGACCGAGTCGAGAATCTTGCCACGGGGCGGGTCCGCAAGGATGACGCCGACGAGCGATTCGACCCACGGCCCGCGACCGACGATGATGACGTTTTCGACCACGACGACTCGCAAATTGGCAGAATCGGCGATGCCAAGGATCGCTTGGTAGGCAGTCGTCGGGTCTTTGCCCGTGTTGACGGGCGTGGTCGGGTCGACGCGACGATCGATGACCAAGTTTACGTCGCTAAGCGTGGCGATTTGGTTCAGCGCGTCACGAAGCGGTACTTCGGAGATCGACGCGCGGAGATTATTCGTCAATCGAACGACGGTTCGAGGGTGAACCGCGACGGCGGTGCGGTCACCAAGTTCTTCGGCGCGGCAAGACGGGGAGACCCTTTCCGCGATGAATGTCACGGCGAGACCTGCGACAAAATAGATCGCCAAACGGACTGCCGATGATTTGCGACTCGGTTTCCGAGTAAGTAGAGTTGACCCGTCACAGGTGGGGTCGATCGATCCCGCCGGTGAGCGTGTTGAAACGCTGGCGAGAGGAGATTCTAATTTCTTCGCGTCGCAACGGTTGCCGATGACGCTGGGACGCATAGGATGCACCCGAGTTGGCACGGTGGTCAGCTCCTCGATCATTGCAAAGACGGACAAAAACAACGTGACGACACCCCTAGTTCGCACGCCGCGATTGGTCGCGGCCTACCGTCGGTATCTCCATGGTACCGACGCGCCGCAGTATGCCGGAGACGTGAATCGATATTATTCCGCTTCGACGTTGGCGACGGTGTTGGGACGCGGCGATGTGGAGATGCGACGGGCCGCCGCGATGGCGCTGGGGCTGATTGGCGATCGATCGGCGATTGAGCCGCTGGGGCGTGCGATTTCGGACCCGGACCGCGGAGTAAGATTGGCGGCGGATGATTCGTTTCGCGCCTTAGCCGTCCGTGATGCCGCACCGCTGCATCACCAACAACTGCTCAAGGTGATGCACCTGAATGACGGCGGCGAGTTTGGGGCCGCGCTGTCGTTGACGATGATTCTTGTCGACCAGGCGCCGATGTACGCGGAGGCCTATCACCAATTGGGCGTCTGTTATTTGGGGCTGGATAATTTCGACGAAGCCGAGGCGGCGCTTTGCAGTTGCCTTTGGCAGTGTCGATATCATTATCCTGCTTGGCAGGGGTTGGCGCGGTGTAAGATCGCCGAGGGTGACTTGTCGGCAGCCATTCACTCGCTCGACCGGGCGTTGGAGATTTGTCCCGACTTGGAATCGGCTCGGGTGCAGATTCGCGCGATCCGTCGCCAGATGAAGCGTAGCGAAAATGGTTAATCTGTGAGGCGTCGGAAAAGCGAAAGATGATTCGATCGGAATGGTTTGTCGGAACGCTCGCGATCGGATTGGGCGCCGTGATCTTTGTGCTCGCGATCCGATCCTTTCGCACCACGTTGTCGCTCAGCATCGTGGGGGCGGTCAGCGAACGATTTGGGGACGCGGCGGCAAGGATTTTCTTAGCCGTAATCGCGGCGTTGTTGCTGGTCACCGGCGTGATGATCCTGCGAGACTTTCGTCCCGCGTTTGCAGCACCGCTGTCGGACGTCAGTGGTCCCGAGGGATCAGACGTGTCGCCACACCGCTGACGGTTTACTTCGGGTTGCTGTCCTGGATCGCCTTTGCCATTACCGTCATCGCGGCTTCAGTGTAGCGAGTGTGATAGTTATAGAAGTGATTCAGCGCCGCTTCGTCAGCGAAGAAGTACATCCGGTTGTGATCGGGATCCTTCAAACCCCATTCCCGGTTTCCCTGAACGATCTTGCGTTCTTCAAAGAAGCGCACGACGTCGATCCCGTTCAGCATCGGTGTGTACGATTCTGGGTTGGCGAGAAATTTGTCTTTCGCCAATTGGTCGCTGAATAAATAGAGGCGGCCGAGGTGAATGGCGCCGAGTTGCGGGTCGCCTTCCACCCAACGGTCCATCTCGACGAGCGAGACGGGACAAAATCCATCCATCGCCATTTCGGGAGTTGGGGACGATGAGCCGGATTCCGCTTGCGGCACCGATTTTCGAACCGAAGCGGCGATCGCGGCGGTTTGGCCCGCCGCGGGAGGCATCGTAAATGCGGCGGTTTTGGCCGGGACACTGGCGGGCGGGACGGCCACCTCAGAGACATTGGTCGCCGGTGGAGTGGCAGCGGCAATGCTTGACTTGTTGCTCGCCAGGGTCGCGGCCTGTTGTTCAAGCATGGCGATGTAGCGAGCGGGTTCTTGGGGGCTGACGGTGTGCGACAGGACTTGAGCCTGGGTCGTCACGATGACGTCCGTGGGAAACCGCGAAACCTTGAACGTGGACGCGATTGCCGGATTCGTACCCGCGTGAATCTTCACCGCAACAAAATTTTGCTGGATTGCCTGCGCGACGCTAGGGTCCTGAAAGGCACCTTTCTCGAGTCGGTCGCACCAGACGCAATTGTCGTCATAAAAGTGCAGCAACAACAATTTACCTTCCGCTTGGGCCTGGGCATGAGCGGTTTTCAATTGCGACTGCCAAGTGATTTCGGCTCGGGCAACACCGCCGGTGGCGACAAGCAAAAGCGCGAACACCAGCGTGGTGTGGTAGCGGGCAAGGTTAGTCACGGCGGCAATCCATTGTCAGTAGGCAACGAGTGTCGGTTGTAAGCGAGAAAATCCATTACGGCGCGTCAACCGACAACTGAGTGGCGTTCCAATCGGGAACCCCTTGGGTGGAATCGGCACGCGCGGTTGTACCGCTTTAAACAAACGTAGCCATTACGCTAACTTTAACGCCAGCCACGATTTTGCTCGCGTTTCGGCGAAACGCCCGCAGCACTCGGCTATGACTTCACGGCATCGTGCAGCCCGCTCGATTGACGTTGCCGCGGCAGCGGGTTTTTGACAGAATTTTGCTTTGGTGTTATCCAATCCAGATACCGCCGCATTACCGGCCAAGGAGGCGTTGCCATGATCCGATTCAAGTGCTTTTTAGTCGCCGCTGTTTTGACGACAGCTACCGTTTGCGTTGCTCAAAACTGCGTCGCCGCGGATTCTCAAACGTACTCGATGCGTTACAAGCTGAAGCCGGGAGAAACGGTTCGGTACGAGGTCACTCACGTGGCCAAGACCAAAACCCGCCTTCGTGGTGCTGAGGAACTTTCTCAGGTCCACACGGTCAGCGAAAAAATGTGGAACGTCGCGTCCAACGTGTCGACCGACAAAATGACGTTTGAGCATTCGGTCACCAAAGTCGATCTGACGCAGTCGACCGGTGACAAACCCGAACTGCGTTGGTCGAGCGAATCAGGCGAGCCCGCGACGGCAGAATTCATGAAAGTCGCCGAACAGATCGGCGTGCCGCTTTCGACGGTAACCATCAACGCTCGCGGTCAAGAAACCGATCGAAAAACGCACGCCGGTTCCGAGTCGCAACTGGGAATGGGCGGTTTAACGATCGCGCTTCCGGAGAACGCGGTCAAGATCGGAGAATCGTGGACGGTGCCCCGTGAGGTGAAAGTCCGCCTGGAGAACGGCGAGATCAAGCCGATGAAGGTCCACGAAGTCTTCACGCTTGAAAAAGTCGAAACGGGGGTCGCGACGATCCGCATTCGCAGCGAAGTTTTGACACCGATTGATGACGAAACGATCAAGGCACAACTGGTCCAGCAACTGAGCAATGGCACGATCCGTTTTGATCTCGATGCCGGCCGCGTCATCAGCAAACAGCTTGATTGGGACGAAACGGTCGTCGGCTTCAATGGCCCCAACAGCATGATGGAATATCGTGCCCGGCTGACCGAAATGCTGGTCGATGGACCGGTGCGCACCGCCAAGAAGCCATAAGCGTCAATTGTCCGTTTGGGGCGGGGAGACGTAAGCGAACTCCTGCCACTTGACGGCTTTGTCCATCGGTTCCATCCGGATCACGAGGTTTCCGTTTTGGTACAAACGTACCGTGCCGGTGGATTGGCTGACGACGATGGCGAGCGCCTTGGTGCGGCGGGAGATCGCGGCCGCGGCCCAGTGACGCGACCCGAGCCCCTTGGTCATCGTCAGGTCCTCATGGGTGACCTCAAGCATCTGGCGACTTCGCTCGATCGTGCCGTCCGCGTTGACGACGAACGCTCCGTCGAGCTGCGCGATCTCTTTCGCGTCTTCCTGCACCTTCGGGTCCAGTAGATTGCGAACCCGCTTGTTGTAACCGCGAAACGGATCCGCGCCGCTGTCCGTGCTGTGCTCCAACACGTGTTTCGTATCACCGACAACAAACATCGTTCCCACCGCTTTTCCTTCGCGGCCTTCGCGTCCGATTTGGACCGCCAGATCGACGAGCACTTTAACGGTCTTCAGCGGCACGCTGCTTTCAAGGCTTTGCAAGTCGCGGGACGTCAATCGTCGCATTCGCTCGTCCAATTGCAGGTGGCTGATCGAGTCGAGACGCCCGACCTGGAACCCGCTGTAAACGGCGACCACATCGCCATTGGGCCGAATCATTTCGTCCGCGGCGGCCTCGAGAAGTGCGTGCTGCAATCGTTCCAACAGCGGTGCTTTTTCCTTGTTCAGCGGCAAGGGTTTCAACCCCGCTTCGGCAGCACCTTCCAAATCCGCGAGCGAATCCGCAGCGACGATCACCGGTTTGGTCGAACCCGCGGTCAGCTCCGCGATCCGTTTCCAATCATACGCTCCGTCCATCAGCAACAGCATCGCGTCAATGCCCGAATCGTCCATCAATTGCCGAGCGGCTCGGACAATGGTTGCACTGGATTTGCTGAGGCGTTGCTGAGCCATTGCGATGCTTCATTGATAAGAACTTGGCACCGTGTTGTAGGGCAAACCTCAGAAAATGCAATTCGGGTCTATCAATTCTAACGCTTTTTAAGCGGCCCTCAGCGTTGTGTTGGCACCAACTTTGCAAACCAGAACTTCCAAAACTGCTTCCAATCTTTAACGGGAAATTCGGACCGATGAGTGAATCAACAAAAGACGCACACGTGAACGTCCTGCATGGCAACCGCCACTCCATGGGGATTGAATCCATGGGGATTGAATCCATGGGGATTGAATCCATGGGGATTGAATCCATCGGCGTCGACCAAGCCAGCCAACCTGATCATGCATTGCATCCTCGCGATATCCCTAGGACGCTGGAGGAACAGTGTTCGCGATTGCCGTCCGATATCTGGTTGGTTGCGGCAGGTGCATCGATCGCCGCTTCGATGTTTTTCCAAGCAACGGACCAAAAACAACGCGCGTTGTTTGTCGGACACTGGGCGCCAACATTCTTGTTGATCGGCATCTATAACAAGTTGGCGAAGCCACAGCACACCGACTAACCCCTAGCGACGTTTCGTTTGCTTCGGACGATTTGCCACCGCAGCCGGTTTTTCCGCTGCCGGTTGCCCGATGTTTCCACGCGGCCTGAGCAGATAAACCTTGGGGTCGTCAACGATAAATGCGGTGCTCCACCGGTGCCCATCATCGGCGCTGCAAACGTTGTAGAAAAAGGTTCGAAATCGTTCAGCGCGGTAATCGTAGGGAAATTGGCTGGTGATATAGTCCTCCGCCGTTAATTCGTCGATTCCCGGTGCCGCGTAGTAATGAACCATGCCGTCGGGCGTGACCGACATGCCAAACGTCCACCATCCGGTTTGAGTGATTTGGGGTCCCCGTGTCTCGCTCCCGTTCTTCGTCGCTCGGACTCGAATGTAGGCGTAATCATTGTCTTTACGGGTTTGCTCTTTGTTTTCAAACTCGACGAACATGCCCGGCCAGTAGATCTCGTTGCCGACTTCTTTACGCTTGATCTTGAACGCGCCGACGCCCCGTTCCTGCTCGATCATCGCGGTCGTCTCCAGCGCCAACCGGAATCCGAAATGGGGTCCGCTGCGATTTTCCCACTCGGCGACCGGCGGCAGAAAAACTCGCGTCGTGACGCTGGGCACCTCGGCGACGTCGATCGTTCGGCGCAAGCGATATTGCACATTCGCGACAAAGTCGTCTTGGTGCATCGTGTTGCTCGGCATCCCAGGGATACCGGTCATTTTGCTTTTCAGCAACATCGCACCGCGACTGCCCGGCAAGCCGCCAGCAGGTGTTTCGACGCGGCGTACGATGTCAGGATGCCCTCGTTTGACGCCTTCGTACCAGCGGCCGTTGGTGGTTTTCCCGAGCGGCGCGCGTTGATTTTCGTCAATATCCTCGGTGCTTTTCGGATCGTTTGGGATATAGGACCAACTGGGATCCTCAAAGTCATCCGATACACCGACGATTTCAGTCCCTGTGCCAGGGATAATCGGTCGTTGCGCTTGGGCGAGGCCTGCGAAGCAGAAACACGCCGGAATTGCGAGCGCGAGACAAATCCACCGGGGCGTGATCAACATGGCATTACCGTGAGTCGTTAAGAAACGAAGAACCGTCACAAACGGGTCATTCGTCATCATCGACACGCATCGCCGTCAGCTTGAATTAAATAGGCATCAAGCGAGAAAGCAAAATCGCAGCCTTTTTTGCACTTTAGCCTCCCTTGCAGGAGGTCGAGCAGGCGTGCAATCAATGTTGAAGATCGCGGAAGTAAAAAATGTCAGGTCGCCGTCTTTCGAGAGAATTGAAAAACCCATCCGTGGGTTAACGAATACTCCATTTGCGGTTCGTGGCTTGGCGGGCCGGTTACGCGGCGATCCGGACACCCTTTGCGTCGAGCTTGAGGATTTCTTCAACGAAGACTTCGAACAGGCGGATATCCAGGGCCGATCGCGCCGTGGACTCGGGGTGGAACTGGGTACCAAAAGCGAACCAGTCCATCATTTCGGATTCGATCGCCTCGATAACGCCATCGGGGCATTTTGCCGTAACGCGGAATCCTGGGGCGACTTCGTCAATCGCCATGTGGTGCCGACTGCTGACGCGAATTTCACCGTCGCCGTAGACCCGGCCAACGATCGAATCGCTGACGACGTCCAACGTGTGGCGGTGGGCCAGGTCCTGGGCATCGAAATGCGGCACGGCGGTGGGGATATCTTCCTTGATATCAAGAAATAAATTGCCGCCCTGTTGGACGTTGAGCAACTGCATTCCGGTGCCGATGCCAAAAACGGGCATGCGACGCTCGGCGATCTCGTCCATCAACATGCGATCGGACGTTTCGCGAACTGGGTCCAGCAAGCGGACACTGTGGTGAAGCATGAAACCATCGCGTCGCGGGTCCAAGTCCGCACCGCCGATCAAAACGACACCGTCGAGTACATCAAACAGTGATCGCACCGATTCGATGTCCGCCAGTGGCGGAATGACGACCGGCACCGCGCCGGCAGCCTTGATCGAGTCGAAGTAACCAGCGGACAGAAAAGCGTAAGCTGGCGTTTGACGACTGGCCGAGCGAAAATCCGCGTTAATGCCAATCAATGGTTTGCACGTCATCCAAGATCCCCTTCAGACTACGTTTGAAATTTGCTGAGAGTGATTCTCTCGCCAAACCTTCTTATCAATGTTGAGAGTCCATCTTGGGACTCTTACAATCTCGTTACGGCCCCGGTGTAAGACGGTCAGGCTTGAGGACAAGTCACGCGAAAAGTGTTTCGAAACGGGCGTAGGTCCAGTGACCCAAGCAAACTCAAACCACCTTCGATGTTGTTCCTACCGAACCATCCTGGGTCGCTCCAATCACCAATTCGTTTGGTCATTCATGAGTGCTTGGCGGAAAACTTAAACAGGTGAAGCTTTCCAGTGAAAGGAACTTAGCGAACAAATCACTCATTGCAAGGAAAAGCCCTATCTTGTGAATAACGGCATTTGATAGCACTGCTGGTAGTGCTATCATTGCGTTTTCTGGTCGATAGTGCGTCGACGCGGAAGACGATCTGACAACGAATCGAATGCTTCTGGGCGCCAGCGGCGTCGATAAGCTGGAAACGTGGGACTGACGCTCTGCGTGATGCTCCTGCCAAACTGAAAAACCTTCCGTGCGTCTTCCATCGACCCTGCGAATCACACACTTTGAGCAACCGATCCGATGAAACCGATCCTCAAATGTTGCGTGACGCGATTGGCGAGGAGGCGGCGCGTCTTGGGTTTCCGCTCGTGGGGATCGCTCCGGCATTGACGCCGCATGGTGTGCATGACCTGGTTCGCTGGATTGACGCCGGTTATGCCGCGGAAATGACATATTTTGCGGATCGTTTGCCTGCGTATCACGATCCCAATTTGGTACTCGGCGGCGTTCGCTCGATCATCGTGATGGCGATGCCGTATCGAACCGCCAAGCCGCGAGATGCCTTAACAGGCCAGGGACGGATCGCTCGCTATGCAATCGGATCCGAAGATTATCACGACGTCATCCACGATCGATTGAAGATGCTTGGTAAATTCATCCGCTCGCTCGTGCCGGAGTGCGAAGTTCGTGGCGTGGTCGATAGCGCGCCCGTCATGGAGCGCGAATTTGCTCAGATGGCGGGCCTGGGTTGGCGGGCTAAAAATTCATTGCTCATCAATCGCGATCATGGCAGTTACTTTTTTCTCGCCTGCCTGCTGACGACTCTGGACCTTCCCGCATCCCGCCAATTCGAGACCGATCATTGCGGCACTTGTACGCGGTGCCTCGACGCGTGTCCCACCGACGCGTTCGTGATGCCCGGGGTGCTGGATAGTCGACTCTGCATCAGTTATCTGACGATCGAAAACCGTGGTGTGATCCCTCGCGAATTGCGTGAACCGATGGGGAACTGGCTATTCGGGTGCGACGTTTGCCAGGACGTGTGTCCGTGGAATCGGTTTGGCGAACCAAGCCCCGAGGCAGCGTTCCAGACCGAGGCGAGCTACGACCCGGTTGACCTACTGGAGCTGATTTCGATCGATGAAGCGACTTTCCGCAGCCGGTTTCGCAAGACACCGATGTGGCGAGCAAGGCGACGGGGCCTGATCCGAAACGCTGCGATCGTGCTGGGGAATTCACGCGATTGCCGAGCGATCGAGCCGCTGGAGCGATTGTGTACCGATCCCGAACCGCTCATTCGTGGAGCGGTGTACTGGGCGCTCGCTCAGATTTCGATGACTGCGTGTCTAGAAGCGATCGCGGAGCACGGTGATCAGGAGTCTGACCAGACCGTGCGAGAAGAGATCGATGCGATCATCAATTCCGGTGATTGCTTGGCAGCGATTGGGGCTGAGCCCTCCCCTCGCTGATTCTCGACCCGCCCGCTGCGCGGGCAGGGTGAAATGTGCGTGAACTTCAGGTCATGAGCGCAAAATTCGATACGTCATCTCTTACTGCGCCGCGGCGGTAAGGCCGGGCCAGTCATCGGTGCGGAATGGGGTCAATGGCAGGTCGTCGACCGTGTACATATTGCACACCGGGTTATCGGCCCACGCGTACCGGACCGCGACGGGTGAGGTGACCGAATCCGCACTGACCTCGATGCGGCCATCGGGCAACACTTTGGCGTTTGCGTTGACAAAATCCTTCGTGTCACTGGCGATCGTGAACCCGACGGGGTCGTTGACATCGAATGGACGCCATCCGCCGCCGACGTAATCGAACGTGAGGATTGCTTTACCCTCTTTAAATTCGACCGACTTGTACTCTGGGCTGTGAAATGGAACGGTGACGCCGTATTCATTCGCCAGCGCCCAACGGGCCAACCGTCGTCCGACGTCCACCTTATTTCGCGGGTGGATGTCTTTGCCTTCGCCGATGTCGATGATGACCGCTTGTCCGGTATTTGGCAGCGACGCCATCGTCATCGTTTGGGCTTCACGCAGCTCGGCCCACGCGCTTTCCCTGGGCTCGGTACTCTCGGCCATAAAGTCGGCAAGTTGCACCCAGTAGAACGGAAAATCGCCTTGGCCCCATTCGGTCCGCCAATTCGAAATCATCAATGGAAACAGTTTACGATATTGATAGGCGCGCCCGGCGTTGGATTCGCCCTGATACCAGATTGCGCCTTTGATCCCATAACCGATATGTGATTTGAGAACGCCGTTATAGATATTGGCGGGTCGTGAATTCCCGGCCATTTGGTTATTAAGGTTTTTCAGTTCCTCATTCTCGGTGCGCTCGTGGTCGGGGTTTCCGGAAAGCTCTTTGTGACGGGCTTCTGCTTTTCCCCAATTTTCGAGCATTACGTTGAAGTCGCCGCTGCTGGCCAAGACATCGCGATTGACCCAAGATTCGGCCGCGGATCCGCCCCAGGCGTTGTTGATCATCCCGACGGGGACGCCGAGCGTTTGGTGCAATTGGCGGGCGAAGAAATATCCGACGGCGGAGAAATTACCGACGGTCTCGGGGCTGCACACCATCCAGTGTCGATCGTCGTGGGACCAGATCGGTTCCTGCGCACCGACCTGTGGAAAATTGATCATACGAATTTCGGGAAACTTGGCGGCGGTCGCTTCGAGTGCGAAATCGGTCGAGTTGCTTACGGACCACTGCATGTTGGATTGTCCCGAGCAAATCCAAACTTCGCCAACCAGCAGATCGGTGATGCGAATCTCGTTTTTTCCTTTGACCACTAATTCGCGAGGCTCGCCAACCGATAACGATTCGAGCGTGACACGCCACATGCCGTCGTCGTCTGCGGTGGTGGTGTGAACTTGTGAATCGATCGTGACGGTGACCGTTTCGCCCGGAGCGGCTTTGCCCCAAACGGGATTTTGCATGTCACGCTGGAGCACCATTGAATTGCTGAAAACGTTGGGCAGCGTCACGTCCGCAAACGTGAACGATGCCGCACACGTGGTGACGATCAGGGGCGTGAGGAGTCGGAGTAGTCTCATCAGGATTGGCCTCGAGGGTGGGATGGAAGAGTCTTATAGGTTTCGGAGCTTGATGTTTTTCCAACGGACTTGATAGGGACCTTCGTTGTCCCCGATCCCGTGAACTTGTAAGCCGATGAATCCTTCGTGCGAAGAATCCTTGTCGGTGAGGTCTTCGATCTTTCGACCATTGATCCAGGTTTGCAGGCGGTCCCCGTGGGCACGGACGAGGAATTGGTTCCACTGGCCATTTTGATAGGCATCCTGAATCGGCTGCGTGGGGCTGAGCCAACCCCGGCCGGTCGCTTCGCTGTAGATATAGCCCGCTTCGCCTGGCGACGTTTCGATTTCGACCTGCGGACCATGAACGCGTCCGTTGTCGTAATCCGGCTTGCTCAGCGAACGAATCTGGACGCCTGAATTTAAAAACACGTCATCCATGACTTCGAACGCGAGCTCAAAATCGCCAAACGTTTGATCGGTACATAGAAACGAGTTGGGACTTCCATTGGCCGTCGATCCGATGACGGTGCCCTCTTCGACACGGTATTTTGCGGTGCCATTTTTTTGGGTCCAACCGGCGAGTGTGGTGCCGTCGAACAACTCGACCCAGCCACTGGCGGTCAGGTCTGGCGTTAGATCAAAATCGATCGGCTGCTCGGTGGGAGCAATCGTCGTGGGGTCGCGGGTCACTGGCGTTTTGCTGGATAAGACATCGCTGCCGACGGCCGGCAACGTGACTTCACCCGTCGCGGCCCACTCGGTTCCGCGTTGCAGGGTAACTTGAAACGCGGTGCCGGACATGGCGACGACATCGTGACCAAGTGTCGTGTGGAAGACTCGCCCGTTGCCGAATGCAATCGACATCAGGACTGGTTCGTGTTCGCCCGAGCCGCCGGTCGATGTGTCGGAAAATGCGGTCGCCAGGACGTGCATGTTTTCGGCCGGGCCACGCAGCATTGCGTACAGCTCGTCCTCGGTTTGCATCCACGATTTTGGCAGTCCCCCCGTCACCGGGTGGTCGCTGTCGCGGACGACCATCAAGAACGGCGTACGCTGACCGTGAGCTCCACCGGAGCCAGCCGACGTATCCCGCGTGAACGCTTTGATGTCTTCTTTCCAGCGAATGTAGGGGCCGTTCGTCTCGTTCCGTCCGCCCCAGCCGCCCAGCCCAATCATGCGGTTGTAAGCGTCCCATCCTGGAAACGAATTGTCTGCCGCGTGAACGCTGACCAAACCGCCACCCGAGGCGACAAATTTTTCCATCGCCTCGCGCGTCGGTTGGCTCCAATCATCGCCGTTGTAATTGAGTACGACGACCTTGTAATCCGAGAACGTCGGCACGAAGGTTGACAAATCCTGACCTGAGGCGGGCGACGTCGCAATTTCGACTGTGAACAGTCCGCAGCCCTCGAGTGTTTGTTTGATCAGCGGCGTGGTTTGTTGCCAAGCATGGTTGTTTTGGCCATCAACAAGGAGCACTTTTATTTTTTCGGTCGTGGACTCATCGGCATGGGTGACGTCTGTCGTCCAAGCGGCGAGAAGGGTGCCGGCCAACATGAAGGCCATGGCGAGAGGGCGACTCATGAAGTGTTTCCTGTGAGGGAGGTGGGTTACGTTTGCGGCGTTGACAGTATAACAAAGGCGGATTGCGTTGTGAGTTTGGTGGTTATCATTCCCGGTTTGACTTGCCCATGTTTTCATTCGCTCGCGGTGATTTTCCGGCCACAAGGTTGCGCCGCGTCCGTCGTTTTGATTGGTCAAGGCGATTGGTCGCGCAGTCGCGATTGTCCGTCGATGATTTGATCTGGCCGGTTTTCGTGGTCGACAAACCGACCGGTGACGAGCCGATCGCGAGCCTGCCGGGTGTCAGCCGTTTGAGTCTCGAATCGGTTCGCCGCGCGGCGGCCCAAGCGGTCGCGTTGGGCATCCCGGCGATGGCAATCTTTCCCGCGACGGACCCGAAACTGAAGACCGACGATGCGGCCGAAGCGGTCAATCCGAATAATCTTGTTTGCCGCGCCGTGCGTGCGGTTCAAGCGGAGGTCGGCGATGCGATCGGTATCATCTGCGACGTCGCGCTGGATCCTTATACCAGTCACGGGCATGATGGTTTGATCCGTGACGGATATGTAATGAACGACGAAACGATCGAGATCCTTTGCCGACAAGCCGTCTCGCAGGCACAGGCGGGTTGCGACGTGATCGCGCCGAGCGACATGATGGACGGCCGCATCGGACGGATTCGCGTCGCGCTGGATGACGCCGGATTTGATCAGGTCCAAATCCTCGCTTATGCCGCCAAATACGCGAGCGCCTTCTACGGTCCGTTCCGGGATGCCGTGGGCTCGGGAAAAAGCCTCGCCGGGGGCGACAAGAAAACGTACCAGCAAGACCCGGCGAACGCGGATGAAGCGTTGCATGAGGTCGCCGCGGACCTGCGTGAGGGGGCGGACATGGTGATGGTCAAACCGGGCATGCCGTACCTCGACATCATCCGCCGCGTGAAGGACACATTCGCGGTGCCGGTGTTGGCGTACCAGGTCAGCGGCGAGTATGCGATGTTGCAAGCGGCGGCGAACAACGGATGGCTGGACCGCGACCGCGTGGTGATGGAAAGCTTGCTCGCGTTTCGCCGCGCCGGAGCGGATGCGGTGTTGACGTATTTTGCACTCGACGCCGCCCGGATGCTGCGAGCGTGACCGACGGGCCAAGGTTGATGGCGCGGGCCAGCCGCCGAGTCGCGTGGCATTGGTTGGAAACCACGGTCGCGGGCCAGCGGTGCAAAATCGCGACGGCTTCGGACCCCGACGGCATGTTGCTCGACGTATGTCGACGCCAGGATGCGGGCGAAGTCGGCGTGATCGATCCGTTTTGGGCGACGACCTGGCGAGCGGCGGATGGCCTAGATCAATTTCTTAGCGAGCGTGTTCTAAAAGATGTCCGCGTGCTTGAACTCGGTTGCGGCACCGGTCGCGCCGGGTTGGCGGCGGCGCTGCGTGGGTCGCAAGTCACGTTGACCGATGGCATGTCCGACCCGTTGTTGCTGGTTCGGTTGACGACACTGGCCATTCGTGATCGTTGCGAGATCAGGCGACTGCGTTTCGGCGACGACCGACTATCGCGACCGCCCTTCCCGATCATCCTGGGCAGCGACATTACTTATTCACGCGACCTGTGGCCAAAACTTGACGTTTGTCTCAGGCATCACCTCGCGCCCGGCGGCGAAGTCCTGTTGAGCGATCCGTATCGGTCGATAGCGACCGAGTTTGCGGACTGGATCGTCCGCCGCACGTGGCATTACGAACCGCACCGCATCGAGTTGCCCGACGATCCGGCGAAGCCGATCCGAGTCATGCGGCTGACCCGCGATCGCTGATCACTAAACCGAACGGCTTTGAATCGCGGTTGATTTTGGATCGAACAATTGACTACCGTGACGTCTCGACTTCATTGGAGGAAGGACTGGCGTGGATCATCGGCTTTATTTGACGTGTTTGTGGCCTGGGTTACCGGAATTGTGGTGGCGGGGGCGATTGACGGCGTTACCGACCGCGGTCGCATTTGCGGTCGCGATCAACGTGCTGCTGGTCGCTCGGTTCGTTTATCCGGAATGGCTGTCGTCGTCGTTGGTGCGATTGGCCGGCTGGGTCGGCGTGATCGCTTGGTGCTACTGCGTCGTCAAAAACATTCGTGACATGCCGGCTTTGATCCAGCCACGTCGCGCCAGCAAGCTGCCTGACCGATTCGTTGACGCTCATCTCGCGTTTATGAAGGGCGATCTTGCCCGCGCCGAGGCGTTGCTGCAGGAATGTTTGTCGGTCGAAGAACGCGACCCGCCGGCGCTGCTGCTGCTCGCCAGTGTCTTTCGCCAAACATCCCGGTTTGACCACGCGCGGGCCTGCATCCAACGACTCCGGGTGACCGAAGCGGCAGATCGATGGTGGCTGGAGGTCGACGCGGAAGAAAAAAGATTGCTGCGTGATGCGACGTTCCGCGAGCAGGTTCACAAAGTGTCGCGCGGCGGAAACACCTCGATTCCGTCAAATTTGACCACACCACAAACCGCAGTCGCCGCGTAAACCACCGCAAAACGCTGTCGATTTGGCAAACGGCAAACTAGCGCGTGAAACCGCGTCGCTGTCTAAATGGCAGCGGCGTATCAAGCGGGCCGCGGGCAATTTGGTCGTGATATCTAACAATTCTTGACCTGTTCGCTCCTATCCCCGATTTTTGGCTCAACCGGTAGAATCGCCGCAGTCGATGCCTGCTTAAGCGGATTTCGTGCAACTAGGTGGTTGATATTGCACCACCCATGGGTCTCGTCGGTTGGCGGCGGCGTACAGTTTGCAACGCCAATACGATAGGCATACGGATACGCGTATTGGCAGTGCGACCGATCAGGTCATGGTTTGCATGATGGCGAACAGATTTGATCGTGGGCTAAAGACGGTAAAGATTGGCAAGGCAGGACGATTGTTGACTTTGGTGTAAATGACAGTTCCAAGCGAGTGCGGAGCGATCCGTAATTCGCGTTCCAGGACAAGAGGACAGGTAAGAATTATGTACGAACGTTTCACCGATCGCGCCCGGAAAGTCATGCAATTGGCCAACCAGGAAGCCCAGCGATTCAATCATGAATATATCGGCACCGAACACATTTTGCTCGGTTTGGTCAAAGAAGGCAGCGGCGTTGCGGCGAACGTGCTGAAGAACCTCGAAGTCGATTTGCGGAAAATTCGCCTCGAAGTCGAGAAGCTGGTCCAGAGCGGTCCCGAAATGGTGACCGTCGGCAAGTTGCCGCAAACCCCGCGAGCGAAAAAAGTCATCGAATACTCGATGGAAGAAGCCCGCAACCTGAACCACAGCTACGTTGGCACCGAGCACATCCTGCTCGGGCTGTTACGCGAGCAGGAAGGCGTCGCCGCGCAGGTTTTGATGAACCTTGGGCTGAAACTGGACGACGTCCGCGAGGAAGTCCTCAATCTGCTCGGCCACGGTCTCGAAGGGGCTGAAGTTGGCGAGCGTGGTGGACGCCAGGGCAGCGACGGCGGCAGCAGCAGCGAACCGGGCACCAGTGGCAAGAGCGGTAAGAGCAAAACGCCGGCACTGGACAGCTTTGGTCGCGACCTCACCGAGCTTGCTAAGAAAGGTGAACTCGACCCGGTCATCGGACGCGCTCGCGAGATCGAGCGTGCAATCCAAATTCTCTGCCGACGGACGAAAAACAATCCCGTCCTGCTTGGCGAAGCGGGCGTTGGAAAAACGGCGATCGTCGAAGGCTTTGCCCAAAAAGTCATCGCCGGCGAAGTCCCCGACATTCTTGCCGATAAGCGCATCGTCGTACTCGACCTCGCGATGATGGTCGCGGGAACGAAGTACCGCGGTCAATTCGAGGAACGAATTAAAGCGGTTATGACCGAAGTTCGCCGGGTCAAGAACACGATCCTGTTTATCGACGAATTGCATACGCTGGTTGGTGCCGGGGGCGCCGAAGGTGCGATCGACGCCGCCAACGTGCTTAAGCCAGCCCTGGCACGGGGTGAGATCCAGTGCATCGGGGCGACCACGCTCGACGAGTATCGCAAGTACATCGAAAAGGACAACGCGCTCGCTCGACGGTTCCAAGAAATCATCGTTGAACCGACCAGCAAGCAGGAAACCATTGAGATCCTAAAAGGTTTGCGCGAACGTTACGAGGAACACCACCGCGTCCAATTCACCGACGATGCGATCACTTCAGCAGTTGAAATGAGCGAACGGTACATCACCGCGCGTTGCTTGCCCGACAAGGCGATCGACGTGATCGATGAAGCCGGCGCACGGGTACGCCTTCGCACGATGAGCCGTCCACCCGATTTGAAGGAAATCGACGTCGAAGTCGAACAGCTCAATAAGGACAAGGAAGACGCCGTCGCGAACCAGGATTTCGAGAAAGCCGCGAACCTGCGCGATCAAGCTGAAAAACTGCGCCGCAAGAAGGATCAAATCACCCAGGAATGGCGTGAAAAGAGCCAGATGACCGACGGCGTTGTGGACGAGGAAGTCATCGCGGAAGTGGTCAGCAAGATGACCGGCATTCCGTTGACCCGCCTTTCGAGCGAAGACACGATGCGGTTGATGAAGATGGAGGACGAATTGCATAAGCGAGTTGTTAGCCAATCCGCCGCCGTTTCCGCGGTCGCGAAGGCCGTTCGCCGCAGCCGCAGTGGACTGAAGGACCCCAAGCGTCCGACCGGTTCATTCATATTCGCCGGTCCCACCGGTGTCGGCAAAACGTTGCTCGCCAAAGCGCTCGCCGAATACATGTTCGGCGACGCCGATGCGCTCGTCCACATCGACATGTCGGAGTACATGGAGAAACACAACGTCAGCCGTCTGATTGGTGCACCTCCGGGATTTGTCGGATATGAAGAAGGCGGTCAATTGACCGAAAAAATCCGCCGCCGCCCGTACGCGGTCGTGCTATTCGATGAAATCGAAAAGGCGCATCCGGACGTCTTCAACATGATGTTGCAAGTCATGGAAGAGGGCCGTTTGACCGACTCGTTCGGCCGAAATATCGATTTCCGTAATACGATCCTGATCATGACGACCAATGCGGGTGCCGAGGCGATCAAGAACGAGTCAGCTTTCGGATTTCAAAAGGCCGATGGCGATGCGAGTTACGAGTCGATGAAGGCACGCGTGATGGATCAAATCGAACGCGTCTTCCGTCCCGAATTTTTGAACCGGCTCGACGACACGATCATCTTCCGCCATTTGAACATCGAAGACTTGAAGCTGGTCATTGATTACGAATTGCAAAAGGTCCGCGAGCGATTGCTCGATCGTGGGCTGGCGTTCGAATTGACCGACGAAGCGAAAGAGTTCCTGATCAAGAACGGCAGCAATCTTGACTACGGTGCTCGTCCACTTCGTCGCGCCCTGGAGCAACGCATCGAAGATCCGCTTAGCGAAGAGTTGCTGCAAGGCACGTTCGAGGGCAAGGATACGATCCTGATCGACGTCTTCAAGAACGACGAAGGCAAAGCGACACGGTTGGATTTCAAGGGCGAACTTCGTGGTCGAGAAACCGCCGAACCCGTGCCCGCGGTATCCAGCACCTAAGCCCGCCGGGAAACACGTACGACAGGCTTTCCAGCCTGTCACGTGTCCTGGCTTTGCGTTGCCACACGCTTCACCCTGCCCGCGCTGAGGTCGTGTGGCTTTTAAGGAATCGTCCCGAAGTAACGACCCATTTTAGGGATCGCTTGCGACGTAGGGTGCGACAAGGAGTCCTCGCCGCTGGCCCACCCAGCTCCGGAGAAATGG
>Ga0105045_10001111_pt1 | contig 21493 bp, 19 predicted proteins | sample MAT02_FD_78089 | JGI IMG/M metagenome (GOLD analysis project Ga0105045, IMG submission 78089) | Freshwater microbial communities from Lake Fryxell liftoff mats and glacier meltwater in Antarctica - MAT-02 (megahit assembly) | ecosystem: Environmental > Aquatic > Freshwater > Ice > Liftoff... | reverse complement strand
CTCAATTGACCTGCCACCTGTTATCGAACGTGAAACGGCTATTCCTGACGCTATTCCGGTTGATGAGCTGCTGGTAGAGAAGCTGAACAGCGCCATCGAAGACACGCGCGACATGGCAGAAAATTCTGCAGACTCCGCTAAAAATGGCGTGGCTGATGCTGCTGACGCCGTTGCAGAACCGGTTCGAGAAGTGACCGCTCAGTTGGTAGAAACTGAAAAAGCAGGTAGAGAGGAAGTGACAACCCAAACTGAAGAAACGGGCGAAGCCAAAAAAGGCGGTTCATTCTTCGATCAGATTTAACGCAGCAAAGCGGGTGAAAACCCGCAAAGACCAGCGGGTTTTCACCCGCTTTACGAATGGGAACAATTGCACTGGAAGGACTCGAGTTTTTCTCTTACCACGGCTTCTACGACGAGGAGCAGAAAATAGGCAACAAATACTCGGTCGATATAACTGTCACTGCCGATTTTTCGGAAGCGGCCCGGCGCGACCGCCTGAGCGCGACGGTCAACTATGAAGCCCTGTACAAAATTACGGCGGGAGTCATGCTGCGTTCGGCCCGGCTGCTCGAACACATCGCCCACAGCATCATTGTAGAAGTGCGGGAACAATACCCCGATGTTGAAACGGTAGAAGTGAGCGTATCCAAATTCAACCCCCCCATCGGGGGCGTCTGCCACCGCGCCAAAATCACGCTGAAGGAATAAAGGGTAAAGGGAGGAAGAGGAATAAAGGGAGGAGAGTGATACTAACGCAACGTTTCCCCTCTCCTTCCTTTATTCCCCTTCCCCCACCTTTAAACCGCCTGCTGTAACCCCGCGAAGGAGATGGCCATGTGCGAGGCATCGTAAATGCACTCGCCGTTGCGGATGAGCAACACCTGGGGCGACTCGTGTGCAACGCCAAACTCGTCTTCTATTTGGCGCGAAATAGGCCGGTTAGCCAGCAAATCGAGGTAGTAGGGCTTTACGCCGAGTATGTCGTTCCAGTTGCGTTCCATACGGCTCAGGGCCATGGCACTGATAGAGCAGGTGGTACTGTGTTTAAAAATCAGGACGGGCTGTTGGGCCGATTCTTCTTTTATTTCGGCGAGTTGAGTATCGCTCGTGAGTTTATTCCAGTTCATTTGTAGATACACAGATTCTATTGACTTAGAATTAATTTCATTTCTTAAAAGTTCGTTTATTACTCTTCTTATCCGGTAGAGAATGATTTGTTGAGACTCCGGCAAAGAGGATGCCGTTACGTTGTTGGCAAAGCGGATCGGCAGTACAATCCTGTTTGGTTGCCTTACCTTTGCGGGCAGTCTAACCAATAACAGACCGGCTTGTTTTCTTTCTTCTATAACACGGGGCTGCGGGCCTATCAACTGCTGGCGCGGGCAGCGGCACCGGTCAACGCCAAAGCCCGCCTGTGGTCTGCCGGGCAGCATCGGGTACTGACCCGCCTGACCCACGCCCTGCCCAGCCGCACTGCGCCAAACGCTCAGCCTCTGGCCTGGTTTCATGCGGCTTCGCTCGGCGAGTTTGAGCAGGGTCGTCCCGTTATCGACGCATTCCGGGCGCAATACCCTGACTATCTGATTCTGCTGACGTTTTTCTCCCCATCCGGCTACGAGGTGCGCAGGGACTATGCCGGGGCCGATTTTGTGTTTTACCTCCCGCTCGATACGCCCCGGAATGCCAGGCAGTTCATCGAGATTGTGCAGCCATCCATCGCCTTTTTCATCAAGTACGAGTTCTGGGTCAACTACCTTCGCGAATTGCGGGCCAATAACGTACCAACGGTGCTGTTCTCGGCCCTTTTTCGGCCCGACCAGCTCTTTTTTAAGCCCTATGGCGGTTTTTACCGGAAATTGCTGAACTGCTTCAGCCATATTCTGGTACAAAATCAGGAGTCGGTTGAGTTGCTGCGGAGCATCGGCGTGACGAACGTGACACTATCGGGCGATACGCGCTTTGACCGGGTGGCGCAAACGGCAGCGGCTGCACCTGATATTCCGGTGGTAAAAGCCTTCAAAGCCAATATGCCCCTGCTGGTGGTAGGCAGCGCGTGGCCCGAAGATATGGCCGTTTTGATACCATTTCTGAACCAGTTTCAGCAACCGCTCAACGTCATCATTGCCCCCCACGAAATCCACGACGATGAAATAACCCGCTGGCAGGCGCAGCTAAGCAAACCATCGGTGCGATACAGCCATTTGATAAAGAGCGAAAGAGTGAAAGAGCGAAAGTGTGAAAGTGTGGCTGACGCGATTGGGCTTGGGCCGGATGACGTTCACTCTTTCATTCTTTCGCCCTATCGCTCTTTAATAATCGACAACGTCGGCATGTTATCCTCGCTGTATCAGTATGGCGAGTTTGCGTTTATTGGCGGGGCGTTTAAGCAGGGGCTGCACAATGTGCTGGAAGCCGCTACGTTCGGAATGCCCGTATTTTTTGGCCCTGACTACGCCAAATTTCCCGAAGCCATTGATCTGGTTACCGAGGGGGCGGGTTTTTCGGTAAGCAGCGTGGCCGACCTGACCGACGCCTTCGCGCAGCAATACGCCGACCCAACCGCAGCCGCCCGCGCCAGCCGTGCCTATGTGCAGCGGAACGTTGGGGCCACGGCACAGGTTATGCAAACGGTCCAATCGTTGCTCCACTCCTGATATGCTTTTGACGATTCTGTATATTCTCATTGGCCTTGTTTTGCTGGTTGTGTTGATTGCCGTTGGCGTTTGCCCGCCCGGTATCCGCTTTGCCAACCTGCCGCGCATCGACGTCTTGTTGCTGAGCCATAATCACTGGGACCATCTGGAAATCAGCACAGTAACAAAAGTCTGCACCCAACACCAGCCGATGGTATTCTGCCCGCTGGGCTTGGCGATTCACTTCGGTACGTTTCCGCTGGCCGACGACGGTAAAACCGAACCCGTACAGGACCTGCAACTGGCTCTGGACGCCCGGCATATACCAGCCGGGCGGTTCCGGGCGTTAAAAAATGGCGGGAGTTTAGTGGTTTGAACACCGTTATTCCAACCATTTGCCATCAAAGCGGGTCAGTAAGCGTACCTGTTTATTGTTGATCCGATTTAGTCTGATTCATGCGTACTATTCATTGTCTTTATATGTTTCTGGGTGGACTGCTGCTGGGTAGTCTGGTTGCCTGTAATTCTCAGGCACCCGATGCTGCTACGGCGGAGTCAGATACGTTTGCCGCTAACAATGTTGTGCTTGATGCCTATACCAGCAGCAAGGGCCTGACAACCGTGGGCCAGCCGTCAGGATTACGTTACGTGATCAACCAATCGGCCAACCCTGCTGCTAAACAGGCCGTACTGGGCGATGAGATCGAGATTTCGTACGTCCAGTATGTTATCAAAACCAACCCCGGTACGCTGGCCGTTCGCGACTCGCTCATTGACACGACATTTGCCACGCGGTCGGCGTTTGTGCCGTTTTTCGACAGAGCTCTTATTCCGGGCTTGCAGGAAGGCTTGCTGCTGTTGCGCGAGGGTTCCAGAGCTACGCTGCTACTGCCCGCCCGGCTGGCGTTTGGGGCGCAGGGATCGGTAAACGGCACCATTCCACCTAACACGCCAATCCGTATTGATGCGACGCTGAAACGTTCACGCAGCGAAACCCAGCAAATCAATGAGTACATCGCCCGGAACAAACTGACCGTAACCGACTCAACGACGAGCGGATTGCGGCTTATTAAGCTAAAAAGCAACCCTACCGGCGACAGTATTCGCAATAGTGCCACGCTCGACCTGCGCTTTAACGGTGGTATGCTGCGGTCGGCCACCGCTATTGACAGCACGGCGGGCAACGTAACGCGACCCTACACCGTGGGGCAACCCGCCACCAGCCGTATTTTAACGACAGCGGGCTTCCGGCTGGGGCTGACCCGGCTGCGGGTAGGGGAGCGGGCCACGCTCATTTTTCCATCGTCGCTGGGCTATACCAGTCAGGGGCTTATTCAGAATGGCACATTTCTTATTCCGCCCAACGCGCCCCTACGTATCGAGGTTGAGGTGGTTTCGGCACGGTAATTCATTACAGACAATCAATTTATCCATTTCATTTTTTTATGCGTACAAAACAGATTTTAATAGCTGGTCTTTTGCTGACCGGCAGCCTGACCGCCTGCAAAAGCCCCGATGTTGGCCCTACTGACGAAGCAATCTTTCAGGCTAACCAAAGTGATATTTTAGCGTTTGCCAAAAACAAAGGACTGAATGGTAAATCGACGGCAACAGGTGTTTACATAGCCATTACTAAACCCGGTTCGTCCACCGGCTCGCCCATTCCTGCCGAGGGGCTGGAAGCCGAACTGAATTACACCGTGTACGCGCTTATACCGGGTGCTACGGCGGGTACCATTACTGAGCGGCTGGCTGATTCGACGTTCACCACCAGACTCCGTTATATTCCTATTGTGATAACTACACCGGGTTTAACCGAAGGGTTGCTGGCGATGCGGGAAGGCGATCAGGCCGATATTCTGCTGCCTTCGTTCTATGGCTTTGGGCGCGAGGGTTCTGCGAATGGGCTTGTGCCTCCCAACTCGCCTATCCGGCTGGATACGCGCCTGCGCCGGCTCAGGACTGAAGACCAGCAAATCAGCGAGTACCTGACGGCCAACAAACTAAATCCTACCGCGACAACGGCCAGTGGTGCGCGCATTGTCAAGACCGCTGTTAATGCTACCGGTGCGCTGCCCAGCAGCGGGCAAACGCTGGCAGTACGCTACCGGGGCCAACTCCTGCGCAGCATGTCTGCCTTCGACAGCACCGGTGCCGGAACGGCGGCTTTCAAGCTGGGCGATACGGTGCCGGGTTTCAATGAAAGTCTGGCCACGCTCCGGGTAGGCGAAAAAGCCACCATCGTTTTTCCGTCGAAGGCAGGCTACGGTGCCGCTGGCCGGGGTAGTATTCCGCCCTACGCGCCCCTTCGGTTCGACATTGAGCTGATCTCGGCTCAGTAAGACTTTTCTGACGTGTTATCACAGTGGCCTGTACTAAATACAGGCCGCTTTTTTTTTGATTCATTTTCTATGGCCATTCTTGGATAAATCAAATTATAATTCGGCCAAACAGTTATGTAACTTCTTTTTGTACTAATTTTGCCGACAAACAAAATAACTACTCTATGAAAACACATTACAAATCAAATCGCTGGTTCTTGTCTGCCGGTTTATGGTTACTGACGCTGACAGCCGCACTGGCGCAGGGGGTTCGGGGTCGTGTTATCGATGCCACCTCGAAGGCCGCCATCCCCGGTGCTACCATCGTGGTTGCCAACACCAGTATCGGTGCCACCACCGACGCCAACGGCGACTATAGCCTGTCGCTGAGTCCGGGTACGTACAGCCTGCGGGTCAGCTTTGTGGGCTATCAAACGCAAACCGCTCCCGTTACGGTACGGGCGGGCGAAACGGCACCGGTAAATGTATCGTTGCAGCAAGGAGCATCCAGTCTGGGTGAAGTGGTTGTAATTGGGTCGCGCTCTACGCAGGTGCGGACCAGTACCGAGACCGTTGCCCCGATTGATGTCATTCAATCGCGCGATTTAGTCGCTACCGGGCAAATTGATATCACGCAGCAGCTCAACTTCGTAGCTCCTTCGTTCAACTCGTCGCGGCAGACTGTTGCCGACGGCACGGACCATATCGACCCGGCCACCATCCGCGGTCTTGGTCCTGATCAGGTGCTGGTGCTGCTGAATGGCAAACGTCGGCACAATCAGGCTCTGATCAATATCAATGGCACCATTGGCCGGGGTTCGGTAGGCACCGACCTCAACGCCATTCCAGCGGTGGCTGTTGAGCGCATTGAAGTGCTGCGCGACGGGGCCGCATCGCAATATGGCTCCGACGCCATTGCGGGTGTTATTAACCTGCAACTGAAAGAGCGTATTGGTACTACCGCACTTGCACAGCTTGGTCAGCAATATAAAGGCGACGGGCAGGTGGCGCAGATTGGTATTAATCACGGCATTAAAGTAGGAAAAAAGGGTGGGTTTCTGAGCCTGACGGGCGAGTATCGGCACCGGGGGCCTACCAACCGTACTGGCGATTACAACGGTCCGGTGTATGTGAACTGGAACGTAGGGCGTGCTACGGTAGGTGGCGTGGCTGAAACCGATGCCGCCTACATTGCCCGTCGGCAGGGGCTATACAACCAGGATCAGACACGTATTCAGGCCAATAACTTCGATCTCTCGAACAACATGCAGATCGGCAACTCGAAGGTCGATAACATCGGTGGGTTTCTGAATACGCGTCTGCCCATATCGGCCAAAACGTCGTTCTACGCTACGGGGGGTATCAATTACCGCAAGGGCGACGCGGCTGGCTTTTACCGGTATCCGTTCCAGACCTCGCAGGTTATCTCGGCTGTATATCCAAATGGATTTCTGCCCCGCATCCAGTCCACGATCAATGACCAGTCGCTGCTGGCGGGAATCAACGGTGAGACGAACGGCTACCGCTGGGATATCAGCAATGTGTATGGTGGCAACTCGTTTCGCTTCGACGTAGCTAACTCCAACAATGCCTCGCAGTTTGCGGAGGGGGCCAACGCCCAGACCTCGTTTTATGCCGGTAGGCTTAGTTTCTATCAGAACACCTTCAATGCCGGTGTAGCCAAGGATTTTGGGTCGCAGATGGGTCTGAAGTCGTTCAACGTAGCAGCAGGAGCCGAGTACCGCCGGGACATCTATAAAATCAAGGCGGGCGAAGAAGCTTCCTACCGCAACTTCGCCCCCGCGTCGGGCCGGTCGGGCGGGGTGCAGGTGTTTCCGGGTTATCAGCCTGCCAACGCCGTTAACGCCAACCGGAACGTGTATGCCGGGTATATCGATATCGAAAGCGACCTGACAAGCCGGTTGCTTGTGAATACGGCGGGTCGGTACGAATACTATAGCGATTTTGGCGGAAACTTTGCCGCTAAACTGGCTGCCCGCTACAAATTTGCCGATGCGTTCTCGCTGCGCGGTGCCATCAGTAACGGCTTCCGTGCACCCAGCCTGCACCAGCGGCAGTTCAGTGCCATCAGTACTGTATTCGTTTCAACGGGTCAGGGGCTGGAGCCGCGCCAGACAGGTACGTTCCGCAACGACAGCCCCATTGCTCAGGCTTTTGGTGTACCATCCCTTGCGGCAGAAAAATCGGTCAATTACAGCATTGGCTTTACGTCAAGACCCAGCAACAACATCAGCGTTACGGTTGATGCCTATCAGATTGACATCACGAACCGGATTATTTACAGCAACCAGTTCACGCGCGGAACAGCGGGTGCGGGGCTGATTGTGGCCAATATCCTGAACGCTGCCGGACAGCAGGAAGTAAACGCGGCTCAGTTTTTCTCCAACGCCGTGAACACGCGCACCCGTGGTCTCGACGTAGTTATTGCCACCAGCCCCCGCTTAAGTACCGGCTCGCTGGATATAACGCTGGCAGCCAACTTCAACGAAACCAGCGTAATAGGGGCCATCAAACGACCTGCTAACCTGCCCAACGACGTTACGTTTGGTAATTTCCTGTTTAACCGGCAGGACAGTGCGCGGCTTACGCTGGCCCAGCCCAGAAGCAAAATATCGCTGACGGGTAATTACCGGGTAGGCAAGTTTGGGGCGGTACTGCGGTTTACGCGCTTTGGCGAGGTGCAGACCTACGACCCGGCCAACCCGCGGCTCGATGAGTTTTTTAACCCTGAAACCGTTACTGACCTGAGCGTATCGTACCGGGTGCTGAAAAACGTGACGGCTACACTTGGTGCTAATAATATCCTGAACGTGTATCCCGATAAACTGAGCAAAGCACTCCAGCCAACGCCATCACGTTTTGGTACTGCGGTGCTGGACAACTCATCGTTCGGACGGTTTGTCTATAGCCGCAACGCCACGCAGTTTGGCTTCAACGGCGGGTACTACTTCCTGAACCTGTCGGCCAGCTTCTAAACTTAACAGGGAACTATTACCGCACCGGCGGACCGGCAGAGAAGCCCGGAGTTACACAGAGTTTTACTTACTCTCTGTGTAACTCCGGGCTTCTCTGCGTAACTCTGTGTCCCAAAAAACCTATTTCGGCCCCATCCGTATGGCCCCGTCGAGTCGGATGACTTCGCCGTTGAGCATTGGGTTCTCCAGAATACTTTTTACCAGTAGTGCGTATTCGTTTGCCCGACCCAGCCGCGCCGGAAACGGTACTTGCTGACCGAGCGAAATACGGGCTTCTTCGGGCAGGCCGAGCAGCAACGGCGTCTCGAACAGGCCGGGTGCAATGGTCATGACCCGGATGCCGGAACGCGATAAGTCACGCGCAATGGGTAGGGTCATGCCCACAATGCCGCCTTTGGACGCCGAATAAGCCGCCTGGCCAATCTGCCCGTCGTAGGCCGCTACCGAGGCCGTGTTGATGATAACGCCCCGTTCTCCGGTAAAGGGTTCGCCCGCCGGTGGGTTCTGCTCCATTGCCAGAGCCGATAGTCGGAGTACGTTGAAGGTGCCAATCAGGTTAATGGTGACCACTTTTTGAAAAGCCGCCAGCGAGTGTGCTCCATAAACGCCATCGACCTTACCGAGGGTTTTGCGGGCCTCGGCAATCCCGGCGCAGTTGACGTTGATGTGCAGCCCGCCAAAGGTGTCAACGGCGAGGTTCACAGCCGCCCGCGCGTCGCCTTCGCTGGTTACGTCGGTGCATTGAAAACGGACTGAGTCGCCAAGTTCTTCGGCCAGGGCATTACCACGCTCTTCGTTCAGATCCGCAATAACGACGTTCGCGCCCTGTTGGGCTAACATGCGGACGGTGGCTTCTCCCAGCCCCGACGCGCCCCCCGTTACGAGGGCCGTTGTGTTTTTGAGGTTCATGGTTTTGTAGGTTGGTCCGGCGTTCCGGTCAGCATGACAAAAGTTAATTCACCGGCACAAACAAGACTACGTCGGCTACTACGGGCTGGGTGGCGCTGGTGTTGGTGATTTCGACGTAAGGCGTCTTTCCGGCGAAGGCGTAATCGCCCACGCGAATCCAGTCGTTGTTTTTAAGTTGCTGGTCAATGGTCTGCGTCGTTACGGTGCTGCCAGTATAGATCCGCACGCCCACGCGGTTGGCTTTGTCGGTGCTGCGTTTCTCGTCGCCGTGACTGTCGGGGTTGCCGCCCCCGCCCTGCCTTGCCGGGTTATAAACATACACGGCGTAGCGGCCTGGCTGCAATTTAGTGGGATGAAACTGCACTGATGCTGACTTACCCACCGTACTCGCCAGCGAAGACGTGCCGTATTTGCCGCTTTTGGTTTCGCGCTGCCAGGTACCGCGCTGCGTTACCTGCGTGGCATCGTCATTGTCGATCAGGACTTCGGGCCGCGAGCCGTTCATCAGCGGATTCTGAGCCAGCGTGGTTTGTAGCTTTTTTACGTCGATGTCCTGCACCGCTTTCCCTTCGTCGATAGCCTGACAGGCTGCCACCGCTGCCGACTGCGCCAGTACCATGAACACCGGCTCCATCCGTATCGACCCAAACGCGATGTGGGTGGACGACAAACAAACCGGCACCAGCAGATTTTGTACACTGCCCCGCTTTGGCACCAACGCCCGGTAGCTGATGGGATAGGGCGGAAATCCTCCCACCTGCACATCTCCCTCGTTACGTACCTGCGCCGTACCGTCTGGCCCCGTTATGACCAGCCGCTGGCAGTTGTGCGAGTCCATTGTGTAGGCGGCAGTACCCACGCCGTCGGTAACGGTGGTTTTGCCTTCGCAGTTGGCCTGAGTCATCACGTACTCGCCCACCATGCGCCGGGCTTCGCGGACGTAGAGCTGGGGCGAGAAGTTGCCGGTATCGGTGTATTCGTCTTTGGGATAACCCCAGTTCAGCATTTCGTTGCGGAGGTGCTTCGGTACGCGGGGGTCATGACCGATGAAATAGAAAAAGCCTTTGGTATATAGTTCATGGTTGCGGATGATGGCGTCGCGCTGGGCGTAGGTGCCGGTTGGGTAGTCGAAATTGGCCCCAATCATATCCGTCGAGAGGCCCCCGCAGTTGTTGATGTCTGTTTTTCGGTTGGGCATCATCACGAAGTGCATCAGGTTCCAGGTCAGTTCCTTAGGTACTTTTTTCGCGATTTGCCGCAGCAGCAGTTCGTATTTTGTGGAATCGTAGCCGATGGGGCGGGTGATGGGAATACGATTGGCGGGGTCGTCGGTGAGGCACATCCGGTAATTGTAGGCCTGTACGGTGTTGTCGCCGGTGCCATTGGGCGCGAGTTTGGCGGTGCTGACGCCGTAAATCAACCCGCTTTCGAGTTTTCCGGGAATGACATAGGGGTCAACGCCATCGGGAAACTGGTGCTTATCGAGGAGTTGCACGCCGTTATAGGTTTCGCCGTACTGGCTGTTGGCTTCGCGCCCCACGGTAAATGCTACGCCCGCCCGGTCCATTAAATCGCCTTCGTAGGTGCAGTCGATAAACTGTTTGGCCGCTATGGTTTTTTGCGGTCCGGCTGCGGTTGGCTCAAGTGTTATGGACCCAATCCGGTTATTCTGCACCGTTGCCGCCGTAATCCGGTGGTTCAGCATAACAGGTACATTGGCTTCTTTGATGTACTGGTTAAACAGGTTTTCGGCCACGTGCGGCTCAAATATCCACTGCTCGAATTTGCCGTAATGCTGCCCGATGCGCCGGTAAAAATCCCGCGACAGTCCCGTAATGGCCGATTTGTTACCAATGTCGGTAGCACCCAGCCCGCCCGACGACATACCGCCGAGGTACCGCCCCGGTTCAATCAGCACAACCGATTTTCCGGCGCGTTTGGCCGTAACAGCCGCCATAACGCCTGCCGAGGTGCCACCATACACGCACACGTCGTACTGCTGCTGGGCGAAGAGAGAAATGGGGAGGAGAAGGAGGAGGAGAATTTTCATTTCCTTGAAAGTTTAACCGCAAAGAACGCAAAGAAAGGCGCAAAGAGCGCAAAGGAGGTATCTGCGTCTTTGTACTTTTCTTTGCGCCTTTGCTACGTCGGCGTACCGGTTTAAAGAATAGCCATTAACTCGTTCCAGTGGCGGATGTTGTGGGTTGGGGCGTCGTTAACCGGAAGACCGGTGGGGTTGTAGAAGACGGTATCCATGCCCACGCTTTTCGCGCCCATAATATCGGCCAGAAGATTGTCGCCAATCATCAGACTCTCCGCCACGCTGGCCCCGGCTGCCTGCATGGCGTATTCAAACACCAGCGGGTCGGGTTTCTTGGCGTTGGCGTTTTCGCTCGTCACGACGATGGTAAAGTAGTGCGCAATTTCGGCACTGTCCATCTTGATCGCCTGTATTTCGGCAAATCCGTTGGTAATGATGTGCATCGTATAACGGCCATTCAGATGGTCCAGCATTTCGCGCGTTGCGGGCAGCAGGTGCGGTTTGCGGGGTAGCAGTCGCAGGTATTCGGCGTTCAGGTCGTGCTTTACCATTTTTTCGTCGATGCCCAGCGCGCGATACACCATCGGAAAACGGTGCTGCCGAATGTAGCTGTGTTCAATCAGGTTCTGGTCGTAATCCGCCCAGAGTTTCTTGTTGATGGCAATGAAATGCTGACTAAACTCCGCTGCCGACGTAATACCCACATCGGCCAGTTGAAACGTCTCGTACATCTCTGCAATGGACTCGGCTGAGTTACGGTCAAAATCCCAAAGCGTATGGTCGAGGTCAAAGAAGAGGTGTTTGTACATATACTTCAGTGAGTTGTTTTTTGTCATGCTGAGGAACGAAGCATCTCACCGTAGCAAAAATTCTCTACAGTGAGATGCTTCGTTCCTCAGCATGACAGAAAACATCCTTAAAACTCTAAAGCAAGCCGCTCAACAGGCTGGTCGTTGGCTAAGTGTTTTTCAACGATTTCGGCTACGTCGGCCACCTGTACATTGCCGTAATACGTACCTTCGGGATAGACCACTACGGTAGGGCCAAACGCGCAGGCGTCTAAGCAACCGGCCCGCTGCGCCCGGATTTCTTTTTGCAGCCCGCGGGCGGTCAGTTCCACTTTAAACGCTTCGATGAGGGCCAGGCCGTGTTCGGTGCCGCAGCTTTTCTTGGGGGCGTCTTTCTGGTTTGTGCAGACGAAAACGTGTTTCTTGAATTTCATAGATATACTTTATTCAGCTTGTGTATGTTTAGCATCTTCTACAAAGGTCTAAAACTCTGGCGGAAGATGAAGTACATAGCTACTATATCAATTGGCAAAAACGTTGGGTTTGCCTAAATTTGTTTTGTACCAACAGAGAAATAAATAATGCAGACCAACTTGCAGCCGCCCCTGTCTAACGTACAAATGGAATTGCTCAAATTGTACGCAGGCAGTGTGCCTGATGAGACATTGATCGAGTTAAAAAGAGTTATGGCTAAATTTTTTCTGGATAAGCTACGTGATCAGGCTGACATGGTATGGGAGGAGAAAGGTTACTCCGACGAATTTTTTAAGCGTCAAACCTGATGGAGTATCGTATTGTGCTGGATACTAACGTCCTGTTGAGAACCATATCCAGAAAGTCGTCGCTGGCGAAAATTCTTGACGCGCTTTATGATGGAAAATATAGACTGGTCGTTTCAACCGACATTCTGCTGGAATACGAAGAGGTAATTGGTCGGTTCTATGGGCCAAAAACGGCACAACTACTTCTCGACTTTCTTCTTATTCTGCCCAATGTTGACCGAATAGACCCTTTCTTCGCGCTCAATCTCATTGTGTCCGACAGCGACGATAACAAGTTTGTCGATTGCGCTTTTGCTGGAAATGCCCACTACATCGTCACTGATGACAGACATTTCAACGTGCTTAGGAACGTTAGTTTTCCAAAGATTTCCATCCTTACAGTCGATGGTTTTGTTGACCTACTGGTGTCATTTTGACCGAATAAAAACCCCATTCTGCTATTTAAATACCTGTTTGCTCACTTTCCCGGTCGCACCCACGGCGTAGCAGGTGCCTTTGACGCAACCGACTGAGTGAAACCCCTCCGTATCGAGCTTCTGCCAGGTCTGGCCCTGGTCGGCAGATAGGGCTGTGCCAGACGGGCCAACCGCCAACAGACGGTCGCCGGGCAGGAGGGCTACGGCTTCTTTCAGGCCGGGCGGGTTGGTTTCGGCGAGTACCTGCCAGGTGCGGCCCCCGTCGCGGGTGATGGCGGCATTGGGGCCGGGCTGTTTTTCTTCTTTATAGTTTCCGCCAACAACTACGCCTGCTTTCGCGCTGAAAAACTGCATACCAAACAGGCCGGTAGCCTCGCCCGCTGGCAGTGGTACGGTGCTGACAAACCACGACTTGCCCCGGTCACTGGAGCGAAATACGCGGCCTGTTCCGCCCGTCATACCGCCCGATGCAATCCAGACGTTGCGTTTGCCCTGCACCACCAGACTCGTACCACTGGCGGCAAAAGCTGCTTCGCCCGGTTGCATGACCGGCAGGTTGCCCGGTGGTACGGGTTGCCAGGTTTGCCCGCCGTTGTCGGTTGTCAGTACCACCCATTTGCCATCTACGGGGTCGCTGAAGACAATGCCGTGCTGAGCGTCCCAGAAGTCCATACCGTCGAAGAATACGCCGGGGCGGTTGGTCTGATAAACGAGTTGCCAGGTTTGACCCGCGTTGGTAGTTTTATAGACGCGGGCCTGTCCTTTCTCGGCGGGTCCGGCGCTCATGAGCAGGGCGGTTTGGGCGTCAATGGCCTGTACGTCGCGGAAATCGCAATCTTCGGCGTTGGGTACGGTGCCGGTCTGCCACGTTTGCCCGCCATCGGTAGTGTGGACAAATTGGCCTTTGGTGCCACCAATCCAGACCACGTCCGGGCTGGCCACGCCTACCGCCCGGAAACTGGCTTTTGTGTTCACCGACTGCGGTTGCCACTGCGCCAACGTGGGTAGGGTGAGCAGCAATCCGATGCATATCAGGCAGATTATCTTCATAAAAAAGGGTCTGGTTGATAAACCAGACCCGACAAAGATAAGTGAACGCAGACAGCTTCTCAGGGCAACCTGCCAGCCGGAGCGGTTTGCTGAATAACGGATTTGAGCCGGTCAATTTCCTGCGCCTGACTGTCGGCTTTGAAATAATAGTATAGCCCGGCAATCAGGAAGATTTTCGAGAGGATAAAAATGGTAATGAACGCAGTCCGCCAGTTTTTGTGTACCCGCATGTGCGTATCGCTCACCTCTACATCAACGTAACCCGACCGCGCCGATTCTGGTTTGGGGCGCGTGTAATGCGGCTGTGGCTCGTGTTTTTGAATCTCGGTACCGCCAATGCGCTGCCAGATAGCCGACGACACGTTTGGCGGGGGCGGCACGGCATTTTTTTGCAGAAACGTTTCCAGACCTGCTTCCACGTCCTGCATATCTGCAGCAATGTCGGGGTCTTCGACCAGCCACTCGTCGAGTTCGTCGCGCTCGGCGGCAGAGGTCAATCCAGAGCGGAAAGGCTTGAGCAGCAATTGAGTCAGATAACGGTTAGCAGACACAGTTTCAGTTAAATAAAGCACGGTGGTAAGAAGTCAGGCCAGTTTTAGTTGGCACTACATATTACCCTATAAACGTAATTGGCTCAAAATTAGATTGTTTTCAGCAAAACATTCCTGACGTAAATCAGGTTGCCTGATTTTTGAAAGGTACCGTGCTATTTATCAACGATAGACCCGTTGAATATTGCTGGTCAGTACCTGATAGATTTCCGAAAGGCGGGGCTGGTCTTCCAGTAAACTCAGGTGACTTTCAATGGTGCCGAGGTCGCCCCGGCGGGCGGGGCCAGTCTGTACATCGGCGGGGCTGCCGGCCGCCAGTGCCTTACGTATAGTCTCGGAAATGAGCGGGTGCAGTGTTTCGAAGGATATACCGAGGTCGGCGGTAAGGTCGTGGCTGATACTGAGCAGGTGGTTGGTGAAATTGGCTGCAAAAACCGCCGACAGGTGCAAACGCTGCCGTTCGGGCGAGGGTAGCACGTAAACCGTGTCGCTGAGTTGTTGCGCCAGCTCGACCAGAGTTTCTTCAACTAATTCGTCACTCCCTTCTACGCAGACAGGAACGCGCTCAAACGACATAAACGACTGCTCTTTGGTGAACGTCTGAAGGGCGTAAAAGACGCCGGTCTGAACGGGTACGTCGCTATACACCCGCGTCCAGTTTTCGAGTGATGACAGGGCCACACTACCCGACGTATGCACGAGCAGGGCGTTTTCGGGCAGGACCAGTTGCTGGCAAACGGTCTCGATGGCATCGTCGGGAACGGCCAGAACGAACAGCCGCGAGCCACTGTCGGCCAGGTTCAGGCTGGCATGGGTGTGGGCATCGTAGAGGTTGCTGACCAACTGCCGGGCGTGGGTAAGCTGACGGCTATAAACCTCGTTGATGTGATGTCCGGCGTTTTCGAGGGCCGGTGCCAGGTGCCAGGCCAGATTGCCCGCCCCGATGAAGGATATTTCCATGCGTCAAGTATAGGACTTTTCTATCGGAATCCGGGGCTTACCTTTGGGGTCATGCCCACTAATCCGATTCATGCCTGCCCAATCTATTCTTGTCATTATTCCAGCCTTCAACGAAGAAAACTCGGTCGGTAACGTAGTTCGCGATATTCCGCCTGGCCTGACTGATGAGGTCGTGGTGGTCAACAACAACTCCAATGACCAAACCGCCGTAGAGGCCGCCCGCGCCGGAGCCACCGTCCTGAACGAACCCATTCAGGGCTACGGACGCGCCTGTTTGCGGGGTATCGCCTACGCTAAAAACCGCCAACAAAAGCCCGACATTATCGTTTTTATCGACGCTGACTATTCGGATTACCCCGGCGAGATGACGCAGGTAGTGGAACCAATTCTGGCTGGCGACGCTGATCTGGTGATTGGTTCGCGGGCGTTGGGGCAGCGGGAGAGTGGGTCGATGACGTTTCCGCAGGTGTTTGGTAATTGGCTCGCTACGACGCTGATGCACTGGATATACGGCGTTCGCTACACCGACCTGGGGCCGTTTCGGGCTATTCGGTTCGACAGTTTGTTAGCTCTCGACATGCAGGATACAACCTACGGCTGGACGGTAGAGATGCAACTCAAAGCGGCAAAGCAGAGGTTACGGATAAAGGAAGTACCGGTCAGCTACCGGAAGCGCATCGGCTTCTCCAAAATATCGGGAACGGTAAAAGGCGCGGTTGGGGCAGGGTACAAGATTATTACAACGATTTTTAAATACTGGTAATTGGTTGTCACGTATAGCCATTGGTTGTCATTCGTGGTTGTTCATTGCTCAAGGCAGGAAGTGACGACAAATGACGACAAATGACAGCGTAGCGAACGACAACCGATGACGATGACTGAAATGGAAGCATCTGTGCTGATTATATACGGGCTGGCTCTGTTGTTGTTGTTTCTTTACAATTGCGGACAGCTAAGCCTGATTATTATCTACCTGCGCTCGAAACAGAAACGCCGGGACATGATTACGCGGGCCGACATCAGTCGTCCCGATCTGCCCCGCGTCACGGTGCAGCTACCGGTCTATAACGAACTCTACGTGGTGGAGCGGCTCATCGACGCGGTGGCCAAACTCAACTATCCCGCCAACAAACTCGACATTCAACTCTTAGACGACTCGACCGACGAGAGCGTGGCCGTCATTGCCGCTAAAGTGGCGGAGTACCAGCAGCAGGGCCTCGACATCACGCACGTGCGACGACCCGAACGGACGGGCTTTAAAGCCGGTGCGCTGGCCAACGGGCTGACCATTGCCAAAGGTGAATTCATTGCCATTTTCGACGCTGATTTTCTGCCCGACCCTGACTTTCTGTTAAACACCATACCGCACTTTGCTGATCCTAAGGTGGCCATTGTGCAGAGCCGCTGGGAACATCTCAACGAAGACTTCTCGCTCATGACCCAGTTGCAGGCGTTTGGGCTGAACGCACACTTTACTATCGAGCAAAGCGGGCGATACGCAGCTGGGTTTCTGGCCAACTTCAACGGCACGGGGGGGGTCTGGCGCAAAACGGCCATTGCTGACGCGGGTGGCTGGCAGAGCGACACCCTCACCGAAGACCTCGACCTGAGCTACCGCGCTCAGCTGCGCGGCTGGAAGTTTGTGTATCGCGAAGACGTTGGCTCGCCCGCCGAACTGCCCGTAGCTATGAACGCCATTAAGTCGCAGCAGTACCGCTGGATGAAAGGAGCCGCTGAGTGCGCCCGCAAGCTGATCTGGCGCGTGCTGAAATCGCCGGATGTACCGCTGTTCACGAAAATCCACGCCTTTTATCACCTCTTCAGCAGTGCTACGTTTATTCTGGTGCTGATACTGGGCGTGATGAGCGTCCCGCTGATTTACGTGCGGAGCCGCCACCCGGAGTGGGAGTGGGCGTTCTTTATTATCAATCTGTTTCAGTTCAATCTGCTTATCCTGCTGTCGTTTTACGGCGTTCCGTTCTGGTTGCTGAAACGCAAAAATCCGGCAAAACTGGGTTGGTATTTTCCCATGTATTCAAGTCTGATGATGGGCCTGTCGCTGCATAATACCATTGCCGTTATGGAGGGTTACATGGGCAGAAAAACACCGTTTGTGCGGACGCCGAAGTTCAACGTTAAAGCAGCTACTGATAGCTGGGCGGCCAACAAATACGTAAGCCGGAAAGTAAGCTGGCTTACGCTGGCCGAGGGCGTGCTGATGCTATACTTTCTGGGCGGGTTGGGGCTGGCGTTTTACGTCCACGATTTCCGAATGTTTTTCCTGCACATCATGCTTATGGTTGGCTTCGGCATGGTGTTCATCTACTCGCTCGTTCATGCCGGGGGCTGGCGGGTTTCGGCGGTCTCATGAGCAATGCCCGCCCGTTGTTTCGCTATTTTTTCTGGATTTTTCTCTCCTTGATTATTTACCTGGCCCTGGCATACTACGTGCCGCGTCAGGAGTTTGGCTGGTTGATTACGGGGCTGGCGGTGCTGTTTTTGGGGTATTGGTGGGCGAATACCCCACCCCAACCCCTTCCCCGAAGGGAGGGGCTAAAACCAGTCGAGTCCAGAAGCCCCTCCCTTCGGGGGAGGGGTTGGGGTGGGGTACTCCCTGCCATCTTCTTCCGGTTTCTCCTTCTTTTCAGCATTCCCTGTCTTTCCGACGATGTCTATCGCTTTGTGTGGGACGGGCGTTTGCTGGCCAATGGGTTCAATCCGTATCTGTACTTGCCGAGTGCGCTGGTTAATACAGAAATAGCGTCGCTGGCCGGGTTGGATATAACGCTGTTTCAGAAACTGAATTCGCCGGACTATTTCACGGTCTATCCGCCCGTTAATCAGGCGTTGTTTGGCCTGGCGGCCTGGTTGAGCAACGGTAGTTTTTTCTGGAACGTGGTCTGGCTGCGTGTGCCCATCATACTGAGCGAAATCGGTACGCTTTATCTGATGATGAAGCTGCTGCGCCGTTCCGGTCGAAACCCGAACCTGGCCCTGCTGTACGGCCTGAACCCGCTCGTAATCCTTGAACTGACCGGCAATCTGCATTACGAAGCCGTCATGATTTTCTTCGTACTGCTGGCCATCTGGCTATTGGCGCGATACGGCGAAGTAACCCGCTGGCTGGTATGGTCGGCGGGGGCGTTGGCCATGGGTATTGCCACCAAACTACTGCCGCTGCTGCTGCTGCCGCTGGCCATCCGGTATCTGGGCTGGCGTCGGGGTATTGCCTATGCCGCGCTGACGGGTGGGTTTACTGCGCTGCTGTTTCTGCCGTTTGCCAGTGTGGAGCTGGCCCGGAATGTCTTCTCGAGCGTTGAGCTGTATTTCCAGAAGTTCGAATTCAACGCCAGTGTATATTATCTGCTGCGCGAAGTTGGGTACTGGATCGAAGGCTATAACACCATTGCCCGTGTTGGATTAGGCCTTTCCGTATCGACTACACTCGGTATTTTATGGATTGCTTTCCGCTGGAAAAATCCGTTGATGGCGGTAAAGCTACTAACTACACTGACACTGTATTTTGCGCTGGCCACTACGGTGCATCCCTGGTATATCAGTTCAGTTGTGGCGGCTGCGGTGTTCACGCGGTTCCGGTATCCGCTGGTGTGGTCGGCCCTGATTCCGCTGTCGTACTTCACGTATCACACGTTGCCGTACCATGAAAACCTGTGGGGTACGGCTTTGGAATATAGCGTTGTTTTCGTGGTAATAGTACTGGAGATTCGGACTGGCAAGCCAACGGTCTTAGCGGGAGGATTGACTTAGATACCCTGACCCGTAATAAAATTCGACGCGCCTGGTGCGTCCGTCGGGGTGTTTCACGCGCCGGACGGTTTCGCCGGGTTTGGGGCGCGTTGGCCTGGTGGGGCTGGCCGGGCGCAGCAGTTGCACCGGCCCGTTGTTGTTCGATGCCAGAAACCACAGCTCGTTACCCGTTGAGAGAGCGGCCAGGGCTTTGGCGTCGCCATCGACCGATAGTCCGGCCTCGGCGGGCATTACGGCCCGGAAGCCGCCCCGCCCGTTGCCCAGCAGCAAACAGCCGCGCCCGGCGTCGTACCAGCCGCTGTACGTTTCCGATGCGTACGAGTTACCCACCAGCAGGGCATCAGGCAGTCCGTCGCCGTTAAAATCGCCGGTCTGTATCCCAAACACCGGCGATACCTGAGCCAGTAGCGGTAGCGGATGCAATACAAACCCGGCTTTGCCCTGGTTTTCGAGGTAGCACGAGCGTAGTTCAGTGGCTGAGAACTGCGCAGCTCCGGCCAGGTCGTCGGACGTAAACGCATCGGCAAACGATGCGCTGGCGTACTGCTGGAAACTTGTGAAGCGTTTGCGGGCAAAGGCGGGCATCTGATCGTTGAGTTCGGTACGAATAGTTACCGGCACTTCCTGTCCCTGCAAAAAGTAGGTCAGCACGGGGTCGATTGTGCCGCTGCCGTCGAAGTCTTTGCCATACACCCGCAGTGGTTCGCCGGGCGCGGTTTTGTAGCGCGAGTTCAGGCCGAGGTTGCCCAGCAGGTAATCTGTATCGCCGTCGAGGTCGAAATCGGCACCGGTAATCGAGTTCCACAGGCCGGTGGTGGGTTGCCCCGCAGCCAGAACGGGCTGGGCCGTGAATTTGCCCCGGTTGTTCTGGAAGATAGTAATCGGCATAAACTCCCCGGCCAGCATCAGGTCAGCATCACCGTCGGCGTCGTAGTCGGTCCAGAGCGCTGCGCAAACCATACCCGCCTGTCGCAATCCCGGCGCGAGCTGATCCGTTACGTCAGTAAACCGCCCGTTGTCGTTGCGCAGGAGATACGAAGCCGGTGCCAGCGGATACTGCCCAATTTTGACGCGCCCGGCCCGGAACAAATCCAGATCACCGTCGCCGTCGAAGTCAGCCGCCACCACACATGACCCCGACGAGTTGGTAACGGGCAGCCGCTCCGGTGCGCGGGTCAGCCTGCCGGTGCCATCGTTCAGATACAGCCGGTCCTGATATATGCCGCTGCCGTCGGGCTGGTTGCTGCCGCCACTCACCACGTACAGATCATTGTCTCCGTCAGCATCGGCATCGAAAAACAGGCACCCCATGTCTTCGAGGTCGTTGGCTCCCTGCACCCGCTCGGTAAACCTGCCCGGCGAGGTCTGCAAAAACAGCGACCGCACCTGCCCCGGATCGGCCCCCACAAATACATCGTCAAGGCCGTTACCGTCGGCATCGGCAATGGCAATGGCGGGGCCGTTTTTGCCATAGACCTGCGGCAACAGGGGCGTTTGCTGGAGGTCGTTCAGCGGTGTTTCGCGGTGCTGGAATGTCAGGCCAATATCGCTGGCATTGGTGGTCGTAAACAGCGGGATGTCCGGGCTGCTTACGGGCGAAAACGTGGCTGCGTTGGGTTGGTAGTTGATCTTGTGAAGTTGATCGGCAACTAATTGGCCTATGCGCTGAAATTTCCCGTCGGCCCAGCGCACTTCTACAATGGCGGTGGTATGGCTGCCCAGCCCCGCGTGTACAAATGGCTCGACCGACGATGCATAACCCCGCACGGGGTGGCAGGTAACCATCTGGGTTTGTCCGTCTGGCGTTCTTATCCTCACTTCGGCCCCGAGTCCGTGCGCGTCGGCGGGCAGCTGAAGCCGCAGGGCATGACGGGTAATGGGCTGACCGGGCTGGTTGGTTTCGTTGCGGTACAGCCCGGCTTCGTCGTCCATATTATTGACGACCAGGTCCAGATCACCATCGTTGTCCAGGTCGGCGTAGGCCGCGCCGTTCGAGTAGGTGGGGTCGTTCAGGCCCCAGGCTTCGGACTGGTCGGCAAAGGTGGGTAGTTTCGACGCGCTGGTGCTGGTGTTTCGGTACAGGTAATTGTGCAGCTTAACATCGGGCAGTTTGTAGAGTTCGGCCAGCGTCTGCCTGCCCGATGTACCCGTCTCCCCGCCGAAACTCGATGCCTGACTGTTCAGATACGCCACGTAGTCGAGGTTGGTAATGTCGCGCCGGTAGCCGTTGGTTACGAACAGGTCCTTGAAGCCGTCGTTGTCAAAATCGGCCAGCAGT
>Ga0105045_10001109_pt1 | contig 21498 bp, 11 predicted proteins | sample MAT02_FD_78089 | JGI IMG/M metagenome (GOLD analysis project Ga0105045, IMG submission 78089) | Freshwater microbial communities from Lake Fryxell liftoff mats and glacier meltwater in Antarctica - MAT-02 (megahit assembly) | ecosystem: Environmental > Aquatic > Freshwater > Ice > Liftoff... | reverse complement strand
TTATGCGAACGCGCGTGTCCCTCATTGTTTTGAAAGGCCGCCAATCGTTTGCTTGCGGCAAAAATGGTCGAGGGCCAATGGGCTGGAAAATGGTCATGTTCGGCCTCGGTTCCAGTACCGTTTGCCGCTGCGCCATTCGTGGCAGCCTTGCGATTGCAAGCGGATAAACTCGAAAGAGCCGCAAGGGCAACCAACATGACAAAACTGGAACGTCTAAATGGTTTCATGGTATGGGAGAGTTCCGCAATCAAAATGCGAGTCAGGGGACCGGAACGGAAACGGAATTGAGGACGCTATCAATTGCAGATTCGACACTGCCTGCATGCCCTGTAAGTCGAACGGAAAGCACTGGGATCGCGACCTCCTGCACATCATCTGGGGTAACAAAATCTCTGCCAACCAACATTGCTCTCGCCTGGGCAACCCGTTGCCACTGAAGCAAACCGCGTGGACTCAGCCCCAGGGAAAAAGAGCGGTTTGATCGTGTTGCCTCTGCCAAACTGACCAAATACTCTTGTACTGGAAGCTCAACAGCGACCTCGGTTACGCTCTTTTGTAGTTGTTCCAGTTGCCCTTCTTTCAGGACAGTCGTCGCGCATGTGTCAGCCAAGCTGCGACTGCTCCTCGCCAGCAACTCCAGTTCGTTTTTGCGGTCCGGATACCCGATCCTCAACTTCATGGCGAAACGATCCAATTGAGCTTCGGGCAGTGGATACGCACCGAGGCTCTCAACCGGGTTTTGAGTTGCCAAGACCAAGAATGTACTGCTGAGCATTCGAGCTTCGCCATCGATGGTGACTTGACGTTCCGCCATCGCTTCGAACAAGGCGCTTTGCGTACGCGGTGTGGCTCGATTGATCTCATCGGTCAGCAAAACATCGCTAAACACAGGGCCGCTTCGGAATTCAAATTCTCGGTTCTTTTGATTGAGAATATTAAAACCGGTTACGTCGCTCGGCAATAAATCTGGCGTGCATTGGACTCGCATGAATCGCCCTCCGATTGCAACCGCGAGAGCCTTGGCCAACGTCGTTTTGCCAAGTCCCGGCAAATCATCAAATAGAACATGCCCGCGCGCGAGAACGCACGCGAGCAAGTGCTCTACAACTTGTGGCTTGCCCAGCAACACCAAATTCAGTTGTGAGCGAAGGTTAAACAGCACATCTTGCATAACGTTTGAATTCATTTCGAGTGGTATTTTCTTCGAACTCGGTTTTTCGAGCTCATGATCGCTGACTTACACGCGCGCTGCAGGCTGTGGGTTACTAGTTGCAGTTTGGGACCATTGTCCCGAACGCGTCGACGGACGGGACAATGGTCCCATCCTACTGTACATCTTTGGCATAGCGAACAAGTTCACTAAGCCTCGCTTGATAATAGCCCAGCAGATCTTGCGTAAATCGACCGAATGATCGTTCAACCAGCCGATCGTCTTGGATCGTGGAGCATAGGCGATTCGATTAGCTGCCTGTATGTAAAGCTCTCTATCCCGGGCATTCAAGCCGACATTTTCGTTCAACATGCTCGACAATCTCTGTCCGAGCGTGGATCGCACCGCGTAGTTTCTGCCGTGAATCCAACCTCGCCATTCGAGCAAGCGTCGCATCCATCCAATTTGAATTCGTGCCGGTGCCAATGCGAGCCAAATCACCGTCGCAGAGAGCGCCGCGTCCGCAATTCGTCTCCGAAAGACTGCGATCGCAACGACCGACAAGCAGCAGAGTACGCATCGAAGGGGATAGTAGTAAATCGTGTCCCGGACGGCCCATATACGCGTGATAGCCCACTGATTCCAAGTCCGAAACTCGTTCGGCGATGCGAATCCAGGTGTTGGTTCGATGGCAAACCAGATACCATGGCAATAGACCTCCGTCCAGGTATGCATGTGTTCCGGCAGCACCTCCGTTTGGCCTGATTTGAAATCGTAGTGGTCAGGCGAAGCGTAAAAACCGCTTACAAGTCGAGATGGGACTCCCAAATTCCGAATCATGACGGCAGCGGCCGAGGCGAAGAGATAGTCAGGACCCTGCTTGCAATCGAATAAATGTTGCACAGCGTCTTCGCATTCGGTTGGCACGGTCGCATTCGGCTGATGTCGAAAGTTACTTCGCAAATAGTCAAGGATGGCTTCAATCCGTTGCCAATCTGTCAGCCCTGCTGCAGAATGCCCCAAATGCCTCTCAATCACCTCCCTCGTGCGATTTGCGAGTGCTGACGTCGATTGGGAATACTCGTGCAAATACTTCGCGACGCCTGAGTCCTCAGAGTCCGCAAGTTGCTGGTTCGTTTGTGCAATCCGGTGCAGCTTGTTGTTTGGGTCGCGAAGCGGGTGCAATTGCGGCGTTTGATACATCTGGTGTACCACCGATAGTTGTGGAACATGGTCGCGATCAGGCATCATCAGTTGCCCGTCTATCGTCCAGCCAAAAAAGTCAGCGTTATCCACTTTGTCGATGTACATGTGGGTGAGCAAACTCGGGGTCACAATCCGCTGCGATTTGAGCCCAATTACCTTGACCGTCTGACGCTCGCGAACGGGATGAGCAAGTTCTGCAGCGTGCACTTGCAGACGCATCCAAGGTTTGCTCTGCATGGTCTCCAACGCAATGGGTTGCATGCTCTCTTTGAGCAACAGGTCATCGCTTCGACTCCACTTGACGCCATCGAACGAATCGAACGTCTCGAGCCGCAAATGCTGAGGGACACGTCCGATCAAATGAAAGACCGCCTTGCTCTCCGTTCCATTCATTTTCTTCTCACCAGTACCTTCGCGAGGCATGCGTATTGCAGAAAACTCTCGGCTCCTTTTTTTGGATTCAGAGCCCTCTAACTCAGACTCTTTCGACTGGCTGTCCAAGGAGATCGTGCGAGTATGTTCGCGACGAACAAATGGCTCGCCATAAAAATCATTAGCAAGGTCGTACAGGGAGGGCGTCTTGGAGTCCATGAACAGTTCGCTTTCGACCGGTCCAAAGGTGAACGCCTCTTCCTTGGCCGCGACCAACATGTCGCCGTCCCCAACACCATTGCGAGCCGACGGGTCCGACTGACCGTTGCCTCCGGAGGTAGGCATGAAACCGTCGATCGCAGACAACTTCGTTCCAGAGCTGATCGCTAGTCCACCGATGGCGCAGGTTAGCAATACTGCGAACGCTAAGGCAGTCAGCCGCAATCGAACGAGCGGAACACTATCCCTTGCAATGAAGCCTCGTTCGATGCTCTTCCAATACTTGCCGGTCAACCACCAAACAGCAAATAGGGCATATACGAGCACGATTGCAACCATTCCCCGTCGGTCAGAGGTCGCGAGCCCGAACACCATCAAGAACGAACTGAGGAGAAATGACATCCATTCTTGACGTCGGCTCCAGGCGATCGCACTTTGCCAAAGGGCAGCATTTTGCAACATAGCGAGCCATACCAACTCCGTCGCTTCGCCGGCTCTCCCGAATATTCGAACAAGAATCAAGCTGGTTGCAAAAGGCAAGCAGACACAGGCGGCTCCAACAATGATCCAGCCTTGGTGCTGAATCGATTCTTTGATTCGAAACCATGCAAACCAACATGCGGAAAGGACGGCCGCAAACTCAAGCGACAGCCAAACGATTTCGCTGGTCCCTTGCATTCGCAGCAGCTGTACACCCGTCGCCGCAATCATCGCCAAAGCGAAGGTTGCCAATCGATCTCGACCGCTCGCGGTACGATGACCGTCCGACCCACGAGCTTTCTGGCCACGGAAATTTCGAGCAGGTTTCGACAACGGTTTGAGGCTGTTCATGACTCTAACTCAATTGGAAAGAGCGTTGGCAATATCGATTCCAACCCTGTTGCATTTGTTCTGCGTGGTCACCCGCATCGTCGATTTGTAAAGCAGATTTCATTTCTCGCCAGGTTGGTTCGGTGCCAACTGCGGTGCGAGTATTCAAAACGACCCAATGCACGTCGCTTCCCGCATTCGAAAATTGCTCGCTAAGAGTTGCAACTCGGTCGGCAATGCAGATCACAATCACTTTGGATGGGGTACGAATCGAACTCAAAGCAGTTGTCGAATTCGTTGAGGCAGATGGGGACCACTCAGCAAGTCGATCCAACCAATCCGATTGAGTCGTCTGCCGCGAATTCAATGTTGTCCAACCACCATCAATGGCCGCCATCACATCCCAATGGTGTTTTGAAAAATGGTGCGTTACCGAAGCCAGGATGCGGATCAGCCATTCGCATTGCAGCGTAGTGCAGTTGCAAGCAGAGTTTGAATCCAAACAGATGGCAACGCCTTGGCGCGATCGGCTTTGTCGCTCAAAGACGACTAAGCTGTCGCGTCTCGCGGTTTGAGCCCAATGGACTTGGCGCAGCGAATCGCCAGGGCGATAGGGGCGAACTCCCATCCAGTCCCCTTCGTTTCCGACTTGGGTACTGGCAGAGCCAACCGAGGACTTCAATGTGCCCGGACGTTCAGGAATATCGGAAAGATTTACGATCCGAGGCCAAACGATAAGTTCGCTTGGCACATGAAGCTTTCGCTCGCATTTCCAGATACCAAAAGGAAAGCCAGTGGTCAATCGAACGGGCTTCTTGGGATAGACACCGCGCGCCTCAGGCTTGCATTTCCAAACAAATGAACTTGAGGCCATCGCGGGCACGCGACTTAAGCAGATCGGATCATCCGGCGCGTCGACTTGGTTGGCGATTGCATCATCTGCTTCGACAACCATGCCCCAAACTGGCCATGGCCATCGATTGGTGAGCATCAACTTGGTTTCGATGCAATCCCCTTCGCTGCATCGCCTCTCCGACCAACTTAGTTCGCCACGGAGCCCCAGCATCGCGATCCACGGCCATAGACATCCGATCAAGCCAATGGCGGCGATAGCCGCCGCCGCCAGAAAGGCTTGCGGTGACACACAAAGGCCGAGCAAGAGGGAAGCCATGAAGGCGACCACGAACCAGCCTATCGGTTTCTTCAACCAATAAACGTACCGGTTCGCCCAAGGGCAAAAGTCGTGGTTAAGGGACTGATGTAACTTGGAAACCGCAGACTGGTCCATATGGTTTGATCTATTTTGAAATTAGATTAACAAAAATGCTCAATGAATTCGCGGTACCTGAACCCAACAGGGTTTCGGCGTAAGCTTCTGTCGCGAAACTAGTCAAAAGTTCCATCTTGCATCGCAATCAACCGAAAGTCTTCACGACTTCCGCTACGGCAGGGTGGCACGCCCCAGAGGCCGTGATTTTAATAACCCGAAGCGTGAGGAGCTTGGCAAACGTAACTAACGATTCAAACGCCCTTCGTGTCTCAGGGCGCGCCCCCCTTTTTCGGGATCCTCTGATTTGATTGATCCGAAAGCGAGACGGCCTTTTAGACGCTGGGTGGACCGCGAATACATAGACAGAGGGGAGCACTTCCGACCTCGGGCAACGTCAAGAACGAGTTCACTTTGCAGAGCGACTCGGGCTGGATAACCACAATAGAAAGAGGTGGAGCATGTGAAGCCAAAGCGGCCATGAGTTTGCAAATCTGGCAATCCTGGTACCGATCTGCAATGTGAGGACGACCGCTATTGGCTGTCGAAAAAATTGCTTTTGCTCCAGACTCCTCGGCGGAAGGGTCGTGACGACAACCGTGACTGCAAGCAAGGGCGTGCCCCTTTTCAAGTGATAAGCGATCGCCGGATTCCTGAACGTCACCAGCGATGCCGTGGTGACAGCCCGGCAGCAGGTGCAGCGATTCACCGGCGAAAACGAAAAGGCAATAGACGATTGTAACCGCCCATGTCATCGTTTTGGTACGCTGAAAAACCACGCAACACCTCAAAAGGCCAATTGAACCACTCGATTACTTTTCGCCCGAACTTTTCGTTAGATTCGGACTTTTACGCAGCTTCCTATCTCAAAGTTCAGTTTTTTCCGTAAGGCCAGTATTAAAACGAAGCAGAATTATGTCAATGAAGTAATTGATCAAATTCGTAATGCTCCTGGTTTTTCATTGGCGAAATCGGCTAAAAAATGTTACGATTTGATGGTAATGCATCACGGTTGCGATTGCATCGCAATACTTTCACGGGCAATGGTGGTACATATGAGCTGTTTCGGGATCAGGTTTGTGTCGAAAAAGGGTTTCACCCTCGTCGAGCTTTTGGTTGTCGTAGCCATCATTGGAATGTTAGTTGGGCTGCTTCTACCAGCCGTGCAGTCCGCTAGGGAAGCGGCTAGAGCAATGCAGTGCAAGAATAACCTGCATCAAATCTCTTTGGCCGTGGACATGTTTCACGATTCGCAGAAATCGTATCCGCCTGCACGCTATCAACCCCGTCCGGGCGATACGGCCGCATTCGATTGCGGCGGCAAAGAAACAACTTGGCTGGTGCGCATCTTGCCTTATCTCGAAGCGACCAGCATGGAGAAACGATGGGACTATTCGATTCCCTACGGAGATCATATTGAGCAAGTTCGAACTCAAACCCTAACTGCGTTCTGCTGTCCAGCACGTCGATCGGCGAGCGACGCTGTTGGGATCGGTCAGTTGGTTGGCGCTGGCACCGTCTGGATCACATTGCCATGCGGTTGCAGAATCCCCATAAAGGGCAGTGCGCCAGCCACTGGTGCTGTTGGCGATTACGGCGGGAACCACGGTGATATCTCGCCAGGATCAAGTGGACTTGCAACCGATTTTAGCTATGGTGGCAATGGGAATGGCATCATCATTTCTAGCCGAGCCAATTGCGTCAATGGAAGCCCAAGAAGCTGGGCGGACCGAATTCGCTATTCGAGTGTTACCGACGGTTTGAGCAATACGATTGTGATAGGCGAAATGCATGTTCCAATGGGAAAACTCGGTGAATCGCCTCAGGACGCCTTCATTTTCAATGGCGATAACGTCTTTAATATGACTCGCCTCGGTGGTCCCACGATGCCGATCGTCAAGGATCTGCGAAGCGAAGGAAACAGCTTGGTCCAATGGGGCAGCTGGCACGTCGGAATGTGCCAATTCGCTTTTGCTGACGGCAGTGTTCGCGCAATCAGCGCCAGCATCGACACCGAAACACTAGGCCGATTTTGCAATCGAGCAGATGGCCAACCCGTTAGCGCACAAGACTAGCCCTTTGTCGAGATTTGATTTTTTAGGTAGCGGAACTCGCCAAGAGTTGCGGTGACTCGATAATACAACTGGAATTTACCTATGGCGTCGCCTAAAGCCTGGGCGGCTTCCGCTACCTCAGAACTCCAATTTTAATACGGTCAGAGCACCAGCATGCACTTGAAATGTCTTCTTCCGATCTTTGGACTAATCCTTTCTGCGAGCATCGGGTGTGGTGAAGGGCGACCACCTGCTTACCCGGCTAAAGGTCGAGTAGTCTTCGCGGATGGCTCGCCTGTGAAAGTCGGGACGATTGAGACAAAGTCGAAACTGCATGGGGTACAAGCCATGGCATCGATCGAACTCGATGGCAGTTTTGTATTCACGACATACAAGCAAGGGGACGGTGCCGTTGCCGGTGCACACGATTGCGTGGTTGTCCAATTCGTGCAAGCGGAAAACATCCAGAATCACAAGCCATCGACCCTTGGCGTTATCAATCCAAAGCACTCTTCTTATGCGACATCTGGACTACAGATCGACATAGCAAAAGACAAGCAAAACGAGTTGGTGATCAAAGTAGAGGGAGTGCCAAAACCCAAGAACGGCAACGCCAAGAGCGACCATGAGCAAGGCGTAGGCGGGCATACGAAGTAGCCGTAAACAAAGCGTGAATCCCGCTGGCTTGTCCAGCGGTGCTTTCGGTTTCATACTACTAAGCCTTTGGTCCGTCGTTCGTGAACTTGATTCCAAGTTCGCGGAGCTGCTTGGCGGAAACCTCGGAGGGTGCGCCCATCATTAGGTCTTCGGCCTTCTGGTTCATGGGGAACAAAATCACTTCGCGGATATTCGGTTCGTCCGCTAGCAACATCACAATTCGGTCTACTCCCGGAGCCGAGCCTCCGTGGGGCGGTGCTCCGAATTTAAATGCGTTGATCATGCCACGGAACTTTTCGTCGACCAAGCTGCGATCGTAACCTGCCAGCTCAAAAGCCTTGTACATGATTTCTGGTTTGTGGTTTCGGATCGCGCCAGATGAGAGTTCGATGCCGTTGCAGACGATGTCGTACTGATAGGCCAGAATGTCGAGCGGGTTCATCGTCATGAGCGCTTCCATTTCCCCTTGGGGCATAGAAAATGGGTTATGGCTGAAGATGACCTTTTGTTCGACTTCATCAAATTCATACATTGGGAAGTCGACGATCCAACAGAACTTAAAGGTGTTCTTTTCGATCAGATCGAGTTCGATGCCTACTCGCGTACGAGCTAGGCCTGCGAGTTTGGCTGCCACCAAAGGTTTGCCGCAGGAGAAAAAGACTCCGTCGTCGGGACCGAGTCCCATTTGCGTTACAATTTGAGCAACACGTTCTGGTCCGAGGTTTTTGGCGATGCCGCCCCCACCTTCGCCACCTTTGAAATTGATGTAACCGAGGCCGGCAAAGCCCTCGTCTTTGGCCCATTGATTGGTACCGTCGAAGAAGCTTCGAGCACGAACTCCGGCGCCGGGAGCAGGGATCGCTCGGACGACGGACCCCTCCTCGATCGCCTTGGCGAAGACAGCGAACCCACCGCCGCGGAAGATTTCCGTTACGTCGGATATTTCGACTGGGTTGCGCAAGTCGGGTTTGTCGTTGCCATATTTTAGCATCGAGTCCTTGTAGGCGATGCGAGGGAACGGAGGTGTGGTCACGTCGCGTTCGCCGGAGAACTCGTCGAAGACTCCGTAGAGCACTGGCTCGATGGCGGCGAAAACGTCCTCTTGGGTGACGAAGCTCATTTCGAAGTCGAGCTGATAAAATTCGCCAGGCGATCGATCGGCCCGGGCGTCTTCATCGCGGAAGCATGGCGCGATTTGGAAGTAACGGTCGAAGCCAGCCACCATCAGCAATTGCTTGAACATTTGCGGCGCTTGCGGCAGCGCGTAAAATTTCCCTGGATGGATTCGCGAAGGGACCAAGAAATCGCGGGCACCCTCGGGGCTGGAAGCGGTGAGGATTGGAGTTTGGAATTCCGTGAATCCCTGGTCGATCATTCGACGGCGGAGGCTGGCAATGACGTTGCTGCGAAGGACGATGTTGGCATGCAGTTTTTCGCGACGCAAGTCCAGGAATCGATTTCGCAGCCGAATTTCCTCGGGGTATTCCGCGTTTCCAAAGACAGGCAATGGCAGGTCGGCGGCTTCGGACAGAAGTTCGATAGCAGTCGCTCGGATTTCGATCTCGCCGGTGACTAAATTTGGGTTGGTTGCGTCGTCCGCACGCGCATTGACTTTTCCGTCGACTCGAATCACCGATTCGCTACGCAAGGATTCGGCTAGCGGAAAGGCGGCACTGTCTTTTTCAACGACGATCTGAGAAATTCCGTAGTGGTCTCGCAAATCGATGAACAATAGGTTGCCGAAGTCTCTCTTGCGATAGACCCAACCGGACAGCCGAACATTTTGCCCCACGGAATCTTTTCGGAGCTGGGCGCAATTGTGTGTGCGGTATGCGTGCATTAAATTGTCGAATAGTGAGGAGTGACATGGGGAATCGGTTGGCAATTGAACGGAAAGCAACTTATCGATAAGCTGGCCGATTCTCAACCCCAACGACTAATTGGACAGGATTTCTCCTGAGGCGTATGATCGCGGTTGCGGTTCATATCGCTCATTCAAAAAACAGCCAACATTTATGATTTTATTGATCGATAACTACGACTCTTTTACATACAACTTGGTTCAGCGGTTGGGTGAGATCGACTCGTCGCTGGATGTCCGGATTTATCGCAACGATGAGTTGTCGATCGAGGAGATTCGCGAGATGGGTCCGGAGCGGATCATTTTGTCTCCTGGGCCTTGCACGCCGAAAGAGGCGGGGATTTGTGTCCCCTTAATTGAGCAGTTGCACGCGGAGTTTCCAATCTTGGGCGTATGCCTGGGGCACCAATCGATTGGTCAGGCTTTTGGTAGTGAAATCGTTCGTGCCAAGGAGTTGATGCACGGCAAAACGGATCGGATTCACCACGACAACCGAGGTATGTTTGAGGGGCTTGAGAATCCATTTGTAGCCACTCGCTATCATTCATTAGTCATTTCGCCAGAAAGCCTGCCCAATTGTCTTGAGGTTTCCGCTTGGGTTCATGATACGCTAGGAAATCGGATTATTATGGGGGTTCGGCACAGAGAGTATGCAATCGAAGGGTGGCAATTTCATCCGGAGAGTTTCTTGACTGAGCCGGGACCTAAATTGCTCGAGAGGTTTCTCACTTGGACTGGCAGTCCGAGCATTTTGCATCCATGATTTCCTTCCGCCTTTTGAAATTTACGTCGAATCCTTTTTCACACCCGCTAAATTAATCTGTCTGAAATGCTCTGCGTAACCATTGCCCGAACTCGCCATAAACAAACGATTGCAGAGCATCTTAAGGTCGCCGAATTGGGTGCCAAGTTAGTAGAACTGCGATTGGATTATATTGGCCGAAGTATCGATTTGAGCCGATTGCTTAAAAATCGCCCGACGCCTGTCGTGTTAACTTGCCGCCGCAAAGAAGACGGAGGTCGATGGGATCGGACAGAGGAAGAGCGATTAATGCTGCTGCGTTCAGCCATCGCGATGGGGGTCGAATACGTTGATTTGGAGGAGGATATCGCAACCAAAATCCCGCGTTATGGAAAGACAAAACGAATCGTAAGTCTTCATAATTTCGAGGGAACGCCAGGAAATTTGGAGTCTTTGCATGCGGGTTTGGCAAAGCTCGATGCTGACATTGTGAAGATTGCGGTCCAAGCGAATTCGTTTGACGATACGATCCGGATGCTGAAATTGATGAAGTCGGCGTCGGTTCCGACAATCGGAATTAGCATGGGCGATTACGGGACTCCGAGTCGCATTTTAGCGACAAGATATGGGGCGCCGTTTACTTTTTGCGTCTTTAGTGCCGATCGAAAGGTGGCTCCGGGGCAATTGAGTTTCGATCAAATGAAATTGATCTTTCGGGCTGAATCCATTGACATGGAGACCAAGCTTTATGGAGTTGTCGCCGATCCCGTCGCCCATTCCTATAGCCCATTGATTCACAATGCATCTTTCCTGGCAAACAAGTTGAATTATCGGTACGTGCCATTTAGGGTTCCGGCTGAAGAGTTGGAGCTGTTTTTGTCCTGGTGCAAAGAGGAGAAAATCGGTGGCTTGAGCGTGACCATTCCGCACAAGCAATCGATTTTGCCGATGCTGAATCAAGCCGAATCAGCGGCTCAAGGAATTGGTGCTTGCAACACGGTCGTTTTTGCAAACAACGAGGACAAGGAGCTCATTGGTTACAACACGGATTACCGAGCGGCGATGGATTGTCTGACGGAAGCGATGGCGAAATGGACAGGTAACCAAGAGCCATTCGAGCGGGAGTCGGTCTTGATTTTGGGGGCAGGTGGGGTTTCGCGGGCTATCGGTTACGGGCTGGCGCAGCGTCGAGCCAATATTACAATCACCAGTCGAAATAGGATGGCCTCGGAAGCGTTGGCGAAGCACCTGAATTGCCGCTGGGTTGACTGGGAAGATCGTCATGGAATCGAGCCCAAGATTCTCGTCAATGGAACGCCGGTAGGGATGTTTCCAGATATGGATGAGACCCCGTTTCAAACGAAAAACCTTCAGGGCAAAACGCTGGTTTTTGACACGGTTTACAACCCGGAGCAGACGTTGTTTCTCAAGGGCGCACGGGCCGCAGGATGTCCGGTCATTTCCGGCCTGCAAATGTTTGTTAGGCAAGCGGCTTATCAGTATCGCTTGTTTACCGGCTTGGAGCCACCTGTTGATGTGATGGTCAAAACCTTGAAAAAAGCGATTTCGCCTGTCAATTACCAGGATCTCGAAGAGGATGACGACCAGGATTCGAAAGCTGATTTCTAGGATGGCAAAAAATGGATTTCAAAAAAAATGTTTTACCCCTGAAATCTTTTGCCATGCATTTTTTGCCAAAATCACTTTGGTAAAAGTAGGATAGGATCCGTATCCCGTCCGTTAATTGATTCGTTCGGGACAGTGGTCCCAAACTACGCCTGAGGACTTTCACAGGAACGTTTCGATGGACGCCGCAAAGAAACGAATTGGGTTTGGTACCGCATATGCGTATCTGAATCGCAGGTGGAGAAAATGGCGGTTGTCTCGCCCTTACCCAAAACGGCGCGCTTCGGAGTCCGTAGGTGCCTACGGCGAGCGGATTGCGGCCATTTTCCTGGAGCGCACCGGGTACATCGTCCTTGAGCGGTCGTACCGACTCAAGTCTGGAGAGATTGATGTTATCGCGGTTTGGGAAAGGCGAGTGGTGGTTTTTGTGGAAGTAAAGACTTGGGCGGAACGAAGAGAAAATACCGGAGGCCCAAGTGATGCGGTCGACGCGGCGAAGCAAGAAAAGATTTCAAAAACTGCTATGCGATATATGAAACGACATCGACTTTTGGAATCGGCAGGTCGCGCGGATGTGATAGAAATAGTGCTTGGGAAAACACAGAATCGACCGTTCATTCGGCATTTCGAAAATGCGTTTGAAGCGGTCGGGGAATTTCAGATGTTCTCTTAAATTGGGTATTCGCCATCAAGTTGTGATGGCAAAAAGTATCGGCGACATCCTGCAACTGCATTTCGACTTGAGTGAACCGACGGCGCTAGCCGCGGGCTGCATTTTGATTTGACCTTTCCATCGATTCAGGCCCGAAGCTAGCGATTACGGTTCACACAGTGAGTGCCATTGGGCAGGATGCCTCCGATACTAGTCCTAGTCGCAAATTTGCAGTTTCAGCTCCCAGTCTAGTTCGTTTTCAGTAGTGACTCTTGTCAGGCTAAGAATAGCCAGGATAAGTGGACTCTGCTTCTTGTTTTCCCAATGGAACTGCAAATTCAAAACGAGCAATTTCTCTGATTGGGTAACCCATTGAACATCTCCCTTGAGAAGCTGGGTGACCGTCCCTCGGTTACCCGAAATTGGACCTTCGTAGCTAAGGTAGATTGCGCGATGGTCCGGTAACTGCTTTGCAGATGTGGTTTTTTCCCAATTGTGGGGGTGGGCAGGAACCTCAAAACATAGGAGTTGACTGCTTTCGCGATCGGGCTGTTCCAAAAGAAGGTCCCAGTGCGACGCACGATCTGAGCCGGAGGCGAATTGGTGGTAGAGGACGACAAATTGGAAACTCGGAAATTTTTTTCCGAATTCTTCAAGTGTTGAATTTCCACCCATATGGTTCGGAACCTTTCCGGGATCTTGGCATCAAAATGGTCGTCAAAGGCCTCAAAATCGTGGTGTTCTGTGGATGATGACGAATGTAGGAGACTGGTTTTTGCAGAATATGCAGCTTTTTACAGCGCAGTGAACGCGGTTCGACCCATTCTTTAAGGTGGTTTTATCCGTTTTCAGAGCTATTGTTCGGCGATGGTGGCGGCGTAAGTTTGCATCCAAATCCTACTCAACTATAATCGAAAATGAGTCTTCGCGTGGCCTCACAATGATTAAGGTGGTTTTATCCACCTTTAAGCGGGTTTGGAGCGAGAAGCTTTTTTCATAGCCTTGCGGGATTTTGTTTCTCGTGAGGGGCTCCTGGTTACCTTTGCACTGAGGGTTGGTGATGACCATCCGCTGGTTTCGCAACAAGAATTCTTCCATTCAATCCACTACACGCGCACAGGCAAATGCACGCGCTCAAGCGAAGAGTAGCGAACAAAAACGGGGTAAGCTCCGTCGCCATTTGCTTGAGATGTTGGAGCCACGGCAGTTATTGGCGGTGGGACCGCAGTTGATTGGCGTTCAGCCGAACAACAGCGATCTTTTGGAGAATGGAGAGACGCTCGTTCAATCGCCGAGGGAGCTTCGTTTTCGCTTTGACGATGTTCAGGTTATTGATCAATCGACACTGAATGGCATTCGAATCACGCGGTCGGGGGGTGATGGAACATTTGGTCTCGCTTCGGTTCAGAGTGATTTCGGTAGCAACGGCCGAGTGAATGTTCAATTGATGGCCACGGAGCTTGGCAGGGCGTATAACGTCCAGGTTTCGCAGTCTAGTTTGGGGTTGGGGGTTGCGCCCACTATTTCGTTAAGTGGTAGTCTTCTGTCAATTGGTTTGAACAGCAATATTGCGTCGCCAACGACTGCCGATCAGTTGGTTATTGCGATCAACGGCAGCGCCCTGGGTGTGTCAGCTAGGATTAATGGTGGACGTGGATCGACCCAGATTGGAAGCAATGCGGTGTCTGGCTACTCGCCATTGCAACTAAATAAAATAAACGATGCAGTAGTGGTCCCTGGGGCTATTCTTGTTGGACAGAGTCCGGATGAAAATGAAGTCACGGTACGTTTTGCTGAGAATTTGATCGACGACAATTACCGCGTCGAGATTTTCGGCTTTGATGATCCAGGTCTTGGTATTGTCGGTTTGAGAAACGTCTCCAGGACGGGTGGGGTGGGAGATCTTTTTAAGCCATCGGATTCGAAGACTCGCCAGGATACTATCGATTTCCGTTTAGATCTTGGGCCGTTGGTGCTCGCTGTTGTCCCACAGCCAGTCAATAGGGTGAATGGTCAACTGCAGCAGCAGCGTGATACGATCGTTGTCCATTTCGATTCCGACAAATTGTCGGTAGACTCAGTAGAGAACCCAGATTTTTATAAATTGATCTTTACCTCGGACACTGTTCGAAACACCGACGATTTTTCGTTTTCTCCAACGACTGTGGTCTACAATGCGGCCGCGAACACGGCGACTTTACGATTCAGTGGAGACATTAATGATTTGGCTGGTACGAGCGTTGGACCAGCTACGTTCCGATTACGAATTGGAACACGTGAAAGCAACCCGATGCAGCCGGTGCGGCAAGAGGCTACAGCCACGGTGATTTCGGACTTGAACACGGCTGGGGTGGTCAAGTTGCGGTTTACGTCGAAGCAAGTTGGCGAGGATGGAAGCGGTATTCAAATCGCATTTACGAATACTGGAAATGCGGGACCATCGATCACGGCTGCTGGACGTGTCATCACTCTCAATATTGGCGGCACTGCAGTAACGGCACAGCAGGTGTTCGATGCGATTCGTGTTTCGCCTGCGTCGGCTGCCTTAATTAATGTCGACTTTGAGCCAGGCAGTAATCCAGCTGCAATCGTTGGCAACCGTACGCTTTCCTATTCACCGTTGACGTTGTTGGGGTTGGGTAGCTCTTTTGACACTGCCATGGATTTAGGTGCAATCGGATCTGCCTTCACCTCGCAGAAAAGCATAGTACTTTCATCGTCGATTGATCCTGAGAGATTTGTGTTGGACTTGGCGGGCGCTTCGGACGATCCGGGGCATCGAAATTTGGCGTCCAATCTTGTGGGTGGATTTGAGGATCACGTCAATCCAGCTTTTGGTGCGGATGCAACCGACGGCATCACAACGATCTACTACAACTTTAGATCGAACTATGCCGTTACGAACAGTGGTGGTGCTCTTACGAACTCGATTACTTCTGATCAGAAGGCGCGTACTCGAGAGGTCCTCTCGCTATGGGCTAAGTACATTGGCGTTCAGTTTGTTGAAACCTCGGATTTGGGCATGACCATTGCCGCAGGTTCGGTTTTTGGATTGAGGACTGTCGCTGGGACACAGTTCCAAAACGAAGGGGAGTTTGGGGTTCGAATCGATAGGTCGTTCCAGAATTCGCTTATCGTGCTCTCGGCGACGAATGGTTGGGGGACCGAATACGGTGCGAGTTACACGCGCACAATGGCTGCCGCGGTGGGTATGGCTCTTGGGCTTCAGCACGCGGGTGATTTGCCTGAAACAACTCTCATGCGATTGGATCCGACTTTCCTGGCTGGCTCTGGCCCGTTGACGGATATCAATGACATTCAGTTGACGGCCAGCGACGAGCGATACGAGCCAGTGCTGCCCGGCAACCAAGACATTTTGCATGGCCAATTCGTTCATCGCCCTGACGGATCGGATATTGACCTTTATCGATTTGAAGTGAATCTTGGCGACACCGGTCGCTCGGGTATTTTGACTGCGGAAACCTACGCACAACGATTGACGAACAGCAGTGCACTGAACACGAACATTCAGCTTTACCGACAAGCGCAAGCGAGCGCGAGCACCAATCTAGGTAATATTTCGCTAGGATTGCGATTTGAGGCGGTAAAGTCGGGGGCACAAGGCAACCAGCTGCAGATCTTCTTCACACAAACGGTACGCGGCGATGCTTCCAAGCCGACTGTTATTGCATTCCCTAATGCGATCAGCATCGACTTGAATGCGACCTTTGGTTCGGAGAGCACTGTTCAGGATATCCTGGATGTCCTGCAATCTTCGCCAGCAGTCAGCTCGCTGGTCCGTGTGAGCTTGACTAGGGGGTCCGCGAGCACCAGGGTTGGCAACAATGTTTTGACACAAAATCCTGTCGTGCTTTCGGGCGGCAAGATCGAACTTATTTCGCAAAACGACGACTACTTTAGCCAAGATTCGTTGATGACTAGGTCCTTGACTTCCGGCATTTACTACATCGGTGTAAGTGCGAGTGGCAACAACGAGTACAATGCGTCGATCGCCGGAACGGGCTTTGGTGGACATTCGCAAGGCAACTATGAATTGCGATTGAACTTCCGTTCTGCCGTAGATAGTTCGGATACGATTCAGGATCTTGCTGGTCCGAACGGTAGGTCGATCGGGCTCGATGGCGACGCCGACGGGATTCCAGGAGGGACTTACGATTTCTGGTTCCAGACCAGACCGCTCGATCGTTCGTTGAGTTTCAACACAGGTGGCAGCGCCTCGATCGAAGGTCGAACCGTGATCGTTACCGGGGCAAACGGGGCTGTTCAAACGTTTGAATTCAGCAGCGATTTGAACATTACTCCTGGCCGCATTCGTATTCAGTACTCCAACACGAGCACTCCGGCGCAGTTGGCTAGCGCTCTTGCAAACGCGATTAATTCGCGATTTCAGCTTGGGGTTGTTGTCACAGCAATAGGGGCAAATCTTCGACTGACCGGCGAGCGATCCATTGTTATCGATCCGTTATTGAATCTGATCGACGTCAATGGAAAGACGATTTTTGTTGATAAGTCTGCAGGTCCAAATGCGGACGGAAGCCTTCTCAAACCGTTCAACAACATTGCCTCCCCAGGTGTGCCCAACGCGTTTGGGGCAGCGCAACCCGGCGATATTGTTCGCATTGTCGGCAATGGTGGCGTAGACGGGAACTTGGCGACCATCGGCGATAATTTCGCCTACGAAATAGGTGCAGGCCTGTTGCCTAACTCAGTGTTGTCAGACGGTTTGACCATGGATGTTCCGATGGGGGTTACCACCATGATCGACGCAGGGGCAGTCTTTAAACTGCGAAATGCTCGGATCGGGGTTGGCAGTTCCAATTTGAATATCAATCGATCCGGCGGCACATTGCAGGTTCTGGGTTCGCCATCACTTCTGGATGCTGCTGGCAATGCAATGCGTAGCAACATCGGTGGCACGGCAGAAGGAAAGGTTTATTTCACTTCTTGGCTCGACGAGACCATCGGTTTTGATACATTCTCACCAAGAACAACGCCAGCACCGGGCAATTGGGGTGGGATTTCTTTGCGGCGTGATGTCGACAGTTCTGCGGGAAGGAAGGATCTAGAAGAGCAAGGTATCTTCTTGAACTACATCAGCCATGCCGACATTCGCTTTGGTGGTGGTACGGTCAGCGTTGAATCTGTTTCCCAGCCCGTCAATCCGATCGAGTTTGTTGGATCGCGGCCGACGATCGTAGACAATTTTATCACACGAAGTTCCGGCGCAGCGATCAGTGCGGCACCGAGCAGTTTCGAAGAAACCAACTTCAACGAACCACGATTTCAAATCAATGGTTCCTTTACTAGTGACTACGACCGTGTCGGACCAGAAATTCATCGAAATACGCTGTTCAACAATTCCATCAACGGCCTGTTCATCAAAGTTGATGCTCAAGGCTTGGCTGTTCCTGGACGCTTCGACGACATCGACATCGTGCATGTCCTGACGGATACTTTGGTTGTCAATGGTGCAGTTGGTGGAGCACTGCTAGATAGCACGGCACCACCTGCGGCGTTGATTTCGCTAGGTCCAAATGTGGGTGGCAATCTGGTCCCAGGAATTTACAACTACAAGCTTACCTATGTGGATCGCAATGGATACGAAAGTATTCCATCCGATGCATCGGCAAGTATCAATTTGCAGGGATCTCAGCAAACGGCTATTTCATTGGCTGGCTTGCCAAATGCAAGTGGCGATTTTGTAACGCGAAAACTGTATCGCAGTCAGGGTGATGGGAGTGGGCCGTATGATTTGATAGCCACGTTGGATCGCAGCACCTCCAGTTTCTTGGACATTGGAAAGTTGGCTGGTGGAACACTTAGCCGTGACCGAGCCGATGTTTCTGGAGTTGCTTTAGTAAATCTTCCAGTTGGAACGCTTGCTGCTGGCACCTACAGATATCGAATCGTGATGGTCGATGCTGGTGGGCGCGAAGGCCTTGCTTCCGATCCGACCTCGGATTTCATATTGAGCGCAGACGGTTCCGTTCAATTGAATAACTTACCTCGCACGCTTGCGGGCTACGTCGGTCGCCGAATTTATCGAAGTTCCAACGTTGGCACATCGCCATTCCAGCTCGTTGGTGAATTGTTGGACGCAACAAACGCGAACAATTTAACGTTTACCGACTCGGGTGCAACGCTTGGCGGCTTTTTGTCGCCGGAGACCTTGGGCGTGAAGCGTCCACGATTGAGCGGTTCGCTGGTGATTGATCCGGGTGCAGTAATCAAATTGGAAGCGGCCCGAATTGAGCTTGCGTTCGGAGCGAGCTTGATCGCTGAAGGAACCGATGGGCTGCCAGTTGTCTTTACCAGCCGATTGGATGATACCGTTGGAGCAGGTGGGACTTTTGATACGAACAACAATCGTTCGGCATCGTCGCCCTCGCCAACGAACTGGGGTGGAATCTATGCCAGTCCGACATCGAGATTGAGCCTAGACTATGCGCGGTTTGCATACGCTGGGGGAGTGACTCCCCTCGACAGTACATTCCGCGCGTTCAACACCATTGAGATCAATCAAGCGGATGTGAGAATCGCTCATACTTTGTTTGAGAACAACGGCGACGGTTTTGGTGGACAAGGGCCAGGTACAAGATTGGGTCGTCTCAGCAATGAACGAGCGACCATCTTTGTACGCGGCGCTCAGCCTACGATCATCGACAACGTTTTTCGGGGTAATGTAGGAAGCGCTATCACTATTGATGTGAACAGCATGACCGACGAGATTCTTCCTGATACGGGAAGACAAACGGGCGACTCGGATCGCAATCCTAACTATTCCGTGAATCGCGGTCCACTCTTGCGTGGCAATCGATTCGTGAACAACGGACTCAATGGGCTGAAGATCCGCGGTGATACCTTGACCACTGCGAGCGTTTGGGATGACACCGATATCGTTCACGTTGTCTACGACGAAATCTACACAGAGAACGTCCAGCATGAAGGCGGATTGAAGCTGCAAAGTTCTGCGACCGAATCCCTGGTCGTCAAGTTTGATGGTTACGGATCGAACTTCAATCGCAATCTTGGTGCTGGTTTGACTGCCAACGGGCAACTGACTTCCGCCATCGACCGTGTAGGTGGATCCTTGCATCTCGTCGGACAACCTGGTTTCCCAGTCATCTTGACGAGTCTCAAGGACGATACGGTTGGTGCTGGATTGCAGCCAGACGGAAAGCCACAAACGGATACCAATAATGATGGTATCGGTTCGGTGCCTCAGTCCGCAGATTGGCGAGGAATTCTGTTGGATCAGTTTTCGAACGATCGAAACGTTGCTCTTGTTCCTGAGACGGAGGACTTTGCCGCTGCCGCTCCTGGTCCGAATGGGTCAGCATCGTCTGCTCAAGTGTTAGGAACATTGGCTGCGAATCTCAATTCCGGTAATGAAATACGTCGACTCGGATTCGTAGTAGACGGGACTTTGAGCCAAAGCGAAGACGTAGACGTTTACAGCTTTACAGGCGTTTCGGGAGCCGAAGTCTGGCTGGATATCGACTACACCAACAATAATTTGGACTTGGTTCTTGAGCTTCTCAATGCAAATGGTGATTTGCTTGCTCGAAGCGATAACAGCACTGCAGAGGCTACCAATCGATCGTTGATATTCGTTTCAAACTTGATTGATCGAAACTCTGTAAATCCATTAGCAACGCGAACTGTCGGTACCAAACTGACCAGTAGCAACACTGTCAAGGAAGATGGAACGACCAATCCATTGGACCCCGGTCTTCGAGTTCGATTGCCGGGCGCCTCAGGCAACGCAAGCAGTTATTTCGTTCGTATTCGAAGCTCAAGCACGAATGCGGATGCGTCTGGGGCTGGATTGACCTCCGGCGCCTATCAATTGCAAGTTCGATTGCGAGAGGCTCAAGAATGGGCCGGCTCGACCATCAACTACGTAGACATTCGATATGCGACCAACGCGGTTCACCTTCGCGGTTTGCCAGGTGAATCTCCATTGATCGGTGAAGCCGGCGAGGATGAAAATGTTCGCAATGGCAGTTTTTACGCCAACAACGGTGTTGCGACAGGCAATGGCGTTAGCAACCTTGGGTTTCCGAACTTTGGGTTTGCACGTGTGAATAGGCAAATCGGAAATAGACCGCAGTACGTTGGAAACCTGCTGTCGACTGCCAAGGGCGCGATCAGCATCGCTGGAAATTTGAGCTCAAACCGGGACGTCGATTTTTATGCTTTGGAGATCAGACAGCGGGACATCGTGGGAAGTCTAGCTGGTGGCAATGCTTCGGTTGTGTTTGACATGGATTATGCGGACGGGCTCAATCGTCCCGATACCTCGTTGAATATTTTCCGAGAAGAGTTCTCTCAATTTGGAACGCAATATCGGCTGATCTATTCGAGCGATTCGAGCAACATTGCAGACGATCAAGGCAGGCCATTGACGATTTCGGACGTGGCAGACCTGAGCCGCGGTTCGGCTGGCAGGGGTGATGCCTACATCGGACCGATCGCTTTGCCAGAGGGCAATTACTTGGTTGGAGTGTCGTCCGCTGCTTATCAGCCTCGAACCCGAGTAATCAATCCCTCTACGGTCAGGCCGATTAGTTCGATCCGTCGCATAGTGGATGAGGCTTACATACAGGGCGTAACCAGCGCCGTTGCTCCAGTCGTACAAAACTTCCTGCCGATCAATCGCAACATAGGGCCAACCGGGCAACTTGTTTCTCTGAGGTCGTTTGATCTAGGCGGTTATTCAGCAGCTGATTTGCCGGCTCTCTATCTGGACTACTCATTCCCAGGTGGCGGAAACTTTGAGGTTTTCGTGCGAGAGTCCAGCGGTGCGGAGTTTGCGGTAGCAAGCTCTACCGATGCTAGCTTGTTGCAGTTGCAGCCCG
>Ga0105045_10001108_pt1 | contig 21504 bp, 12 predicted proteins | sample MAT02_FD_78089 | JGI IMG/M metagenome (GOLD analysis project Ga0105045, IMG submission 78089) | Freshwater microbial communities from Lake Fryxell liftoff mats and glacier meltwater in Antarctica - MAT-02 (megahit assembly) | ecosystem: Environmental > Aquatic > Freshwater > Ice > Liftoff... | reverse complement strand
GATGCTGTTCTGCCATAGCCGCAATCCAAAAATCATTCTCGGGTATGGAAGTCCATTTCACTTTTAATTGACTTTTTATTTCTCTATACCTCCCGGCTGTATCTAAATCACAGTAGAAAATTATTGAAGTTTCTGCCAATTCATTAATTCTTCTTTTGTTTTCATCTCTCTTGCTGTATAGTTCAGCGTCATAAAATAACTCTCCAATTACAATTATGGGAATGGCAATAATGTCCGAAGTAGATCGAATTTTCGCAACAATAACCGGATCACTTGCAAAAAGACCAATGACTATATTGGTATCCAATAGATAGTTCTTACCATCCATTTTTATCTATCTCTTCGCAGCCAGCATCTATGGGTTCACTAATTTCTCATAAAGCCGTTGTATCCAAACTACCAGCAAACTGCAAAAGCTCTTGTTGATGTCCCCCGTTATTTCTATTCTTTAACAATGATTTCAGGTAAGCCAACGCCTTATTCTGTTGCTCTATTGTGAGCAATTCTAAATTTTTAAGGATTTCGCTCTCGAAAGCTTTCGATATCATATTTAAATTATCGTTTTCAAAGCTACAACAATTCTATTTAACGGTAAATGCCTTCTTATCAACTCCCACTCCTCTTATCTCCAATGACTTCCAGCCTTTTGGTAATTTGGTCTTAATCTGGGTAATTGCAGCATCTGAAATCGCCAACCCACCAAACCCAAACAGTACTGCTTGCAACATCCCTCCTGCTCCGGTAGCAAAATAGGGATTAGTTCCGCCTGCAGTTTCTGAGATCACTCCAAACGGTGGCACCTTGTTGGGTTCATAGCTCTTCTTAAAAATCACTGAAGCCTTTTCTATCTGGCCCAATCTAGCATACAGTGTTGCCAACACAGATGCTCCCATAGCAGGACCGTCAGGTGCGTAGCGAGGTGCATAGTAATTCAAGTCTTTTTCTATTTGCAGTTTATCTGATACAATTTCTAACGGATACGCTAGCAAGTTGACATCAGCTTGTTTAATAAGCACACCATCGTAGGTGGCATTTTCTTTGGTGGTGCCATCCGCAAATTTCAAAATTGGAATGTTTTGTGCAACCAACTCCCAATCTGCGTTGATTGGCAAACCTAGTTCTTTGGCTGCTTGGTTGGCATAGCGTAAAACTGTAATGGCCATCCCATTGGTAAATGCATTGTTGTCGATATTCTCCTGCCACTCGTTGGCCCCGATTACATTGTTGATCTCAAATTTTCCGTGTCCTTTGCGCTCCACACGGCTGGCCCAAAAATCAGCTACCTCTTTCAACATAGGGTAGCCACGATCGCGCAGCCATGCTTTATCTTTTGTGACCTGATAATATTTCCAAAAAGCCCAGCCAATACAACCAGTAATATGATGTTGAAAAGGCCCTGTAAGCGCCCACACTGGCGTGTCTTCCGATCCTTCACTTGACGACTCCCACGGGAACATGGCCCCTTTGTAGCCATGTGAAAAGGCATTTTGCCGGGCCGCATCCAAACGCTCAAAACGATACTCCAACATCGATTTGGCCATGCCAGGTTGCAGTGCAAGCAGCGGAGGGTACATCCACAATTCGGTATCCCAAAATATATGGCCGTTGTACCCTAACCCTGAAAGCCCCATGGGTGACAAACTATTCGAAGTACCCGCGCGTGCGAAGGAATAAAGGTGATAGAGCGCAAAGCGGATATCCTTTTGTGCTTGCAAGTCTCCTTCTACTACAATATCACTCTTCCATAGCTCATTCCATTCTTGCTGATGTCTGGCCAGCAACCGTTGAGTGCCTTCCAACTTAGCAAAGATGGTGAGGCGCTCCGCTTCATTTATCGGGTCTTGATAGGTTTGTGTGGAGGTAGCCGAGGATACTACCGTGAAACTGTACGTTTCACCCGCCTTCAACGCTTTTGTAAACTTGGCGAGGTGCAAGTTGTAATCCCAATCTTCGTGGATCAGCTTCGGTTCTTGTCCGTGCGGTTCATTGAAAATAAAGCTATTGCTTACTGCGACCGTATGCTTGCCCGAAGGGCTTTTGCCCACAGAGGTCAATAACGGAATAGTAACATGTGGCCGATCTATTTCACTGTATAGATTTCGAACCTCTGCCAGATGATTGGGTGCTTCAATTACACTCATCGGCACTACTGTTACATTTTTCTTTGCTGTGATGGTAACGATGGTCATGGCCGTATAAGGCAAGTGACGCAAGGCCATGAGGGTGTGCTCTACCGTTACTTTGTCGCCCACTTCAAAAGTGGTAGTCAGCGCAGCTTTTTTCATATCAAGCACTTGCCTGTAATTGGAAACATTGGTCGGAGATACACGCATACCGTCCACATCTAGATTCATGTTGACATGGTTAAATGTCTTTAGGATGTTAGACACCCTACCTCTCTGGTAGTAATCGTACACCCCATTCAAAACCACATCCTTTACCTTCATCGGTTCAGGCGAGGATACCAACCCGATCATCCCATTTGCTACAGTAACTCCAAAATATCGATCTGGGTTGATTCGGTCAGCTTCTATCAACCAATCGGTGGGGGATTGTGAACTAGCATAACTTGATAATAAAATCAATAAAGCCCCGGTTATTATTCTGTTCATAGTATGTTTTTACTGTTTACGATATGTTAAAATTGTATTATTACTTCTTGAGACGAGATATAAAGATTCGCCTTTATAACCCTTCACAATAGCTATATCTCTTACTTCACCCGTAACATTGAATCCAGCTACCTCAGGAAGACACGTTCTAAATTGCCCTCTTCCATCGCCCACTAACATCAACCCATGTCCTGCATCAGAAACTCCAATTTCTGGTTGAATTGCCAAAAGATTTCCTCCCAACAAAATATCATTTGATCCATCATTATTTATATCAGAAAAGCAAATTGCTTTAACTGGAAAATATTGCGCTTCCGGGGGAAGCGGATTTATTTTAAAGCTAGTTGAATGATTAGTCAATACAACAGATTGCATCATGGTAGCCATTAATTTTTTAGACTGATTAATCTGTTCAGGTGACAGTATACTTTCAATATCAACTTTTCCATACTTACTATAGGTTGGGAATTTTCGTTTAAATGCTGGCACCTGTTTAAGTAATAAATCCCTCGAAAAAAAAAGTGACTGAAGTCCATCATTGGTATAAACTAACAAGCGATCTAAACTTCCGTTTTGATCATAGTCGTCAAAATACAATTCTAAAGGAGTAGAGTAATCAAATTTTAACCGTGTGTTTGCACCCCAATTCCCCACAACAAAATCAGCATCGCCATCGTGATCAATATCAGCAGTCTGAATTCGATTCCATAAGCCAGAAGTCTCACCAAGTCCATAGGCTAGTGTCTCATTGGAGAAGAAATGATTTTTGTCTTGCACTAAAATTGTAATGGGCATCCAATCACCCACAACTACTAGGTCTAAGAGTGAATCTCTATTAATATCAACCCAAAGGGCATCTTTTACCATTCCTATATTTTCAAAAGGGAAATTGTTGAACAGACATCCACTAAGCCAATTTAATTTGAGTGTAAAATTTCCCGCACCATCATTTTCAAATAAATAGCTAACCGGACTAACCCCATAATTACCCGGTATTACGTTACTACCCACGAAAAAATCAAAATCCCCATCATTGTCGTAATCGGCTGGCTTTATAGTAGAGGCATTGAAAAAAGGATCGTGAAATATAAGCCGTGAATCATCAAAATCACCCTTTCCATTATTTAAATAAAGCCGAACCGAACCTGTATTCAGTTCTTGCCCCCCGCTCACAACAATCAAATCTAGGTTACCATCTTGATTAAAATCCTTGAAGCAGGCATCAATGTCTTCCCATAAAGAATCCTTTTTTACTGACGCAATCTTTTTCTTGGTAAACGAACTGTTAGTTGACTGTATAAAAAGTTCGCTGGATTGATTTTTTGACCCGCACACAAAAAAGTCATCAAGGCCATCTGCATTAAAGTCTGCCACGGCCATCCTAGGACCTTCAGTAGTGTACAGGTAAGGTATCAGCTTTTCAAAATTAAAAGCATCAAAGTCATTTTCATTGTGCTTGAAACTTAATCCGTAATCTACTCTTTTAACCAAAGCCTTGCGTGATGCCAATGAAGGGCTCTCGCTTCTCCTATCCCCTTTCGAATAAAATATTTTTAATTGATGATCTTTAGTTTTTGAATCCACAGATTTCATCTGACCATTTGGCCATATAACCGTTACCGAATCATAGTTGTCTGACTTACCTAACCCGAAGATTATTTTAGCGTCAGAGGATGAACACCAACCACGGGTTAGAAATAACTCCTTATAGTACGTATTTGCGCCTTTGTACAAAATAACTTTTGCACCAATAGCCATTGGATTCCAAGATGTAGTGTCGCCAATTAACTCTATTGAGACAGATTTTGCAGCCGCATTATTTCGATACAAAAAAACACTTTCATTAGTATTATTCACCACTAAATCCAAGTCTCCATCATTGTCTAAATCGCCATAAGCGGCCCCGTTAGAGAATGTAGGAGCATCTAACTTCCAATCACCGGCTAAGTCAACGAATTTCAAGCTATCCGTATTTCGATAGAAGCAATTGGCCACTTTACCCGATGGCATTTTTGAAATAAATGGCAGCGCATCTTTTTCCATCAGCTTCTGAGAGTGCTCTGTTGAAATATAACTGATGTAGTCCAAATCATTTGGTCTCCGGAGAATGCCATTTGAAATGAAAATATCATTAAGCCCATCGTTATCAAAGTCAAAAATTAGTGGAGCCCAACTCCAATCCGATGCTGCCACATCCGCAAATAACGCCACGTCACTAAAGGTTACATTGTTGAAATCATCTAACCCTTGGTTGATTTGCAACGTATTTCTCGAAACTTGCCTTCCATACCCATACTCCAACTTAAACTTATAGATATCATAATTATCCTCTCCCGAAGTAGTCTTAATAATTTCTTCTTTTTTAGGAAGCATATCGGTAGTGAAAATATCTGGCCGCTGATCGTTATTAATATCGGCTATATCATTTCCCATACTAAATCGACTCGTATGATCCATTGCCTGTAATTTAAACTTACCGTTTTTCTGATTGATATACAGATAATCATTTTCGGCAAAGTCATTTGAAACGTAGATATCCGGATATCCGTCTTTGTCAACATCTGAAATGCCCACGCCAAGACCATAACCGATATGGCTAGATAAGATACCTGATTCAACCGTATTATCAATAAAATGTGTAGCGCCTGTCTCTACCGCGAGATTTTTGAATAATCTATCTCCGGACAAACTATCAATATCAAACCGCATAGATGCTTTGCCGTAAGAACGCTGCGTATGAACTGAATGATTTACTAAGTACATATCCAAATCACCGTCTAAATCATAATCAAAAAATGCAGTATTAGTAGAGAATCCTTTAAAGTACAATCCGTACTCTTTTGCCTTCTCTGAAAACGTTAGATCACCATTGTTAATATATAATTGGTTATATCCATTAAAAGCTTTGTAATTACCAACACCACATAAATAAATATCCAATAATCCATCAGCATTAATGTCCACCATGGTGACCCCGGTTTTCCAATTACCAAAACCCGCCACACCTGATTTGCTAGTTATATCCTCAAACTTTAGGTTACCCTTATTTAAAAAAAGCTTGTTAGAACCTTGATTGGAGCTTAGATAAATATCTGAAAGTCCGTCATTATTAATATCGCCTATGGCAACACCACCGCCATTATAGAAATAGAGATATTCGATAATATTGAATTGAGCTGTTTCGGTTAGGTCGTTTATAAATTTGAGGCCAGACTCTTGGCTTGAAATTAACCGAAACCCGGTGTTACTATTAGGCCTTTCTTTACATGAATAAAGTAGAACTACAAAGCAAATTAAACTTCTATAAGGCATTATTCAAACGATAAAAAAATCGGAGTATCATTGTTTCTGGTCACGATGATAACTTCCCTATTTCCAATCTTTATTGTTCTGATATCTCTCACTTCGCCATCCAGCTTAAGACCACAGTCTCTATTCGATACGTAGGAAAAAGCTCCTTTGCCATCGCCTTTCATAAATGTTCCATAACTAGCATCGTATCTGCCCACCTCAGGTTTAACTCGATATAAGTTACCACCAAGCAGCAAATCTTTTTTACCATCCTTGTCAAAATCTTCCACTAAAATTCCATACATGGGTGAAAACTGTGCTTGTATCGGTAAATCTTTAGTTGAAAACCTATTGCCATTGTCATTCATCATTACCGTAGAGGATAAAACTTTCGCTTCTAACTTCAAAGAACTCTTCAGTTGTTCAGGTGGAAAAATATCTTGCATGGTCTGATTTTTATAATTCTCGTAGCGCAAATATTTTTTCTTTAAGGATGGTATTTGACTTACCAAATCATGACGCAACACCATGGGGTAACTCTTTTCATTCTCATAAGTACATATAATTTGCTCTAAACTTCCGTTTTGATCAAAATCACTAACCCACATAGTAACAGGTTTTTCAATGCTTGCTCGGAATCGTGAGTTCAATCCATGATTTCCGGCTATCAAGTCAATATCTCCATCATTGTCTAAATCATTTGCCACTATCGTATTCCACCAACCATTCGTCTCAGATAATCCAAAATCGTTGGTTCGGTCTCTAAATTTACCTTTCTCCTGAATGAATATTTTAATGGGCATGTATTCGCCCACTATAACTAAGTCAAGCTTTTTATCTCCATTGAAATCCGCCCATTGCGCATCTGTTACCATTCCTACTTCCATCAACCCAGCAGCAACTCTTTCAGTAACATTGGTAAAATTACCCACGCCATCGTTATTCAAGATATAGCTATTCATGGATTTTCCATAGCTAAAAGGTAGCAGTCGCGTGCCTACAAACAAATCCATATCTCCATCGCCATCATAATCACCAGCTTTGACACAACTCGAACTTTCAAAATGTTCTTGGTTGGGCAATGCCTGAGGCGAAATAGCTAGGCTACCCGATCCGTCATTGAGGTATAAGCGATCTCGAAACGAGAGAGACTCAGCGGAGAAATCGTTGCCACCACTACAAACATATAAATCCAAATCACCGTCATTATCAGCGTCAAAAAAAACCGAGCCTACATCTTCTGAATCCTTTGATAACTCGAACTGTTTTTCATTCGCTACCTCAAATAGGCCGTTTTTATATTGAGTAAGAAGTGTACCCGGTTGGCCTTTTGCACCACCAATAAAAAAATCCTGCACCCCATCATTATTAAAATCGGCTACACTTACTTTGGGGCCTTCTGTACTGAGCATATGAAAAATGAGACGGTCTCTATCGAAATCATTAAAATCATTTTCGCTGTGCTTAAAATTTAACTTCATTTCGCTGGTTATGTCTGTAAACCGAAATCCTGATTTCGATTCAACAGATGCCGCCAAAGCCCCCTCTGTTGAAAAGCGATCCAGTTTAATGATTTGATCTACAGCTACATTATTCTTTTTAGTAACAAATCCATCTGGCCACGTCACGATTACAGAGTCAACTTGTATAGCTGAGCCAAGGCCAAAATTCAATCGATTATCAACAGTAGACTGAAAGCCTCTTGCCGGCAAAACTTCTTGAAACGACCTATTGCCTTGATAATACAAGTTAACTTTTGCCCCAAAGGCGCCTGTATTTTTACTCGTGCGGTTCGATAGCTCAATCTTTAAAAAGTGATTCTTAGGGCTGGTCAACTCACAATTATTGCGGTAAACAAAGGCTTGCATATTAACATTGTTTACCACCAAATCTAAGTCACCATCATTGTCCAAATCTGCATAAGCAGTTCCATTCGAGAAGCTAGGGGTATTCAATCCCCACTTCGCACTTTGATCTGAAAACTGAAAGTTCTTTTCATTTCGGAAAGCGAAGTTTGATATTTTGTTAGACGGAATTACATCTACCAACTTCGCATAGTCAACACGGTTACCGCTAACTACTTTTTTAACAAACTCCTCGTTGGAAGCAAATTGTAAGTAATCTTGATTGGTGAGATCACGAGAGATACCGTTTGAAACAAAAATATCCTTCCATCCGTCATTGTCAAAATCTGCCATTAAAGCACCCCAGCTCCAATCTGTAGCCTGCACACTAGCAAGCCTGCCTATTTCACTAAATGTACCATTGCCATTGTTGAGCTGCAGCGTGTTTCGTGTAAACTGGTGGTAGTAGTTATTATCAAGATTATATTGATACCGATTCCAATCTTCAAAAGTGGTAACCGTTTTAAGCCTGGCATCTGCAGCCGGCAACATATCTGTTACGAATAAATCAAGTAGATTGTCATTATCAATATCAGCTAAATCAGAACCCATAGAAGCCGCACAAACACTTTTGATTTGATTTTCTAACACTTCCTTAAACGTGCCGTTCTGTTGGTTGATGTACAAGTAATCTCGCTCAAAAAAATCATTGGAAACATAAATGTCTTGCCACCCATCTGCATCTACATCTCCTACCGTAACACCCAAGCCAAAGCCAATTACACTGCCATAAATACCAGCTTTGGCACTGACATCTGTAAATTGATTTTGGTCATTCCGAAACAGTTTGTCGCCACCCATAGAATCTCGTTTCATTCTTTCGTTCTTCTTTAAATTGAAGCTTCCTATCGACTGAAAGGAATTGTTTAACAAATACATATCCAAGTCGCCATCTTTATCATAATCGAAAAAAGAAGCATGGGTCGAATATCCTTTGTCTGCCAAACCATATTCCGTTGCTTTTTCGGTAAAGGTTAGATTTCCATTATTAATGAACAGTTCGTTTTGCTTGTTATCACCAGCGAGGTTGCCTGAATTACAGACATAGATATCAAGCCATCCATCTCCATTAACATCGGCCATAGAAGCCCCGGTACTCCAAGCCTTACTACCGCCTACACCGGCAGATTGGGTGACGTCCTCAAACTTTAAACTGCCTTTATTGATATATAAAATATTCTTGTTTTGATTGCTCGTAAAATACAAGTCCAAAAGACCATCGTTATTCACGTCTCCTGCGGCTACCCCCCCCCATTGAAAAAATTACGATAGGTATAAATATTAAAATCCTTATCAAACAATAGGTTATTCTCAAATTGAACACCTGTTGCTGCGGACGGCAGGCTTGTAAATAATGAAATACTTGGCTCCTTTTTGCAGGACGAAATAAGAATAAGTAAAACTAAGAACTGAAAAAATTTCATGGCTTGCTCTCCTCTGTTTTGGAAGGCTCTTGATCTATTTCCAATAGATTAGTAATATCTGCACGCACGGTAGAAATATTTTCTTTAAAGATTCTGATCCTTCTATTTCCGTCCACTTTAACCCAAACCTTTCGCTCATTATTCTTATCACTAACCAAGATAAAAGATCCGCCATACCACTTCACAAACATCCGCTTCACATCAACCATCAGCGAATCTGATGATAACTGTGCATTCCATGGCGCCCATGCCTGATACGTAAACTTAATAGGCATTTTTATGATCTTATCATCCTTAAACACAGGATAAAACCACATGTACGCGTCTGTGCGCAGGTTAGCACTGTCTAGCTTATACTGTACGGACAGGTTGCTGGGGCCCTGATTAATAACGCCCTCTTTATTCAAATTCCAACAGTGGGTATAAAAATCCTTCTTAGCCATATCAAATTTTAGCCCCAAAAAAAGGCTATCATACCTAATATTACGGGCTAGTTCTCTTTTCTTTAGTCTTTCATACTCTGAGCCCGAACAAGCGGCCAAAAGAGCTACGAACACAACAAAAAATAACTTTGATAACTTCATATTTTTAATCATTTGCATAATTACGACTTTCTGAAATTTTAAACCAGTATTCTACGGCTTGATACCCAAGATAATGGACTAAAATAGAGAATAAATTGCCCTGCAATTTAGCCATTTTAAAAGCTATTGACAGCCGAAATTATTAGTTAAACAGATTCTTTGAGAAACAAAAAATCGGAATCTAAAACCAAAATTACCTCCAATAGTAAGTACAGATACTTTTAGTGTATCGTTTACCCGCAGGATTTGTGATCCTGCCGGGATGGTTCCGATTTAAACTTCCTAATCAAAAGATGCCGCTTGGTAGCTGCAATCTAACCCAATAAAAAATCGGGTTGTTAGCTCATCGGTTAGGCTCAAGACTACTCGCCACGGCAACTGAGTTTAAATCTGGCCTTCCACCATCGTGCGCCAACCGCCCCGCAGTTATCATCTCTAAAGACGATTCATAAAATAAAAGTTTAAACTTCCTATTATCGGGCAGTCTCGCTGAACCTACTGAACAGTAAATTCTATCTCCTCACCCAAAACTTGATAGGCTCCGGAGATTAAATACGCTTTTCCATAATACTTTACGTTTTTCGTAAACATGGTTTTGCTTACCTTTAACTCAAACGCACCTACTTCCGATTTTCCTCCAAATGAATTTTGATTAAGGAAGGCATTTTTTTGCGTAGACCATCCAAATCCATAGTTCGATACCCCATTAAAAAAAATAACCTCTCCTTTAAATAGTACATAGCTACCATCATCGTTTGTATTTATCTCTATCGTTCTAACCCTGGACCAAGGTCGAGATAAGAAGTCCTTATTGTCGCATGAGAAGATGAGTAACAATAAAAAAACGACAACCACATTTGGCGTTCTCATAACTAGAATTTAATACCTAAAAGAAAATTGACACTTGAGAAACTTGAATTTTGAAACATGAAATTGTTCAATTTTTCAAACCTAAATTCACCGAATACTTTCAACTTATTAATAAGATTATGCTTATAACCAATACCAAACCAGAAATTGTTAGAGCTACCACTAAACGAATCCGTTAAGTCATCACTTTTTAAAGTAATTATATTACCAAATTGAGTCTCTATTAGTACCCTAGTTGAGGTACTGTTAAAAGTATAATTAACTACACCAGCTTTTACATAAGGAGTATTATTGCCGGGTAAAAAATTAAAGCAAACGGCTATTGGTACTTTAACAGCAGATGTAGTGATGTCAAACTCCTCCCTTGCATCGGCCTGCCTGTAAACTAAGTAAGCAATATCTTGAATAAACAGATCAAGTTCAAACGATAAGTTATTTGAAATACGTGGAAAGTAAAAATCGATACCAGCACCACCAAACGTGGATAACTTCTGATTATAGCCAAAAGTTCGATAGCTATCAATATAGCCACGAGCTCCATACCTATCAATGCCGCCTACTGAAAATTTTCCAATTCCGTATGCTGCATGAAATCCTACTTTGATAAAAGGTTTCCCGCTTTTAGTTATTTGAGGTGCTGTATTTCCTTTGCATACGTTGTACTTTCTTACAATTGATCCTAGATGTGCTTCATTGTATTCTGTATCTTTTGCAGTAATGGCGCAATCCTTAAATAAGCTATCCAAAAATTTGACGTATCTCTTGTCTATCTTTTGAAAATTTCCGTTTCCCTCAACATAAACTATTTCCTTTCTATTTGGCTTTGGAATTTTGAGCAAAATGCTGTCCGTTTTGATATAATAGCTTCGATCAGAAAACAATAATTCTATTTTTCCATTTACTATCTCTTGTATAAATCTTGGAGCTGAGTAATCCTTTAACCTGATAGAAACATAGGTATGAACGCCTGTAATCCCGTATGATCTAATCTCGCTTGGCGTAAACTTTATCTTTCGAGACTTGAGCTCTTCTTTAAAATGGCATACCCTTTCATTTGAAAATTTCCACCGATAATCTACAAATCCGCGTATTGTATCTAAATCGTTTTTAACAATAAATCCTTTGCGGAAATCTCCTTGGGCTTTTACTGCCGCATAACCTAGTGCAAGAAAAGCTGCGATAATGAAAAGTATTATTTGTCTCGTCATAGAAAATGAAAAGACTAATATATCAAATTAATCAACTAGTTCAGCAAGCCGTTTACCTTATCCACTCTAACTTGAGAATTAATTAAAATATTTTTATACTTAGACCATTCGCCACTAGGCCATGTTACTTTTACAGAATCAATTTTTTTATGCGTGCCTAATCCAATATGAATTTTATAATCAACAGAAGATAGATATCCCCTTACCGGGTACAATTCAGCGTAGAATCTTTCTCCCCCGCAAAACACATCTACTTGAGCGCCCAATGCAAACGTGTTCTTGCGGGAGGTATCCGTTAAACTGAATTGAACGTAAGCAGAGGCGTTATTCTTAGGAATTATGTTCCTGTAAATCATTGCCTTCTGATTGATCGGGTTTACAATTAGCTCAAGCGCCCCGTCATTATTTAAATCGCCATAAGCTGCCCCGTTAGAAAAACTGGGCACTAATATTCCTTTTTCTTGTGAAACATACTCAAAGTTCATCTCGCCTTTACTTCTGAAAAGAGCGCTATGGGTAACGTGCGCGGGCATCCCGTTAATTAACTTCAATAGTAACGTAGAATCTTTAAATGCATCTTTTGAATTTAACACCGAAGGAGCAAAATAAGTGATGTAATCCTGATCCAATAAATCTTTCGGAATTCCATTGGAAACAAAAATATCTCGGTACCCATCGTTGTCAATATCTAAAAATAATCCACTCCAACTCCAATCCGATGCCTCTACCCCCGCGAGCCTACCTACCTCGCTAAAAAAAACAGTATTGGTGTCGTTCGGAATCAGTCCCATATTCCATTGCAGCACATTGCGGTTATACTGATAATGATACCCCTTGGCGTTGTTCTCACTTTGCTTATTATAGGTTTCAAATGCAATCTTAGATTTTAGGTCTTGCTGCTCTTTGGGGAGCATTTCGGTAACGAATATCTCTGGATATCCATCATTGTTTAAATCAGCGATATCCGCACCCATGGAACCTAAACTCATGGATTTTAAACTCACATCAGATACCTCTTTAAAAGTGCCATTGCGCTGATTGAGATATAAGTAATCCTTTTCAAAGAAATCATTGGATACATATATATCGGACCACCCATCTTTATTAATATCAGCTATTGAAACACCTAGCCCATATCCGATAGAACTCCCATAAATATTTGCCTCCTCGCTCACGTCTACAAATCGAGTGCCTTCATTGCGGTACAGTTTATTACCCCCGGCAGCATCGCGCACTTCTCTTTTACCTTCAAACAAATCAAAAAAACCAACGGGCCTGTTAGAATTACTTGATAAGTAAAAATCTAAATCTCCATCTCTGTCATAATCAAAAAAAGCCGCCTGAATAGACAGCCCAATATCAGCCACTCCCCATTCAAAAGATGCATCGGTAAATGTTAAATCGCGATTATTAATAAACAATTGATTATACCGAACCCCCTCGCTGGGCGGGCCACTTTTACAAACAAAAATATCTAAATACCCATCGCCATTTACATCGGCCAGTGTGGCGCCAGTATTCCAAACACCGACACAATTGACTCCTGCGCGTTTGCTAATATCTTCAAACTTAAAATCTCCTTTATTCAGGTAAAGAGAATTGCCTACCTGATTTCCGGTAAAGTATAAATCCACCAGACCATCGTTGTTAATATCACCCAGCGCAACAGCACCACCGTTATAGAAATTCCTAAATGTGTAAGCATTGAATCGAAACGTAGGCTCCAATCTATTTTCAAACTTGACACCAGTATTATCTGAATTCAGCAGCTCAAATTTTTGATTTACCTCCCTCAACTGGCAACCGCTTAAGAAGATCAAGAATAGAACCAACGGCTTTTTCACACAACGAATATCTTCCATTAACAAATAAGAATGAAACATCCCTAAAAAAAAAGGAAGCACAAGTGCTTCCTTTTCTATATTACAGTTAATGACCTAAATCAATAGCCAGGATTTTGAACCAACTTAGGGTTTACGAGAGTTTGGTTAAAAGGAATAGGGAATATATTCTTACTAGGTGCCGAAACAGGTTTTTCCCACCAAGCTTCATTATACTTGCCAAATCGAATCAGGTCAGATCTTCTATAACCTTCTGCAAACATCTCACGTCCGCGCTCAGCCAATAGTGCAACCTCAGTTAAACTAACTAAGGCAGGCACACCAGCTCTAGATCTAATCTGGTTTACCAACGCCAACGCATTAGCGTCTGCTGCATTTAATCTCCAAAGTGCTTCTGCTTTCATTAAAAGAATATCTCCATACCTAAAGATAGGAAAATCATTGCTAAGGTCTGGAGTTGCCCCCGTTTGAAATTGAAATTTTCCTACCCGAACACCCTGTTGTCTCAGTGATCCAAATGGTGCTACTCCTGGCTTAGGTTTTACGGCAGCTATGAATGGTGTAAAGGTAAGATTTTCTCCATCGGGATCCCCGAAAGCACCCGTCTCGAAACTCGTATCTGTTAAACGAACACCCGTTGAAGAGAATTGTGGACCTGCCAAAAAGCTGTTCCTACGCGTGTCTGCTGTTGCATAGGAATTATAGAATTCTTCTAGAGAGGCATAACCGTTCCACGGCTGCGCTGCCAAATTAAAAGTAGCCTGACTAGAATAATGCAGCGTCATCTGCGCCAAATTAAACCCAGTGCCATTTACTTGATCGTAATTGATGACGAAAATGTTCTCCTTTGAACCCGCGTTATCTGCTTTGAAGTTATCAAAGTAATTAGCTTCTAACGAATACAAACCACCCGCTATAATAGCTTCGCAGGCAGCAGATGCCTTTTGTAATTGTGGAGTGCCCGCGTAGATACCGGCATTCAAATAAAGCTTGGCCAATATGGCTTGAGCGACATACCAGTTAACGGTACCGTAGGTCTTCGTCTTGGGTAAATTTGCCAAGTTAGTGGTAATGCTTGATTCAATAAACGCATACACTTCCTGCCGTGTTCTTGTTGCTGGTGTTGGGTCAGTACTTGTCTCGATAATAATTGGCACATTTCCATACGCGTCAATCAACCACAAATAAACCATTGCCCTAAGAGTTTCTAATTCAGCCCTTAGCAAGGGACTAGTACCAAAAGCCTTAAGCGTGTTATTTATTGTGGCGATGGCTGAAAAACAATACGCCCATCCATTTCCTATTGATTCTTCTGTGGCAAGATAGCCATGCTCATGCATGCGTGTCCACGAATTACCGTCCGTCCAATCGCCACCTTTGATCGCAATGGTCATCTCATCGGAAGATACTTCCTGCATAGACCATAACGAGTTATGACCGCCCCAGGTACCTACCAGCGGCTTGTAAGCAGTTAGAGCGAACGCTGCCAGAGCGGTTGGATCAGTAGTGGCCAACGCTATAGGCGTTGGAACCTCATCAAAAATCAGTTGATCCGGAGACTCACAACCTGAAACCAGGAACAATACCAACGCGAAAGCTGAAACAATTATCTTTTTCATCGTTTTCAATGTTTATTAATTATTTAATTCTAAAAGTTACACCAAGCGTGTACGTTCGCGTAGTAAAGTAGGTATTTCTTCGTTCAATACCAGGTGCCAAGTTGGTTGTAAAACCATTATTATTTTCTGTATCACTGTACCGCACTTCAGGATCTATGCCGGTGTAATTAGTGATCGTAAATAAATTTTGGCCGGTTGCGTAGAAACGAATGGAAGAAAATGCATTGCTCTTGATGGGCAGACTGTATCCAAGAGATATATTGTCTAACCGCAAGAAAGAAGCGTCCTCTACGTACAAACTTGAAAACTCGGGTACAGAGGTTACAAATGGAGTCTTACTAGTTGTTACACTATTCCAAGTCCGTGATCCAATATCCCTATTTTCATAAAAGCCTCTGTAAGAATTATACAACGTATGGCCGAAAACACCGCGCAACACAAAGCTCAAATCCCAATTTTTGTAACTAAAGGAGTTGGTGAATCCAAGCTCACCATCTGGCAAACCATTACCAACTCTAACAAACTTATCAGGATCAGGCGCACCGTTTGTCAGTTGTTCTGCTGGATAAACATAACCCCCATTCTCATTCAATCCTATAAATGTTGGCCCAAACATGTCCCCAACGGTTTGTCCTACTATATTCCTAATCATAAAATTATTGTTTTGACCGGGAGAACCAGCGGTAGCTAATCGTATCTCACCAGGGCCAAGATCACCCACTTTAAAAGACTCAATTTTAGCCTTTTGATAGATGGTAAAGTTCAAGCTAGGCGACCACGAAACGGGTCCTATTTTAACATTGTTGTAGGCTACCGAAAATTCAAAACCTCCCGCAGAAATACTTCCAACGTTTGCCCATGCAAAATTAGATACGTTAGCAGGCTCGGCTGGATCAAAAGGATTAGGGGCACCAGCAGGCAATGTTACTCCAAACAACAAATTATCATTCCTTCTCGTATAGTATTCTACAGAACCCGTTAATTTACCATTAAACAATCCAAAATCAACCCCTACGTTAGTTTCTGTTTTTGTTTCCCACTGCAAATTAGGGTTCGCATCTCTTGTTTGAATTAAACTAACGTATGCATCCGATGTGGTCAATGGATTTCCATCGAAATCTACAATTCCCCCATTTCCAAAAGTTGCTAACGCCAAGTTAGAAGCTGGGGGCAAGTTTCCGGAAATTCCAAAAGACCCTCTTACTTTTAATTGACTAATAACACCAAGATCTACCAATTCAGTTACCTCCACACCTGCGCTGATCGCAGGAAAATAACCTGTCTTTTTACCCCTACCAAAACCTGAGAAAGAGTCACTTCTCATACTGGCCGATAAAAAGTAGGTTCCCTTATAGTTTAAATTTAACCTTCCAAAAGCGGAGCGCAAAACATCTTGGTTTCTGTAGCTTGAAACTTCAGTTCCAGCTCCCTGTTTTTGCGAACCAAAATCTAGACCATCCCACCCAGCAAAATCAAATAAAAATTGCCTAGTTTGTGCTGCGAAACCCTCAAAGTCTCTTTTTTGATCTGCAAAACCCACAAGTCCCTCGAGATTTAGATCGCCAATTTTCTTAGTGTATTTGGCGGTTAACTCGATCAATCTGCTTCTGTCATTTCTTGTATCTCTCCTAGCTTGGCCCTGGGCACCAAAACCAACATCCCTATCCTTTTTGCTCCAATAAGATCCATTTAGCGCTGTCTCTTCGTTAACCGAATAATTCATTGCCAATGTGAGGTCTTCTAGTAAATCATACTCAACTCTATAGTTTGTGAGCACATTTTTTCTTTCGCCACCAAACCTTTGTTGTTGGCTTAAGGCCACCGGATTCAAGAAATCGAACAAATCACGTTGAAAATACCCACCGTCTCTATTGTCAGCAGCACCTTCAAAAACTGGAGCTGTTGGGTTGTAAATAACTGCATGCCTAAATGCAGCCATGTTGATTGAGTTCTGCGTACGATCGTTATAGTTCAACCCTAAATTGAATCTTAATTTGCCATCAAGAACCGAAGTTCCCACTGACAAACTCGTGTTCAATCGTTGATTATCAACTCCTTTCACAATACCCTCATTTTGACGGTAGTTAACGGATGCTCTATAGGTGGTTGTTCCACTTGAACCCTCCACGGATATGTTATTAGTGTGCGAGGTTCCTGTTTGTGAAAGCGCATTAAACCAATTGGTTCCCTGTGCACCACCTGTTCTGTAGTCAGTACCACCTCTTTCTACAAATTGATCGGGCGTAAGTACGGTAAGCTTATTGGCTACTTCATCTACCCCGACAAAACCATTATAGGTTACATTCACATAACCATCCTTTTTTACTTTACCCGACTTTGTGGTTACTAAAATTACACCGCTAGAACCTCTTGCTCCGTAGATAGCAGATGCTGAAGCATCCTTCAGTACATCCATCGAAGCAACATCATTAGGATCAATGTTATCCAACGAAGCACCTACAATTCCATCAATAACAATCAAAGGTTCGGAGTTAGCACCGAAAGTAGAAATACCTCTCAAACGTAATGTAAATGATTGATTGGGGTCGCCACCAGGTCTTACTACTGAAAGACCAGCTACTTTACCTGATAAAAACTGAGTAGGGCTTTGCACGTTGCCTTTATTGAACTGTTCGGCAGAAACACTGGCTACCGCACTGGTAATCTCTTTCTTCTGCTGAGTTCCGTACCCAACCACTACTACTTCTGAAAGGGACGTAACATCGGATTGTAACGTTACGCTAACAGCAGTCTGAGTTCCAACCGTAACTTCCTGAGAGGCAAAACCAACAAAAGAAAATACCAGCACCGCATTTGAGCCCACTGCTATCGTGTAATTTCCATCTGCATCTGAGACTGTTCCATTGCTCGTTCCTTTTTCTAATATGTTTACTCCTGGAATGGAGGAGGCATCATCCGAAGAAGTAACTTTTCCACTTATGGTGCGCTCTTGAGCCGATGCAACCAACGTTGCGAAAGCAAAGAGAAAAACAAGACACCTGCGGGATAGTAGGTAAACTTTATTCATACTTTAAAATTTAGGGTTTGTTAAATGAATTTCAAATTAGGACGCTGGAACAAATGAATACGCTCCTGTTGATATATTAAAGGTAACTAAATACCTACCTGCAGTTACGGGAATATTTGCACCCCCAACATCACCCACCGCTGTCGGGAATTTTGCTGCTCCCCAACTCACAACCCATGCGTTATTTGCTCTAAATTTCGCTTCACCAGCTACTAAATTGACTGTAATGGAATATACATCAGAATCGGTAGCACTTCTTGTCATCGCTGTAGATGCATCCCAGCCACCCGGAGTGGCGCTCCCAATTATTCCTACAGTACTAATTACTTCAAAGGTGGTAGTATCTTTTTTAGTATTGCCGTTCTGATCAGATACGTTAACAATCAATTTATATTGCCCAACAGGTAGTGCCGTAATTGGCCTAGTAACCTCTGTAACAACTCCGGAAACTGTCAATGGACCCTCTTGGACTGTAGTAACAAAAGTCGGATTTGTAATCTTAAAGGAAGCGGTTGCTAACGGAGACTTAGAAAGACTTGGATCAGCACCATCTTTAAAGACAGCTTTAAGGTTGAAATCTACATTGGAGGTGTACTTGAGCGGTTTCACAACCACAATAGATGGCGGAGAATCAAATAATTTAATGTCTGCATTGCCATTGTCGCACGCCCACACGAGCGCCAATAATCCCGCAAAGACAAGTGGTAAGTAAAAGTGTTTTTTCATAAATCTCATTGTTAAGGGTTAATGATCTTTGATCTAATACTCAGTTTAGATATTCCAAACCTAACATGAATTTAACAACTCACAAGGTATTTAGGCTAATAATTTACATAAATTTAATCGGTAACGGTGTCGCAATCGTTTGCGTATTTGTTAATTGTTTCTCTATTCTAAAATCTCAAAGATGAAACAAGACTTTGGTGCAAGCGCAAATTGAGTCAAATCGCCAATAACTTCGCTTGTTAAGGCATTTTTTGCCTTCAGCTTTCCACGTAAAATTTCTTGAAAACTAACTGGATTAATTTTTTGGGGTTTGTCACTACCGTTGATAATTACCATCACTTTTTCATTACCGTTGGTTTTAAAATACACATAGACATTGTCCTTCGGTAAGAAGTGAGTCATTTTGCCTGAATGAATAACGGATTTGTCTTTGCGCCAGTTCAATAGCTTTGTCATGAATTCAGTGGCTTCCAATTGATCTTTTGTCAATCCATCTTTTGTAAACGCGTTGATTTTGTCATTAGCCCAACCGCCCGGAAAATCTTTTCGGACTTCAGGATGACTCGAGGCATCCCCATCCATAAGCAATTCGGTTCCATAGTAGAGCTGTGGAATCCCCCTGGTTGTCAACAAAAAAGTTACAGCCATTTTAAATTTATTCAGGTCACTGCCAATTGATCTATAAAAACGTGTAACGTCATGATTGTCTAAGAAGATTAGGTTGTTGTTAGCATTAGGGTAGGCTCCATCTTGGCCGAGCATTTCGAATAATCTAACCAAGCCAGTGTCCCATCCCCCTTCTTCATTAAATGCCTTGGGAATTGTAAAGCTTAATGGGAAATCAGTAACGGATGGAAGTGTGCTTTCATAACCGTCTGCATTTTTCGAGCCCTTCTGCCAGTACGCTGTTGCGGCAACCGTTGGGAGCCAAGCCTCACCTACTATATTAAATTGGGGATACTCCGCAAGCAATTCTTTACACCAGTCAGCCATGAATTTTTTGTCGGGGTATGGATAGGTGTCCATCCGAATACCATCTAACCCTCCATACTCAATCCACCAAATAGAATTTTGAATGAGGTACTTGGCGAACAGCGGATTTTGCTGGTTAATGTCAGGCATGGTAGTATCAAACCAACCTTTGCTCATGATGTCTTCATCCGCCTGTGAATGGTAGGGATCTGAAATAATAACACCCCTGTAGTTGGATGAGGTGTAGGTCGGGAATTGATGAATCCAATCTTTAGAAGGCAAATCTTTAACCAGCCAATGTTCGTTGCCGATATGATTCATCACCATATCCTGAATCACTTTTAGGCCATTTTTATGCGATTCATTAATTAGGTCAAGATAGTCTTGATTGCTGCCAAATCTTTTGTCCACTTGATAAAGATCCGTAACTGCGTAGCCATGATAACTTTCTCGTTTTTGATTGTTCTCCAATACAGGATTAAGCCAAAGTGCAGTGACGCCCAAATTTTTGAAATAGTCGAGATGATCACCTATGCCCTTCAAGTCTCCACCATGCCTACCAAATGGTTTTTCCCGATGAGTACCTTGGTAAAAGCCCTTAACGGTATCGTTCTTTACATCTCCATTGGCAAATCGGTCGGGCATTATCAAATAGATCACATCAGCCGAACTAAAACCCTGAATCCTGTTCTTGTCAGTAGATTTTGACTTCAACTCGTAGGAGTAATTTATTTTTCTTTTTCCAAACTGAAATGTGATTGAGATAATACCCGCCTTTGCTCGACTTCCAATCTCCAAATTGAGAAATAGATAATGTGGGTTTTCAGTTCTGTCCACGCCCTTCAAAATCACTCCGTCATATAGTATGGACGGGCTGAATTCGTTTAACGAAATATCTTTGTTATAAAAAAGAATCTGAAGGTCGCTATTTCTCATTCCAGTAAACCAAAAAGGGGGTTCTACTTTATGAAAATTGGTAGTCAATTTTTTTTGAGAATAACCCGAACCAACACTAATCGTCAAGGCTATGAAAATGGAAATTGAAAGATTTATGGATTTCATTTCTTATTAGATTTAGAGCGGAAAGGTATAATCAAAACCGTCAAATGGAAACAGTTAATAAAGATTTTTGTCTGCTTCATCAATTCATTATTTAACTGATTTTCATTACTTTTATTAAAAATAGAAATCAGCCTAGCCGAAATGAAATTCAACCAAGTAACCATCAAAGACATTGCCCGGGAGCTGAGCATCTCTCCTTCCACCGTCTCGCGGGCGCTGAAAGACCATCCGGACATTTCCAAAGACACCAAAAAGGCTGTGAATGCGCTGGCAGACAAACTGAACTACCAGCCCAATATTGTCGCCCTCAATCTTCGCCAACGGAAAACGAATACCATTGGGGTGATTATACCAGAGGTCGTT
>Ga0105045_10001107_pt1 | contig 21512 bp, 16 predicted proteins | sample MAT02_FD_78089 | JGI IMG/M metagenome (GOLD analysis project Ga0105045, IMG submission 78089) | Freshwater microbial communities from Lake Fryxell liftoff mats and glacier meltwater in Antarctica - MAT-02 (megahit assembly) | ecosystem: Environmental > Aquatic > Freshwater > Ice > Liftoff... | reverse complement strand
GTCAGAAGTTTTTAGTTCCGCTGTTCAATAAGCGTCTAAACATTGTCTAACGACCATAACAAATGAATATCTTGCGCCTAAGAATTCCAAATTTTTGTTCAGCGAAATGATCAAACGGTATGTAAACGCGCCAGTTGAGCGGATTTGGGATGTGCTCGGACACCCCAACTATTTCTTCGGCGATGACAATGAACTCTACCGTATAACCACAAAAGGCGAACTGCGGCAGATTAGTCGTTGTATGAAACGCTATACCCAGGGCTATGTTCTCAAGAGTCGATTCTACAGCCTTGCCCAACTCCGCTCAATGTTACGGCGGCATGAGTTCACAGGTCGTCCAGCGGGCTTTTAATTGTGCTGATCTTATTGGCTGTTACGTGCGTGTACCGCATGGTGGTCAGGATACTGCTGTGACCCAGGAGTTCCTGAATATAGCGAATATCCGTACCTGCTTCTAACAAATGAGTCGCGAATGAGTGTCGTAGGCTATGAATCCCGCCCTGTTTCTGAATTCCTGCAAAGCGAACCGTATCGCTATAAACCTGTTGAATGGCCCGATTAGCGATGGGTTCAGCGTTTTCCGTTTCCTCAAAAAGATAGACTGTGGGTCTGTAACGCGACAAGTATAGATCAATGGCCGCTTCGAGTTTATCGGTGAGCATCACTACGCGGTCTTTTTTGCCTTTGCCGCTCCGAACCGTCAGCAGTCGTCGGTGCCAATCAAGGTCGGTTAGGCGCAGGTGGGCCACTTCGCTCAGGCGCAGGCCGGTGGCATACACGAGCCGAAACAGGGTGCGGTACTTCATGCTGTTAGTGGCCGCACAAAGTGCCTTCACTTCGACTACACTGTACACCGTTGGCAGTTTGACTGGCATTCGCGGATAGGCTATGTCGTAAAAGGCTTTGTCGCGCTCCAACACTTTCTCCTGATAAAATTTCCAGGCATTGATGTGTACGTTCATTGTTGAACTCGCGTATCGTTTTTTCTCTACAAGAAACAGCAGGTATTTCTGGTAGTCAGCTTTGGTAAGTTCATCGAGTGGTTTTGCACCGGCGTATCGGATCAGTGTAATGAGGGCCTGTTTGTAATTTTTGAGCGTCTTGTAACTGTACTGCTGCACCCGAAGCACGTTGGTCATCGCTATAATGACGGGGTGTTTATCATACTCACGTATGGGCGGAGCATACCGAAACGACTTGCGGTGCATGGCTACGGTTCGCTTGCTAAGCGGGGGCCAGACGGGGTTAGTGGCCTGTTCGACTTCTGGAGCGGTAGCGTCTGGTTTGTAGAGCCGCACAACGGCTTCATTGAACCGGCAATAATCTTTCCCGAAGAGCTGCCCGATTTTAACGACCGACTCCCGCGAGTTTGGCACGAGCCAGCACTTGCGCGAGTAACTCCACCGACGGCCCGGTACTTCGCGAATCAGGTCGTTTCCATCGGGGTCGTGCGGAAACAAAACCGTTAGTAAAGCGGGGTCTTTCTGGTCGATGTGGATAGTGGTCATTTGGTGGAGTAGTCGTTCAGATTAGTGTAGCCATCGGATAACGTCAAAAAGTTATCCGATGACCAAAAGCCATACACCATTCAGACGGGCTTACAACTCAAACGTAATGCCCTGCGCCAGGGGCATGGTGGTGCCGTAGTTGAGGGTGTTGGTTTGTCGGCGCATGTAGGCTTTCCAGGCGTCGGAGCCGGATTCGCGCCCCCCGCCGGTTTCTTTCTCACCCCCGAACGCTCCGCCAATCTCAGCTCCCGATGTGCCGATGTTCACGTTGGCAATGCCGCAGTCGGACCCAGTCGCGCTCAGGAACCGCTCGGCTTCGCGCAGGTTGAGGGTAAAAATGGCACTCGACAACCCCTGCGGCACGCCGTTCTGCTGGGCAATAGCATCATCTAAAGTGCTGCATTTGAGCAGATACAGAATGGGCGCGAACGTTTCGCGCTGCACCACGGGCCACTGATTCTGAGCTTCGGCAATGCAGGGCCGCACGTAGCAGCCCGACTCAAATTCCGGCCCCTCCAGTACGCCCGGCTCTACCACGAAGGTGCCGCCAAACTCGCGAATCTCTCTTACACTGGCCTGATACCCGTTTACGGCGGCTTTGTCAATAACGGGGCCAACGTGGTACTGCTCGTTGAGCGGGTCGCCGATTTGCAGTTGAGCGTATGCCTTTTTAAGCCGATTTTTCACGTCGTCGTAGATGCTTTCCTGCACAATAATCCGGCGGGTACTGGTGCAGCGTTGTCCTGCCGTACCCACCGCGCCGAACACAATGGCCGGAATAGCGAGGTCCAGATCGGCCTGTTCCGACACGATGATGGCGTTATTGCCACCCAGTTCCAGCAGGCTCCGGCCCAGCCGTTCGGCCACGGCCACGGCCACGGCTTTGCCCATGCGGGTGCTGCCTGTGGCCGACACCAGCGCAACGCGGGGGTCATGCGCCAGCCACTCACCTGCGTCGCGCTCGCCCGTAATCAGGCACGATACGCCTTCTGGCACGTTGTTGTTACGCAGGACTTCGCCAATGATCTGCTGACAGGCCAGGGCCGTAAGGGGCGTTTTTTCGGAGGGTTTCCAAACGCACACGTCGCCACAGACCCAGGCCAGCATGGCGTTCCAGGACCAGACGGCCACCGGGAAATTAAAGGCCGAAATAATGCCGACTACGCCAAGCGGGTGGTATTGCTCCAGCATCCGGTGGGCCGGGCGTTCGGAGTGCATCGACAGGCCGTACAACTGCCGCGACTGCCCCACGGCAAAATCGCAGATGTCAATAATTTCCTGCACTTCGCCCAGCCCTTCCTGGAGCGACTTGCCCATTTCGTAACTCACCAGTGTACCCAGTTCGCGCTTGTACCGGCGAAACTGTTCGCCCATCTGCCGCACAATTTCGCCCCGGCGCGGGGCCGGTACCTGCCGCCATTCGGCAAAGGCCGCCTGCGCCGTTTCGATGACGCGGTCGTAGTCGGCGCGGGTGCTGGCGTGAACGCGGGCAATGAGCTTACCATCGGCGGGCGAGTACGAGTCGATGGTTTTGGTATCGGCACTGTGCCAGAACTGCTGGCCGGTGCTGGTGCCGGGTTTGAGAGACTGCGCGGGCAGCGGGAGAATAGATTGCATGAGGTTTTGTTGTCGATTGGTAATCAGACAAAGCTATCAGCCCCAGCCCAATGGAATGCAACAGGGACACAAACTTTTTGGTCTGTTGACGGTTAAAATCAAACAAATCAACGACTATACATTTCCCGGCGTCATGAAAATCAACCAACTTTTTGGCCTTGCCCTGCTCCTGAGTGGCTTGTACGTTACTGCTGGCTGTAGCCAGACCAGGACAATGACGGAGAAAAAAAACAGCCTCAACACTGGCCAGCGCACCGCACCTGACACCAGCGTTCAGGATGCCCGCTATATGCGTACATCGGTCAGCGACGGTACGGCCACCAACAATAGCAACACCACCAATTACAACAGCAATAACGCCGTGAACAACCCCACTGGCGCAGGCGGAAACCCAAATACGCACACAGCCCCCGGCAACCCATCGAACAACGACAGGGGAGCATCCGACCGCACGGACGGGATTGAAAATAACACCAACTCCACCAGCGGTGCCAATGCGGGGACCGCAGCTGCTATTGAGAAGGCGCCCACCAACAGCAAAACACCCGCCGTTGACGTGGGCAGCACAGACCGCAATACCAGCATCGGCGATTTTATCGCTTCGTCGCCCAACCACACTACCCTGCAAAACGCGCTTCAGGCTACCGGCCTCGACGAAACTCTGAAAGCTGGTGGCTCCTATACGTTGTTTGCTCCCTCGAACGCAGCGTTTAAGAAAGTTCCCGCTAACCTCGCGGGCAAACTACTCGACGGCAGCAACCACGACGCACTCAAACAACTACTGCTTAACCACGTAGTTGATGGTGCAGTTGATGTCGGACAGCTAAAAGAAAAAATAAAAGCGTCTAACGGGAAAGCTATGCTCAGGACAATGGCTGGTGGTACGCTGACGGCTACGCTGGGAAACGGGGGTAGCCTTGTACTCACCGATGCGCAGGGGCAAACCGCCCGCGTAGCGGGTAGTGACGTTGCGCAGACCAACGGCGTTGTCCACGACGTATCGTCAGTATTGATGTCTCAGGCGGGCGCGTCGGCATTTCGGTAATACACCACTTAGGTTTGCTTGTGGGATCGGGTCAGAACAATGCCTGATCCATTTGTGTCGAAACGACATAAAGTCCATTATATTTGGCCCAATTAACCCCATTTGCGTGAAACGCCAGTCTTCAACAGTCTCAGAGAGCGTCCTGCTCGAAAAGCTGCGCCAGCGCGATCAGCAGGCATTTCAGTGGCTTTACGATCAGTATTCTGCCGCCCTCTACGGGGTTGTGCTGCGTATTGTGCGTGATGATGAACAGGCACAGGACTTGCTTCAGGATATCTTCGTGAAGATCTGGAAGAACTTAGATAACTACGACCCCAATAAAGGGCGGTTATTTACCTGGCTGCTGAATATTGCACGCAACACCTCCATCGACGCCATACGCGCCCGCAAGGCGCAGCCCAACACCACAATCCGAACCGACGACGAGACCGTACATATTGTTGACCGGCAGCATAATACCGAACAGCCTAACTCTGATTATATCGGGATGCAGGACATGGTAAATCAGCTCCGGCCCGACCGCAAACAACTTATCGATCTGGTTTATTTTGGCGGTTACACCCACGAAGAAGCTGCTCAGGAGCTGGACATGCCGCTGGGTACCGTAAAAACCAGAATCCGGGCTGCATTACAGGAATTAAAGCAACTATTTAAGTAAAGAATGAAGGTTCCGGAATATATAGCGTCAGGCATCCTCGAATCGTACGTAACGGGCGCAGTCAGCGACCAGGAACGGCGGGAAGTGGAATGTATGTCTGCTATTTATCCCGATATAAAGCAGGAGCTTGACGAACTGGCTATTGCCCTTGAACGCTATACGGATCAGTTCAGCGTGGAGCCGCCCGAATCAGTTAAGGAAAAACTACTGGCTCAACTCGATTTCAGCGCATCCGAACGGCCCGATGCTGTTGTGCGGGCTATGCCCATAGATCGTACCGAAGGTGGGGGGAGTCTCTCCTTCCAAACAACCTGGGTCGTGGCGGCATCGGTTGGGTTGTTATTGCTGATTTTCTCGGTATTTCTGCTGTCCCGGCTTCGCAACAACCAGCAAACTATTGGCACACTGCGCGACGCAAACAGTTCACTTCAGGCTGAAGCGGGTCAGCTTCGCAACCGGCAAAGTCAGGACGAGCAGATACTTGCTTTACTGCGGCAACCAGAAACGCGCAACATTAGCCTGGCAGGTAACGAAAACGCCCCCAATGGCAAGCTGACCGTTTTCTGGAATGCCAGCACCAGACAGGTAGCCGTTGACGTGCAATCGCTGCCCGCCCTGCCTGCCAATCAGCAATACCAGCTTTGGTCTTTAGTGGACGGCAAGCCAGTGGATGCCGGGGTGTTTGAATCGAACGAGGTCAACGCGGGCGTACAGCTTATGAACCGGGCCATTGGCCGGGCCGATGTATTTGCCGTAACTATCGAAAAACGAGGAGGCAGCCTTACCCCTACCCTATCAACGCTCCTGGCCACGGGTCAGGTCAATTCCTGAACGATTGGGTCCCAATTCCCGTTTTGCAGAGACAGATTCAGGTGAGTCTGCGTACTCAACCCAACAACTTTTCAGATGAAAACGCTCTTGATTCTGGCCGGCTTAATCTGGTCAACCCCACTCGTGATTTTTACGCCTAATGCCCCCGTATTGCCCACACAGGGCGGTCGAAAAGTGGTGAAAACCGAAGCCGAGTGGAAGAAAATTCTTACCCCAGTCCAGTTCAACGTACTGCGCGAAGAAGGTACCGAACGGGCCTTCAGTAGCCCACTAAACGACAATCACGAACAGGGCGTGTTTTACTGCGCCGGTTGCCACAACGCCGTATTTTCGTCCGATGCCAAGTTTGAGTCGGGTACGGGCTGGCCAAGTTTTTACAAGCCCATCGCGAAAAACGCCGTGACTGAAAAGTCCGATAAAGCCTATGGTATGGTGCGGACCGAAATTGAGTGCAGCGTGTGTGGCGGACACCTGGGCCACGTCTTTGACGACGGTCCCAAACCCACCGGCCTGCGCTATTGCATGAACGGTGTAGCCATGACATTTGAGAAAATGGACCCAAAAAAAGTAGCGGGGAAGTAGAAAAAGAGAGAGAAAGGGAGGGAAGGAGAGAAGGCAGGCTGACGCGAACAAATACATGCGTCAGTCTGCCTTCTCTCCTTCCTCCCCCTCCTCCTTTCTCCCCTATACCCACACCGGGCTTTTTTGCGTTATCTTTGGCACCCCACATAACTTACCAAACTACTGCGTAGCACGCGTGGGGCATCAACTACCAATCAAAATCGCATGAGTGAAGACAGGGAGCGATTCCGGGCCGTTCGGAACGCCTTCGGATCGTTTCGGCAACGCCGGGCGCAATTCAACGACGCCAGACGGCGTGCCAGCCAGACACTTTTCGGGAAATACCACAGACAGTTACGAACGTTCGTTCATCAATACATTGACCCCGACACCTGGTATTATCCATACCTGAAAAATGGGGTTCGGTGGTCGCTGATGCTGGCTCTGGCGTTGGGTATGTATACGTTTGTTCTCAACTATAACTTCCTGTACCTGACAGGCTCCATGCCCGCTGTGGCCGAACTGAAGAACCCGAAACTCAATCAGGCATCGGAGATTTACTCACAGGATGGGTTCATGATTGGTAAGTTCTATGCTGAGAACCGGACACCCATTAAATTCGAGAATATTCCTAAACCACTCATCAACGCCCTGATTGCTACCGAAGATGTGCGTTTTTACGATCACGGTGGCATTGACCCCCGCGCCATTGGCCGGGCCGTATTCAGCCTGGGACGAGACGGGGGCGGCTCGACTATTACGCAGCAACTGGCAAAAAACCTCTTCAAAACCCGGCGTAAACAGGATACGGGGCTGCTTACCCGGATTCCGCTCGTCCGCAAGATCATTTACAAATCCAAAGAGTGGCTCATGGCTCTCAAACTGGAAAGTAACCTGACCAAAGATGAGATTCTGACGTACTACTTTAACACGGTTGATTACGGCAGTAACTCGTTTGGGCTGAAGACGGCTGCCCGCACCTTTTTCAATAAAGTACCCGACAGCCTCAACGTACAGGAAGGAGCCGTGCTGGTGGGTCTGCAAAAAGCCACAACCGCCTACAATCCGCTCCGCAACCCAAAACGCTCGGAAACCCGCCGAAACGTGGTGCTCAGTCAGATGGCCAAATATAAATTCCTGACTCAAGAACAGGCCGACTCCATTAGTACGCTGCCGTTAGTGACCTACTACACCCCCGAAGACCCAAACGCCGAAACTGCCAGCTACCTCAAACTCGCCGTGCAGGATTTCGTAAAAAAATGGGGCGACGAAAATGGCTACGACCTCTATACCGACGGGCTGCGCATTGTAACGACCATCAACTCCCGGATGCAGCAATACGCCGAACAGGCCACCAGCGAGAAGATGAAATCGCTGCAACGCACATTCGATAATCACTGGCGGGGCCGCAACCCCTGGGCCGACGAAAACGGTAACGAGATTCCGGGTTTTATTGACTCGGTAGCGCGTCGCACGGAACGCTACAAAACCCTGAGCCGCCGGTTTCTGCCGCTCTATCCCGACTCGGTCGGTTATTACATGAAAAACGTGAAATATAAGATGCGCGTTTTCAGTTGGGACAATAAAAAGAACTATGAAATAAGAGAAATGACGCCCTACGATTCCATTGCCTACTACAAGCGTTTCTTGCAGGCAGGCATGGTAGCGATGGACCCGCATACGGGCTACATCCGGGCGTGGGTGGGTGGTCTGGATTATAATTTTTTCAAGTACGATCATGTAAAGCAGGGCAAACGGCAACCCGGCTCTACCTTCAAGCCGTTCGTTTATACCACCGCCATCGACGATACGATGAGCAACCTCAGCCCATGCGACCGCGTTCAGGACCGCCCCTTCCGGAAGGAGTACCGCGAAAATGGTGAGAACAAAATCTGGCAACCCCGCAACTCAACGGGCTATTACTCCTACTCGAACCTGACCCTGCGCCGGGCTATGGCCCGCTCGGTCAACTCCATCACCGCCCGCCTTACCGACGACGTTGGCCCGGAGCGCGTGGCGCAGTACGCCCACCGCATGGGCATCAAAAGCAAACTTGAAGCAGTGCCCTCCATTGGGCTGGGATCGTCCGACGTGTCGCTGTATGAACTGGTGGATGCCTACTGCACCTTTGTCAACGACGGCAAATCCATTGAGCCACTTATTGTGCAGCGTATTGAAGACCGCGAAGGCAACGTAATTCAGACGTTTGAGCCGGAACAAAAGCAGGCAATCAGTCCCGAATCGGCGTTTTTGATGCGGTATATGTTGCAGGGTGGCTTGCAGGAATCGGGCGGTACGTCGCAGGGGTTATGGTCGTATAGTTTGTGGAAAAATGGCCACGAGATGGGCGGAAAAACCGGCACCACCTCCAACAACTCCGACGGCTGGTTTGTGGGCGTGTCGCAGAAACTGGTTGTGGGAGCCTGGGTTGGGGGCGACGACCGGAGTATTCACTTCCGCTCCACCGATCTCGGCGAGGGTGCCAAAACAGCCCTGCCTATTGTGGGCAAGTTTCTGGAGAAAGTCTATGCAGACTCCAGATTTACGCAATTGCAGGGACCGTTTGAAAAACCGACCGTAACGATTACGAAAGACTACCAGAACTGTAACTACGGCTACGACGATGAAGAACAAACTGCCGAACCGGACTCGACCGACACCGGGACTGATGAGACCGATTCGATGTTTGTTCCTACGCCATTTGCACCCAACGCGTTACCCACCGCCCCGCCCCGCCCGCCAGATACGACGCGGGGGCAGTAGGTTGGATCGCATCGGCAATCCAATTTACAACTTACCTAAAAACTCAATCATCTCCGGCACGGTCAGTACATGGTCTATCTGGACGTTTTGCATGGCCTGTTGCGGCATGAAAGCCATCTGGGCGGTGCTGGGGTGCTGCACAATGGTGGTGCCGCCCGCCTGACCAATGGCCCACAGTCCGGCGGTGCCGTCGGCGTTGGCACCGGAGAGGAGAATACCTGTTGTGTCTGGACCATAGACATCAGCAACGGACTCGAAGGTTACGTCGATAGACGGGCGACTATACTGCACTTTCTCGGAATAGTCGAGGGTGAACGTACCGTCTTTTTCCAGCAGCAGATGATAATCGGCGGGGGCCAGGTAAATGGTTCCGGCGGTCAGCACGTCTTTATCGCCAACCTCCTGCACCGGCACGTAAGTACGGGCGGCCAGCAAATTGGCCATGGCTGAGTCTGGGGTGTTTTTTCGGTGAATTACCACGATCATAGCAAAGGTCAGTGGGTTGGGCAGGGCGGGCAGGAGCTGTAGCAACACATCAATGCTGCCCGTAGAGCCGCCAATGACCACGACCGTTTTGGGGTTTAGTTCGCTATCTTCCGCCATATCTTTTCGCTGTCTATTTGCCGATACCGGATCTGCATCGGCGAAAACCGGATTGTTTCTTTCGTGCCCAGAACCAGGTAGCCAAGCGGCCCCAGGCTGTTGTCGAAGAGCGTCAGCACCCGCTCCTGTAACGGCTTGTCAAAATAGATCATCACATTGCGGCACATAATCAGATCAAACTCATTGAACGACCTGTCAGAGACTAAGTTGTGGGTCGAGAAAACCATGCGTTGGGCCAGATCGGCGTCAAACTTCACGTGGCCGTACTGCGCCGTGTAGTACGCCGAGAAATCCTCCCTGCCACCCGACAGCCGGTAGTTTTCGGAATTCTGCTTCATAGGTGCCAGGGGAAAAATGCCAGCTTGGGCGGTTTCCAGCACACTGGGGTTCAGGTCGGTAGCATACAGGAGCGACTTGTGCAGTAGCCCCATTTCGCGCAGCAGAATAGCCATCGAAAACACTTCTTCGCCCGTAGAGCAGCCCGCGTGCCAGATTCGAATAAACGGCTTGGCAGTTAGTGTAGGCAGGATACTGGTGCGCAGGGTCTGATAAAGGGCCGGGTCGCGGAACATCTCGGTTACGTTCACGGTCAGCTCTTCCACAAACCGGTTTACGTAATCGGGTTCAGACAGCAGCCGGTAGCGCAGTTCGGCAAAACTCGGGAACTTGTCGATGGTCAGCAGCCGGTTTATACGCCGTTTCAGCGATGCCCGACTGTAGTGCATAAAGTCGTACCCGTACCGATCCAGCACGTCATTCAGCAACAACTCAAGTTCCTCGTCACGAATCATATTTTTTTGGGATCACATTGGCGCACCGATGCGATCCCCGAAAAATTTACTCATACAACCACACCCGCAGGAGCGAAATGAGCTGGTCCACGTCAACGGGTTTGGTGATATAGTCAGAAGCTCCGGCCTGAATACACTTGTCACGGTCGCCGGTCATGGCTTTGGCCGTTACGGCAATTATGGGCAGGTTCTTCCACTGGTAATGTTCACGAATGGCGCGGGCAGTTTCGTAGCCATCCATCTGGGGCATCATCATATCGAGCAGTACGAGATTAATGGCCGGATTGTCGCCAAGTTTTTGCAGGGCCTCTTTACCATCCAGCGCCGGAACAACGGTCATATTGTACTGCTCCAGCGCTTTTGAGAGTGAGAAGATATTACGCACGTCGTCGTCGGCCACCAGTACGGTTTTTCCCGCCAGCACCTGATTGAGTGCACCCAGTTTACGGGCCGCGCCGTTGCCCGTGTTCTGCCGGTTTTCGTCCACGATGTGTAGAAACAACGACACCTCGTCGAGCATCCGCTGGTACGAATGGGCGGTTTTGACGATGATCGAATCAGCATACTTCTTGATCTTCAGTTCCTCGTTCATCGACAGGCTTTTGCCGGTGAAGATAATGATGGGCAGGTCTTCCAGACCGGGACTTTTCCTGACTGCTTCGAGCATTGCGTAGGCTTTTTCGTTGGGGATACCCATGTCCAGAATTACGCAATCGACCTCATTTTTTTTCAGTGCTTCGATGCCTTCTGAGATATCGCTTTTGAGTTCAGTGTTGATGTTGAAGGACTCCAGAAAATACGCCAGGGCGCGGGCATGTTTTGGGTTATCTTCAATGATTAGTACTTTTTTGGCGTCCCGCGCCAGCACGTGTTCAATCTTCTTGAAAACCTCCTGCATCTGCTCAAAGGCCATCGGCTTGTCAACAAAGGCAACCGCTCCCTTCATGCGGCTCTCGGTTTTCATCCGGTACGATGACATCATGTGTACCGGAATGGGCCGCGTAAGGGGGTTGGCTTTCAGGGCGTCTATAACCTGCCAGCCGCTCATAATGGGCAGCTGAATGTCGAGTAAAATAGCCAGTGGCCGGTACTGAACCGCCAGTTTGGGGCCATCGTCGCCCCGTACCGCCACAATGCCTTTGTACCCTTTATTGCGGGCATAATCGAGCAGTGATTTGGCAAAGTTCGTGTCATCTTCTACGATCAGGATTACCTTATCGCCCTCCGCAACAGTATGGCGGTCGTCGGGAACAGGTTCAGGTATAGTCGCGCTGATATAATTACCGGCTTCGGCAGCGGGTGCAGCTACCGGTGCGGAGGGTAGTACGGCGGTCGGCAGCAACGAAACGGCAGATACCCTTCCGGTGGGTTGCTCAGGCTGACCTCCCGCCAGTGGCAGCAACAGCGTAAATGTGCTTCCCTCCCCTTCTTTGCTTTGCAGGGTAATTTCACCACCGAGCAGTTTGGCCAGCTGGCGGCTGATGGACAACCCCAGCCCGGTACCACCGTATTTACGCCTGGTAGAACCATCGGCCTGCTGAAAAGCGTCAAATACCAGCGGCTGTTTGTCCAGCGCAATGCCAATACCCGTATCACTGACCGCAAACCGAAGCATGGGCAAACCGGCGTATTCCGTATCGTCACGGTTGATGGTAAGCGAGACAGAACCGGATGCGGTAAATTTGAGCGCGTTGGCCAGCAGATTTTTGAGAATCTGGCCCAGGCGTACAGCATCCGTTTCCAGCATTTGCGGTACGTCGGGCGTTAGGCGAATCGAGAAGTCCAGCCCTTTTTCCTGCGCCAGCAGGCCAAACAACCCCTGCAACTCGCCGGTCAGGTCGGCCACGGGTACCGGCTGCACATTGAGCGTCATCTGCCCGGCTTCAATCCTGGACAGGTCCAGAATCTCGTCAATCAGGCCCAGCAACCCGTTGCCCGACGACCGGATTACGGTGGCGTATTCAACCTGATCGTCGGTAAGGTTTTGTTCGTTGTTTTCGGCCAGTAACCGGCTCAGGAGCAGAATGGAGTTGAGCGGAGTGCGCAGTTCGTGGCTCATATTGGCCAGAAACTCCGACTTATAGCGGGTGGCCAGTTCCAGTTCATCGGCTTTGTGCTGAATATCGGTATTGCGTTCTTCCAGCAGCAGCCCACGCTCTTCCAGTTCGGCGTTGGTTTGCTGAAGTTCTTCCTGCTGCACCCGTAGTTCTTCTTCCGACGCCTGGAGTTTCTGGGCCTGCATTTCCAGTTCAGCGTTCAGGTTTTCGAGTTCTTCGTGCTGCACCTGCAACTCCTCCGACTGTGCCTGCGTCTCTTCAAGGAAGCTTTGCAGCCGCACGTAGTCCAGGGCCGCGTTGATACCAATGGCCATTGGCTCCCGGCTCTTTTCCACGAACTCCTGCGCCAGCGCGTCGGGTTCGGCCAGAAAGCCCAGTTCAATTGCCCCAATACAGGTATCGTCATAAACCAGCGGAATGAGCAGCAGCGTAGTGGGCAACGCATTGCCCAATGACGAACTGACGCGGGTATAACTGGCAGGAATATCCCGAACAAGCTTCATTCTTTTCTGCTCAATGGCTTTCCCCAGCAACCCCTGTCCTGCATGTATGAACGTGGGGGCCTTTTCAGCAGCATGGTTTCCGGCAAGTTTAAACGTCCCGTCTTTACCGGCAATGTACAGTGTTCCTACCGGAGCGTTCAGGTACATCGTCAATGTGTCGATCAGGCGGGTAGCCAGTTGGTGTATGTTTTTTTCACCCCGGATGGCGTTACCCACCTGTACGGCCCCGGTCTGCAGATAGTTGCGGCTGTTCAGGTCGGCAAAGGTTCCGTCGAGCGACATGGCCATTTTGTTCAGCGCGGTTGAAATCCGGCCCAGCTCGTCATCCTGGTTGTCGGGGCTGCGCACGGCATAGTTACCGTCGGTAATCTGGCGCGTAACGCTCTCCATTGAGTTGATACGGATGGCGGTTTCCCGGTAAAGCTGCTCGTCGTGAAGCTGCTGCTCCCGGCGTTCATCCAGATCGCGCTTGATCCGAACGTAGGTAAAGCCCGTAATGAACATTGAAATCAGGGCTGTAATAACCAGCAAAAAAGGCGTGTAGCTAATGTAGAATTGCTGCTGCCGGAGTCGGGTTTGTAATAGAGCGCTCTCCTGAAGTTTAATGCGGTTTACGGTCTCTCGCAGATCAACCATAATCTGCTTACCCTGCATCATCTCTGCCCCTAACCTATTGGTATCCAGCCGAAATATCCGGTTCTTTTCCACCTGATCGATAACCGCCCGCATTCGGGCAAAGCGATTCTCGAACAACGTTTTGACCTGATCCAGGTTAGCTTGCTGACTGGGGTTATCGGCGGTGAGTCGGCGGAGCCGCTCATAGCTGGCGTTTACCCGCTCGTAACTGCCGGTATAGGGTTGCAGAAAGCGCGTATCGAGCGTCAGGATATACCCCCGCTGTCCGGTTTCGGCATCTTTCATCAGCGACATAACCGTCTCAGCTTCAATCAGCACCTCGTTGGTGTGGTTGACCAGTTCTGAGTTGCGGATCAACTGCTGAATACCGTAAAACGACGCGCCGAGACTAACAAGCAACAGCAGTGTCGAAAGCGTAAAAACAGTCTGTAATTGCCGGATAACGGAGTTGGTAGTTGTTGACATGGGGACTATATCATACATCATATAGTCTGTTTAACCGGCAGCACCACCACAAACGTAGCCCCGTCGCCGGGGATGCTGCGGGCGGTGATCAGGCCGTGATGTTTATCGATATTTTTTTTTGCGATGGCCAAACCAATCCCCGTGCCTTCATAGCTTGACTGGCTATGGAGCCGCTGAAAAATAACAAAGATGCGGCTCAGGAATTTCTCATCGAAACCAATCCCGTTGTCCGCCACAACAAAGCGGCAAAATGGTCCATCGGGATCAGGTTCGGCATCAATCCCTTTTGCGGCAATGCGTTCGGCCTGAATCGTAACGACGGGTGGCACGGTTGGCTTGGCAAACTTGAGGGCGTTTCCAATCAGATTCTGAAACACCTGACGCAACCGGGTCGGGATAGCATCGATCGTGGGCAGGTCGCCAATGGTAACAATGGCGTTGGCACGGGCAATACTTTCGTCAAAGTCCAGCAGCAATTCAGCCATCAGAGCGTTCATGTCGGTCGGTTCAAACGACTCGGGAGCCGATAGCTGCGCGTACGCCAGCAAATCCTTGATCAGTTCCGACATCCGCGCCGACGCCCGGATGGAGCGCTCGAGGTAAGACACCGCATCGGGATTGTCGTGCAGAAAACGTTCTTTGATGGTGTCGTTGAGCAGTTGAATCTTGCGGATAGGCTCTTTCAAATCGTGCGACACTACCCAGGTAAACTGTTGCAGTTCCGTATTGGTCCGTTCCAGCTCGGCGTTTTTCAGCAGCAGTTCGGCGGTGCGTTCGGCCACCTGCTCTTCCAGCACTTCGTTGGCTTCTTTCTGGGCGTGAATATCGGTAAAGGTACCAATCCAGCGGGTCAGCGTTTCGTGCTGATAAACCGGTACAATACGGGCCAGGTGATGGCACCAGCTGCCGGTAGCCAGTTCATGCAGCCGTACTTCGCAGGTAAACTTTTTACCTGTTTTAAGAGCCGTACTCAGGCAGCCTTCAAAGCCATCGTCGGGGTGAGTTTCAGGCATAGTGTGGGCATCGGGAGCGTAGTCGAACCAGTGTTCGTTCACGTACTCAAGCTGCCCGGTGGGCGTGAGCATGAAGGCCCTCTGCGGCATTGACGCCAGCACGGCCTGCAAGCCCTGCACCCGTTCTGATAGCGCAGCTTCGGCCCGCTTTCTGACCTCAATTTCCTGTTGCAGCGAGGTTTGTGCCGCCCGGAGTTGCTGCTGTTGCTGGTAGAGTTTCTGGAACGTTCGGACCTTCATGGCCAGAATATCGGGGTCAACGGGTTTGATCAGATAATCGACCGCTCCTGCCGTGTAGCCTTTGGAAATGAACTGCTTATCGGTATTGACCGCCGACAGAAAAATAATGGACGTATCACGCGCCCGGCCAAACCCGGCCAGCGCATTAGCTACCTCAAAGCCATCCATGTCGGGCATTTGCACATCAAGAACAATGACCGCGTAGTCATTCTTAAGTACTTTTTTAAGTGCTTCTTCTCCCGAATTCGCCGTATCGACCTCGAAGCGGTGCAGTTCCAGAATTTTTTTCAGCGGAAGAATATTTTCCGGTCTGTCGTCAACGATGAGTATCATAAAGTGTAGGTTGGACACCCCTGTCCGGCCAGCCGCCACAAGCGTCTGGCCGGGTAACTACATCATTAGCCGCTTGTGGCGGCTGGTCGGACAAGAGTATCCAACCTACGGTTTTGCAAAACTACACACGGCTTAGCCTTCGTAAAACTTCACGTTTCGTTCGTGCAAAAATGCTTTGATGACATCGACGTGTACGCACTGGCCCACGTTCAGAAACGGATAGTTCGACACTTTGGTCCGGCGGTTGTTCACCATTACGTCACGGTTCTCGATATCGAACCCGAGGTGTAGATGCCGCGTGGCCGACTGCATTCCGTAAATCAGCCCGTTGGTATCAAACACTGGCCCGCCACTCTGCCCCCGCAAACCGGGTGTACTCATTTCGATGCCCATAATGCCGCTGCTGTCGCTTAAAAGCCGGGTAATAATCCCGTCAATCGGGAAGCGGGGCGTGGTAACGCGGCCTTCGGTAGTCCATTCAATGTCGTCGGTGTTGTTGTTGTAGCGATAGTTGGTGAACTCCGGAAAAGGGTAGCCGAGTCGGCAAAGGCTCCGGCCCGGTTTTACGCGGCTGGTATCGCGCAGGAACGTAGCGTAGCCGTGATACAGCGGGCGGTTGTAGCCTTTAAAGCGCAGAATGGCCAGGTCCTGCGTGGGGTGCATGTCAATGGTCACTTCGCGAAACGAATCGACGCAGCTTACAAAACTGTTGCGCACCCGAATGAGCGTATCGGCCCGAAGTTTGAACCGTTCTTCAAGTTTATTAATCCGGTGAGCCACGTCCTTTTCGCGCAAAACCGCCCGGCGTTCGCCCTGAAAATTCAGGAAATTCTGGTAGATCCCGTCGGCCTGCGTTACAAGTTCAGCAACGTGTTTGCAGGTAATGGCACAGCCCTCTTCATTCACAAAAAAGAGCGTGGCACTGCCCGGCACCACTTCATCATGACCATACAGTCTCACGATAGAATGCAACGGGCGGGTAAACGGATCAACGCGATCAATGGCGTCAACGAACATAAATTAGCGTAATAAGTGCATGTAGAGACGTAATACCTTACGTCTCATTGGCGTCAGCAACAATCGGCGTCGGCAAATTAGCCTGCAAGATAACGAATAGCCGGGGGCGGACGTTACGCAGAAATAGACCGGCAACAACCGGGGCCTCCGTACCTTTGCCATTCGTATGCAAACCTATTACCGATTACTGTCTTTTGCCCGACCGTTGGGCCGATTCCTGACGCCCTTTGTGCTGACCTCGCTGGTGGCGTCGGTATTTGGCGTGCTGAACTTCACCCTGCTCATTCCGCTGCTCAGCATTTTGTTCGATAAAGTCGATCCGGCCCAGATGCAGCGGTTTCTCAGCCAGCCCGCACCCACCCTATCGGCGGGACCGGTGGATTTTTTCCGGTATTACTTCGCGCAGGTATTTCAGCAGCACGGCAAAGTGGGGGCGTTGCAGTTTGTGTGCGTCGTGATTGTAGGGTCGGTGCTGCTGAGCAACGTGTTCAAATACCTCTCGGTGCGGCAGCTGGAGTCGTTCAAGGCCCGGATGGTGGCCAGTCTGCGCGAAGCGGTATTTACGAAGGCCCTCAATCTGCACCTTGGTTTCTTCTCCAACGAACGTAAAGGAAACCTCATCTCGCGCACCACTACCGACGTGCAGGAGGTTGAAAACTCCATTGCCAACACGCTCTCGGCGGCATCCAAAGAGGTGTTTCTGCTCATCGGCTACATCATTGCCTTGTTGAGTATCTCGGTCAAGCTAACCCTGTTTGCTATCGTGGTCATTCCAATTTCGGGCATATTCATTGCCGCACTCGTTCGGCGGATGAAGCGCGACGCCAACGACGGGCAGCAACGGCTCAGTAGCCTGGTTAGTTTGCTGGACGAAACCTTTGGCGGAATGCGGGTGGTCAAGGGTTTTGTGGCCGAAGGGTTCATGCTTGATAAATTTCGCGTGGAGAACGAAGGCTACCGGCACGCCATCCGGTCGCTGGCCAACCGGCGCGAACTGGCCTCGCCGTTTTCTGAAGTCATGGGTGTGGCCGTAGTAGCCGGTATTCTGCTCTACGGGGGTTCGCTGGTGCTGAGCGGGCAGTCTGATCTGACCGCATCAGAATTTATCACGTACATCGCCATTTTCTCGCAGGTGACGCGCCCGGCAAAAGACATCAGCAACGCCTTCAGCGGGTCGCAACGGGGACTGGCATCGGGGCAGCGGGTGCTGGAATTGATTGACACCGAGCCGCTGGTGCAGGACAAACCCAACGCCGTTGCGCTCAGCGGATTTCAGGATCGGATTTCGGTACGTAACGTATCCTTCGCCTACCATGCCGATACACCCGTACTGCGCAATGTGAACTTTGATCTGAAAAAGGGCAAAACCATTGCCCTCGTGGGTACGTCGGGCGGGGGCAAATCGACCATCGCCGATTTGATTCCACGCTTCTACGACCCTACGCCGGGCGAATCCACGCCGGGCGAAATTCTGATTGACGGGGTGGATTTACGCGACTGTACGCTGGCATCGCTGCGGGGGCAGATGGGTATTGTGACGCAGGAGAGTATTCTGTTCAACGACACTATTTTCAACAACATCGCTTTTGGTACGCCCGCGTCAGAAGCCGACGTGATGGAAGCCGCCCGTATTGCCAACGCCCACGATTTCATTATGGCCCAACCGCAGGGTTATCAAACCACCATTGGCGACCGGGGGGGTAAGCTCAGTGGCGGGCAGCGCCAGCGTATCAGCATTGCCCGCGCTATCCTGAAAAACCCGCCCATCCTGATTCTGGACGAAGCTACGTCGGCCCTGGACACCGAGTCGGAGAAGCTGGTTCAGGAAGCCCTGACGCGGCTCATGGCCAACCGCACCACGCTTGTGATTGCCCACCGGCTCAGCACCATTCAGTACGCCGACGAGATTCTGGTTGTCAATCAGGGCCGTATCGTAGAACGTGGCCGTCATGATGAGTTGCTCTTGCTGGATGAAGGATTCTACCGGAAGCTAAGTACCATGCAGAGCGTATAGTAATAGCCGGTACCCATTTTCGCTAATGCAAGCAGGTTCATTACCAACAAAAAAGGTTGCCCACAGCGAGCAACCTTTTTTGTTGAGAAGACTCAAAAATTACTCCGTCATACCTTTTACTTTAGCCATCTCCTCCTTGATTTTTCCGGTAAACTGTTCGGCGTATGCCTTAAGGCTGTTGCTCCGACCATATTGCAGGTACGTCGTCGTTAAATCGAGGGCGGCCTGACGCTGATCGATAAACAGTATTTTGAAGTTTTTGTCAATATCGCTGCTCAGCGAATCGCCCGTGCTGGCCTGCTGAAGCTGGGTACTCATGGCGTTGATATTCTTCTTCTGCTGTTGCATAAACGCCTGGTTGGGGCGCGATGGTTTAAGCTGGCGCAGAATATCGTTAATGGTCGATTCTTCGGCCTTTGCTGTAGTCAGCATGGTTTGCGCCATCTGCTTCAGCGCGGAGTCTTTACCATTCTGCACTTCTTTGGTCAGGAAATTCTGGATGCCTTCGTTATACACTTTAGCTTGAAATCCGTAGTCGAAATCGGCGTCGCCGGTGGGCTGGAGTTTCTGCATTTTCAGAACCATTGCCTGTAACGGCTCCAGCAAAACGGTTTTGGCTGTATCTGGTGCAACAGCAACGGCACGGGCGGCTCCGGTAGCGGCCCCCATCATGGGTTTAGACTGAGCACAGGCTCCCATCGTACCGATTGTCAGGATGCTGATGGCCACTAAAACTGTACGGTGCAGGAGTGTTGTGTGGGTATATGTCATGGGTATAAAGCGAATTGGTTTGCTGGTTATCAGACTAAAACCTTACAGAATGGTTTAACTCACAGCCGGATAATCTCGGCTCCGATGGCGTTCAGACGGGTGTCTATATACTGGTACCCCCGGTCAATTTGCTCGATGTTATCGATGATACTCGTTCCCTTCGCCGACATGGCCGCAATGAGCAACGCTACCCCTGCCCGAATATCCGGCGACGACATGCGGATGCCTTTGAGCGGCATTTGCCGGTTCAGCCCCACAACGGTAGCCCGGTGCGGATCGCACAGGATAATCTGCGCGCCCATGTCGATGAGTTTATCGACGAAGAACAACCGGCTCTCGAACATCTTCTGGTGAATGAGCAACGTACCCTGCGCCTGTACCGCCGTAACGAGGACGATACTGAGCAAGTCGGGCGTGAAGCCGGGCCAGGGCGCGTCGGCAACGGTCATCATACCGCCGTCCAGGAAGCTCTCGATCTGATAACGCTCCTGCGCCGGAATAAAAATATCATCGCCCCGAAACTCCATCTGAATACCCAGCCGTTTAAACTGGTCGGGAATAATGCCCAGCTCTGGAATCCGGCAGTTTTTGATCGTAATCTCCGACTGCGTCATGGCGGCCATCCCGATAAACGAACCAATCTCGATCATATCGGGCAGCATCGTATGTTCAGTACCGCTCAGTTCCGATACGCCCTCGACCGTGAGCAGATTGGAGCCGATACCGCTGATTTTCGCGCCCATCCGGTTCAGCATCTTGCTCAGTTGCTGCAAATACGGCTCGCAGGCGGCATTGTAAATCGTGGTCGTACCCTCAGCCATGACAGCAGCCATCAGCACGTTGGCGGTTCCCGTCACAGACGCTTCGTCTAAGAGCATGTACGTGCCGCGCAGTTTACTGGCATCGACCTGATAATAGCCTCCGTCGTTGGCGTCGTAGTTGAACTGCGCTCCCAGTTTCTCAAAGCCCAGGAAGTGCGTATCCAGCCGCCGACGACCAATTTTGTCGCCACCGGGGCGCGGGATACGGCCTTTTTTGAAGCGGGCCAGCATCGGGCCGAGCAACATCACGGAACCGCGCAGACCAGCCGCTTTGCGTTTGTAGGCGTCGGTTTCGAGGTAGTCGAGATTAACGTCGCTGGCCTGAAATCGGTACGATCCTTCACCAATTTTCGTGACCCACACGCCCAAATCACCCAGCAGGTCAATGAGCTGGTTCACATCGCGGATGCCAGGAATGTTATGAATCGTGACGGGTTCTTTGGTGAGCAGCACCGCACACAAAATTTGCAGAGCCTCATTTTTAGCACCCTGCGGAATAAGTTCGCCTTTGAGGGTTCGCCCCCCCGTAATTTGAAAAGAAGCCATTTTTTAGTGAAGAGTGAAGAACGAAGAATGAAGAACGGGCTGACGCAGATATGTTGGCGTCAGCCCGTTCTTCGTTCTTCGTTCTTCGTTTTTAACTCAATTTACCGTCTCCGGCGGGGGCCGTTGTTGTTGTTACGGTTATTACTCTGATTACCGTCGCGGTTGCTGCTGCCTGAGTTGCGCCCGCCCGTATTGCGGCCCTGATTACGGTTATTGTTGCCGCGCTGCGTGTTGCCTTCGCGGGGGGTACGGTTGGTACGCAGGTTCAGGGTGCTGACGTTGGTAATGCGCTGCGGCTGCACGGTGTCGCCGGTACGTTCGCGGGGGGTGGACTCGACCAGACCCTCAGCCCGGATGAGCTTGATGTCTTCGAGTAGTTTACCGTTCGAGAGTTCAACGATGCTTTCGTAGATCGTCTCGTCCTCAACGGCTTCTTTGTTCCATATCTTGTAAAACTCCCGCATCTGCCGCACGAGGTACGACACAAATGCCCGCCGTTCGTCGCCCACCTCGAGCGCGGCTGCTTTGGCAATCAGCAGGTTAATATTCTGGCCGAAGTGCTTAAACTTAAGACGGTGCGTATTGTAAGGAACCCGTTGGGGTTTTTTACCCAGCGATTCTTCGGACGGGGGCGGGTACGGGCTGTCCACGTGGAGCTGGAAGCCGGACATGATGTACAGGTCATCCCACAGTTTATTGTAGTAGTCCTGCCCGTCTTT
>Ga0105045_10001106_pt1 | contig 21513 bp, 16 predicted proteins | sample MAT02_FD_78089 | JGI IMG/M metagenome (GOLD analysis project Ga0105045, IMG submission 78089) | Freshwater microbial communities from Lake Fryxell liftoff mats and glacier meltwater in Antarctica - MAT-02 (megahit assembly) | ecosystem: Environmental > Aquatic > Freshwater > Ice > Liftoff... | reverse complement strand
CGAAGGTCCAGAGAAAGCAACGTGGATCGAGAGCAAACCAGAAGCTCCAGTCTCAAACGCGATCGATTGGCTCGGTTGGGTCCAAGACGTTCGATTGCTGATGCGAGAGTGCGATGCGTTCGTCCTTCCAAGCCGGTATGAGGGATTCCCCAACGCGTTGATCGAAGCGATGGACAGCGGTCTTCCGTGCTTGACGACCAACTGCTCGGCATCGATAGAGGAAGTTATTCCCGACGAAAAGGCCGGGCTTGTCGTGCCAAATGACAGTCCTTCGCTTCGATCGGGACTGGAGAAATTGCTCGGTGAAGAGAACTTACGAGATCAGTTTCGATTGCATGCCAAAGAGTCTGTCGCGCAATTCAGCTGGCCGATTGTGAGTAAACTTTGGGACAATGTGTTACAGTCGCTGATCGAAGACAGGTGATTCACTCGTGCCTTCTGGACGTGTCCCTATCGTTTGGGACATAATCGAGTTCGATCACTCCCACTTGAGTAACTTGTTAGAACTTTGGATATCCCAATTTCTGGTCGATTTGGCTTGTGCCCGACCTAATCACTTTATTAAAGATACACGTGAACACACAAGAATCGACGACAGGCATCGAACGGGTTAAATCCCTCGCGGCGTATAAGCGAGCCTGCGACCTCATACCGGGCGGAGTCAACTCGCCCGCTCGTGCTTTCGGTGCCGTAGGCGGGCATCCCTTATTTATGGCCAGCGGCAAGGGGCAATATCTTCATGACCTAGATGGGAATCGCTATCTCGACTACATCGGATCATGGGGGCCGATGATTCTCGGACACGCCTATCCGCCTGTAATTGAAGCCATCACAAAAGCGGCAGAGCGAGGTACTTCGTTCGGAGCTCCGACAGAGAATGAAACTCATCTCGCCGAACTCATTTCACAGGCGGTTCCGAGCATTGAAAAAGTGCGGTTGGTGAGCAGCGGCACCGAGGCCACGATGAGTGCGGTTCGTCTAGCTCGCGGGGCAACTGGGCGGGAACGAATTATCAAGTTCTCGGGCTGCTATCATGGACACGTCGATTCACTGCTTGTCTCGGCCGGATCTGCAGCAGCTACTCTAGGTGCCCCCGACTCGCCTGGCGTAACGCGAGGGACGTCAAAAGATACGATTGTCTTGGAGTACAACGATCCATCGGCACTTCAAAATGCGTTCGACGAAATGGGGGCGACGATTGCAGGGGTTATCTTGGAACCGATCGTGGGAAACATGGGGACGGTGATTCCAAGCCAACCTTTCTTGAAGGCTTTGCGAGAGCTTTGCACCCGTTATGGTTCGGTGCTGATTTTTGATGAGGTGATGACAGGGTTCCGTGTTGCTTACGGCGGAGCACAAAGCATTTTTGGGATTACGCCCGATTTGACAACACTTGGTAAAATTGTGGGTGGTGGCCTACCGCTTGCCGCCTACGGAGGAAGAGCAGACCTCATGGACAATATCCTTCCAGCTGGCAAAGTCTACCAAGCTGGAACACTTAGCGGCAATCCGCTTGCAACCGCAGCCGGCGCAAAGACGCTTGAAATCCTGCGCGATGAGTCTCCTTACAACTACTTAGAGAAATGCGCTAAACGACTGGGAGCTGGGCTATCCTCCGCAGCGACGTCGGCTGGTTTTCCCAACCAGATGCAGCGGATGGGCAGCATGATGACACTATTTTTTAACGACATGCCTGTCATCGATTGGCCAACCGCCAATAGAAGCAATCGGAAACGATTCGCTTCCTACTTCTGGGGACTTATCGGTCAAGGCGTCTACATGCCTTGCAGTCAATTTGAGGCACTCTTCTTCTCTCGTGAGCACACTGAAGCGGACATTGAATATACGATCGATGCGGCGAAACGCGTACTCCAGGAAATGGCTGCACGGGAATAGACGGTTCTATCTGTCCGAATCGCGAGGGTGGCCACTTTTGCATCGAAAGAATACTTACCACAACTCATGACACTGGAATCTCAAAACTACCTCCCTAACTCCGCCCCATCCGATGGAAACGTCCGTATCGCGTTGGTAGGCGATGTTGTCGGAAAACCAGGAATGAACATCGTCTGTAACGCCATTAGGTGGATGAAACAGCATCTCAAAACAAACCTTGTAATCGTCAACGCAGAGAATGCGGCGGACGGTACAGGGCTCCGACAGAAAGAGTATAAAAGGCTTGTCGATGCCGGGGCCAGTGCGATTACCTTGGGCGACCACATCTATCGTAAACGCGAGATTATGGAGACGCTCAATCGCGAGTCTAACATCGTCAAACCTGCAAACTTTCCAGACTCAGCCGCAGGAAAACCCCATTGCATCGTCCATACAGACCTTGGACACCCCGTTGCCGTGTTGAGCCTACTAGGTCGAGTCTTTATGCGACCAGTCGATTGTCCATTCAACGCGGCCTTACGCGAGCTTGGCAAGATTCCCGATAATATTGTTTTGAGAGTTGTCGATTTTCATGCTGAAGCGACAAGTGACAAGCAAACACTTGGACGTCTATTGGATGGCAAAGTGACTGCGGTTCTCGGGACCCACACCCATGTTACAACGGCTGATGAGCAGATTTTCCCAGGTGGCACCGCGTTTCAATGCGACGTCGGTATGACGGGACCCTACGAGAGCGTGTTGGGACGAGAAATTCAACCTGTTACAACGGCGACAATGACGTTTGAACCCATCACGTTCGACGTGGCTCAGAGGGATGTCCGAATGGCGGCGACTTGGTTTGATGCGGACCCATTGACAGGCAAATGCTCCCGAATTGGCCGCATCCAGTGGCCGCTCGAACTCATTCAACAGTGGAATTCCGAGGAAGTGGATTTCCGTAATCGCCTCTCACTTTAACTAGCTTTGAATTCATTTGTATTTAGAAGCGACGGGAGGATGAGGCTCCTGCCGATTGCTTTAAAACAATTTAGCTCGGCTCCCCCTCGCATTCCCGTGACAGCTTGACTCGAAACTTAAGCTATAGCAAAGCACCTGATAAGTGCCCTGCTGAGCCCATCGAGCGAGGAGAAATCGCGTCGTTGAAAAAGGGCTCATACCATTCGGAAAACCCTCAAAGTCGATAAAGACGGAAAAAATCGGAAACTCTTCCTAAACTACCAAACGACCGCTTGCCGATAAATTGATTACTCTGATCGCGATGTTTCCGCACGTCGTGACCTAGCGATCAAGACCTTTGAAACCTTGGGTAATCTACGGAGTTTGCGACATGACGACATTCCCTTCTGAGCGATTTCAAGCTGGGTGGGCGGCTGTGCGGCTCTTCGCAGCATTAGTAATCGTTTGCTTGGCTCAGATTCAATCCCCCTCCATCGCGGTGGGTCAAGGCGAGACGGAAGAAAGCGAATCCGTTACTAATGGATCACCTTCAAGTGTTACAAAAGGCTTTAGCGGAATTACCGCAGGCTTTGGAAACACGGTTCGAGGAATTTTCGGAACCCGAGACTCGGCCTCAGAGACAAGTCCCAAAACCCCCAAACCCATCTTTCAGCAGCGTGAATCTGGTCTGTTGAAACCAGGCTCGGTTCGAAATGGCTTTGCCAAACAATTGAAGGCATCTGCCGACCCTGCGACAGAGGCTGTGATAGACGAAGAGGGCATACCAGGCGGCGTCAGTCCCGTCGTTGAATCGAGTAAGCCTGCTCGTCTCGCAAAAGCGCCCTATCGCGAACCGTTTTCCACTCCCGCACCTGCAGGCATGACGAGTTCTCCCCCACCTAGTCGAGGCGCCGCCGCCGCCGCTTCTTCAGATCCGCCAAGCCTCGTTGGAACGGGTGTTAAGCCGTCTCGAGAGTCAAATGCCGCGAACGTCATGAAAGGGGCTAGCCCTATCAATCGATTCAAACCAGCTCTTAACCAAACGGCAGAACTTCCACCCTCCGCGGGTCAAGCCTACGCCACGCGGCCACTGCCGGAAGTCATTACACCAGCTCAAAAGTTAAGCTCGTCCACCAATACCGCAACCGGATCTGCTGCTAGTGAAAACATAAGTGTCCAGCGGCAAGCGTCAGCTCAAGCCTATGCGCTCCCGGGCGATCAAACCAATAGTCCGAGCAAGGACTCCAAAACCTCTAGGCGAAAGTCTTCAAGCACTTCTCCCGAGAACTCCATTACGATCGAGAACGATCTTGATACGACTCCTCCGCAAAGAGTTGCACAAAAAGAAACGTCGAACGATCTCAACTCGCGCCCCGCTGCGGAGCAAGTCCTTGATCCCGTCTCGAAAAAGCCAGTTCCCCCGTCCAATCGACGCGAACCTGCCGGATATCCACTCTCCAAAACACCGGCAGCCTCGCCAACTGACGTAGGCTATGACAACAAAAACAGCGGTTTCCCCTTAACGTCCAAACAAGACGTTGCACCCGAGACGAACTTACCAACTACAAGAGCGATCGACGTAGCCAACGGTCCACGAATCGACATGTCGATTCCGAAAGTAAGACTGTATGTTTCAGGACCTAATGCCTTACAAGTGTCGAAACCTGTTCCATACGAAGTCGTTATCCAGAACGAAGGGACCGAAGAGCTTAGCGGAGTCATTGTAAGTATGACCGTCCCAACAGGCGTTACGGCTTCTTCGTTCGTGTCGACGGCAGGCGAATTCGAATCAGAAAAAGACGAAAACGGTATGGAGACGGTCTTATGGCATGTTATCGACCTAGGCCCCGCACAGTCCCGAATTTTTCGATTAAATTTGGAAGCCTCCAAACCGGAACACTTCGCGATAGATGTCGAGTGGACGGTTCTACCTCAATCTAGTCAAGTAAAAATAGCGGTCGAAGAACCACTATTGACACTTGCCCTTGAAGGACCATCCGAGGTGCTGTGGGGTAAACCCGAATTGTATCGATTAAGAGTGCGTAACCCGGGGAATGCCATGGTTCAAAACACGATCGTAAAACTAGCTGCGGAAACTTTTGGCAGTAACGAGTCATCCATAGGCGACTTATCGCCAGGCGGTGAGCGAGTCGTTGAAGTCGAACTGACGTTCCAGCAAGCCGGGAAAATTGTGATTGTCGGACAGGCGACATCCAAGACGCAATCCCTTGAAGCCACGTCGAACATCGACGTTGCTGTCAATCAAATCAAGCTGGAATCGGAATGGAACGCTCCTACTAAACAGTACCTCGGAAGTGTGGAAGACTACCAAGTTACTCTCCATAATCGTTCCAACATAATCGGAACCGACGTCACCTGTGCAGTGGTCATCCCGGATGGATTGTCACCTGTCAACATGCCAGAAGGAGCAACGGTCGTTGGCAAAGAGGTTCGCTGGAAATTGCCTTCGATCAATGGACTCGAATCAAAAGTCTTCCGATTTACGGTCCAAGCAAACGAAGCCAAAGAAGTCAAGCTGAAGTTCGACGCCAAGTGTGCAGGCAACGGAGCCAACTCCAGCGAAGCCAACACAATCATCGAACCGATCGTCGACTTGAAACTGACAGTTGTGGATCCGATCGCCCCGGCACCAGTGGGACAGGATGTTCAATATGACTTAGTGATCCTCAACCGAGGATCTCGCCCAGCCCGTGCAGTCAAAGTGGTTGCTCAGTTCTCTAACGGAATTGAACCGATCCGCGCTGAGGGAGGTCTGGCAAAACTGATTCCTGGACAGGTTGTATTTGATGCGATCGAGACAATTGGTCCTGGCCAACAAATCACGCTTCGTGTTGTTGCTCACGCCACAGAAGCGGGCGTACACCGATTCCGAGCTGAGTTAGAATGTGAAGATGGTGAGACTCAATTGATCGAGGAAGAATCGACTCGATATCTTGCGACAAGTCGAAGCGATTCTTCCAAGCCAACAGTCCGAAGATAGTCTGTTTTCGCGATCTGTACCTTACGTCGTCGAATACAATAAAAATAGGAACTTTTTTACGTTCCGATGAAGAGTCAAAAATAATTTTCAGTTTCGTCTTTGACTCATACGTGTTGCTCTCTATAGTGCAATCCGTGAGGAGAAATACCTCACAACTTTCCCCGGTCGTCTTTTCGGCAGAGGGACCATCATAATGCGTTGGCCAAGGTCAATCAGGGCAAGTGCAGTAGCACGCTCGACTTTCGCCAGTCTCGCAGCGGCTCCGTTCTTGCCGCCAACGGTCGGGGATTTTAAGCGAACAGCGTGTCGGTGATTCGAAAGAATCACCGACACGCTTTCGTTTTTTTATTGGAGATTGTCTTTTTATAAGATTCGGTGATCACACCCGCGAAGCTTCAGCTAGTCAACGCGGCTTTAGCCACTGCAACACATTTTCGGATATCCTCGAGTGGATTCGATTCGTTTTCTTCGTACTCCAGTGAAAGTGCCCCGTCGTCAGGAAAACCTGCCTTGTCGAGCGCCTCAAAGACTTCAGCGCAGTTTAAGTGTCCTTGGCCGAGAATCACGCCTTGAGTTTTGTCTTGCATTTCAGCGAAGTCCTTTAGGTGGATTCCGAAGAGTCGCCCTTGAAGAAGGCGAATCACTTCGGTCGGCTTCTGTCCGGATCGTATGTAGTGCCCTAAATCTGCGCACGCTCCAATACGGGCATCACTTTTCTCGACCGCGCGAAGGACGTCGATGGCTTTCGCGTATCGATCCGTTGGTCCATGGTTATGTATGGCGATTCGGATATTAAACTCTTTTACAAGAGCGTTGAGGCTCTCAAATGAGTCGGGTGAGGGGGATGCCATGATGGTTCCGATCTTGGCCGCTTTCGCAAACTGAAAGGTTTTTTCGTTCGCTGCGTGATCACTACTGAAAGGCATCACTCCGTAGCCGGAGATTACTAGACTCAGATCCGCAACCTTCTTCAGCATGGCATCGATTTGATCTTGATTAGAATCAGCCGAAAACATTCCGCTATAGAACTCGACTTGTGAGAACCCGAGTTCTTTGGCGTGAGCTAGTGCTTGCTCAACGGGATAGCCACGAAGCGAGTAAAGCTGAACGCCAAGATGGAGAGACTTGTACTTGTCGGCTGCTGAAGCTAGCTGCTTAAAGGAAGTGATAGCTAGACCGCTCGCTATGGCTGCGGTGGTGGAAAGAAATCGTCGACGTTGCATTTAAACGTATCCTAAGTTTGAGAGAGCTATGCCGCAGTCCGTCTATCTCCACGAGATCGGCTGCAATCCCATTATACACCGATCGAAGCATGGTATTGATTCGACTGTTCTTGAATAAGGGACCGTCCACGAAAAAACTCCAACAAACGGGTGTCTGTCGGAGTTGGTATTTTTAAACTCAGCAGTTCAGCAGGATCGAACCGCAAAGACTTTGTTACGAAAGCCGATTTATTTATCCTTGACTTCAAATTCAGCGTCAATGGCATCGTCTTCTGCTGGCTTCGTAGCTCCTTCGCCGCCGCCTGCAGAGGCAGCTCCAGCCTTCTCGTACAATGTTTTCGCGAATGCTGTAGAAGCCTGCTCAAGATCGTTCGTAGCAGACTTAATCGCTTCGGTATCTCCGGTCGCAATGGAGTCTCGAACACGCTTGGTAGCTGCCTCCATGGGAGCTTTGTCATTGTCGGAGAGCTTCTCGCCTTGATCTTTGATTGTCTTCTCGACTTGATAGACAAGATTTTCACCCTTGTTCTTGGCTTCGGCGAGTTCGAATGCCTTGCGATCGTCATCCGCATGTTCTTCTGCATCGCGACGCATCTTTTCGATCTCGTCTTTACTCAAGCCGCTCGACTGCTCAATCTTGACGCTAGCCTGCTTGCCGGTTCCGATATCACGAGCTGATACATTGAGGATTCCGTTTTGATCAATGTCGAATTTGACTTCGATTTGGGGCGTTCCTCGGGGAGCTGGTGGAATACCTTCCAGGTTGAACTGTCCTAGGACTCGGTTTTGCTGAGCCATTTTTCGTTCGCCTTGGAACACGCTAACAGTTACGGCCGTCTGGCCATCGGCAGCAGTCGAGAAAGTATTCTTCTTCTCGACAGGAATCGTCGTATTTCGTTCGATCAAGGCGGTCAAGATTCCACCTTCGGTTTCGATCCCGAGAGTAAGCGGTGTCACGTCTAGGAGCAATACGTCTCGTCGGTCGCCTGCGAGCACAGCGCCCTGAATAGCCGCTCCGACCGCGACAACTTCATCAGGATTGACCCCCTGGTGTGGCTCCTTACCAAAAATTTCTTTAACAATTTGTCGAACCTTGGGAACCCGTGTCGAACCACCGACAAGAACGACTTCATCAATGTCTGACGGCTTGAGCTTCGCATCGGCAAGCGCTTGCATGAGAGGCTTGCGACATCGCTCCATGAGTTCGTCGGCTAGTTCTTCAAACTTAGATCGTGTGATCGTCATTTGAAGGTGCTTTGGCCCTGTTGCATCTGCCGTAATGAACGGTAAGTTCAGATCGGTCTGAGGAACACTGCTAAGTTCCTTTTTGGCTTTTTCGCATGCCTCTTGAAGCCTTTGCAATGACATAGGCTCCTTACGAAGGTCGATGCCGTTATCTTTTTGAAACTGTCCAGCGACATAGTTGACAAGTGCTTGGTCAAAGTCGTCGCCCCCCAGGTGCGTGTCACCGCTGGTGCTGATGACTTCGAAGACCTTGCTGCTCGAGTCCTCACCGCTCAGAGCCACCTCCATTACGGAAACATCGAATGTTCCGCCTCCCAAGTCGAAAACTACAATCTTGTGATCCCTGTTTTTATCGAGTCCATACGCCAACGCTGCGGCGGTAGGTTCGTTAATAATTCGAGCCACTTCAAGTCCCGCAATCTGACCAGCATCTTTGGTCGCTTGCCGCTGGGCGTCGTTGAAATATGCTGGAACGGTAATAACCGCTTTGCTAACGCGGTGACCTAGATAGGATTCTGCTGCTTCCTTAAGCTTTCTAAGGACCTTCGCCGAGATTTCCTGAGGCGTATATTGCTGGTCGCCAATTCCGACCTTTACATACTCGCTTTTACCTCCAACGATCTTGTAGGGAACGATTTTTTCTTCCGATTCGACTTCTTCGTGTCGCCGTCCCATGAATCGCTTGACCGACGAAACAGTTCGCTGAGGATTCGTGACCGCTTGACGGCGGGCTGGCTCACCCACGATTGTCTCGTTTTTGTCATTGAACGCGACCACGCTAGGGGTCAGGCGACTACCCTCGGCATTCGGGATGACCTTGACTTCATTCCCCTCCATCACCGCTACGACAGAGTTTGTTGTACCTAAGTCAATTCCGATAATTTTTTCGCCCGAAGCCATAGTCTTCAACCCTTTTGAGCCAAGTCGACAGAAAAACCGTTACGAAGTTATCGAGAAAGCAACAAGCGTGCCAAAGTATGCTGGTCGATTCTTAAGGGCTATCGTACTGGCGAAACAGCCAAGCTAGAATGTTTTCCTTGTCAAAGTAGGCTTATTCAGAACCAATTCAACGGTATGAACTGCTTGAACGGAAACTCGGTTTTCCAAGCTTGCTTATAGTGGCCATGATTAAGTTGCCAATTTGACAGTTTTTCCGTTACGGTTTTTCCAAGAAGTTTTCTAAGGAAGACGCCCTAAAACTGACATACGGCAGTGCGTCGGAAACGGAACAAGTAGAGAAATTTTCGATCGTTGATTGGGTGCGACTTCAATAATGCCAAAAGCTAAAGTCAGTTTGAAGAATGTGGCTTCGACGACGGATAAATCGTTTCCGCAGAAAATTGCGGCATTGGATCAATCACTTCTGCTCCTTGCCGAGCAGCGGACCGAGCTGTTAAGGCGATGGGCACTCCAGTCCCAGCATGATTCGAGTGCTTTTGGCGTTCCACCGCCGATTTGGGAGCAAATCTCGATCGCAGCCGACGCTACGAAGGAGCTTACGCCCGATAGCAAACTTCCGAAGAATCTTGCTAATGATTTGTTGCGAGCAATGGTCGGGGTGACTCATTACGCTGCATCGGTGCAGATTCAAATTGCCTACCTTGGCCCGCTTTATTCGTATAGTTATTTGGCGGCTGTCAAGCAGTTCTCTGAGGCTGCCTCGTTGGTCCCAGTATCTTCGATTGCCGCGGTGTTCGAGTCGATCATTCAGAATCAGGTGACCTATGGCGTTGTTCCAATTGAGAATTCGACTGACGGTAGGATTGTCGATACGCTTACCATGTTTACGAAGTTACCGGTAAAGATCTGCGGCGAGGTGATGTTACCGATCCACCACTGTTTGTTGAGCCGAACACCCCGCGCAGAAATTCGCGAAGTTTATTCCAAACCGCAAGCCCTTTCGCAGTGTCGATATTGGCTTAGTCAAAATCTACCTGAAGCTCGGGTTGTAGAGATCTCGAGCACCACTCGCGCAGCGCAAGTAGCTGCCGAAAAACATGGGGTTGCAGCGGTGGCTTCTCGAGAGGCCGGACTCTACTACGGACTAAACGTTATCGCCGATTGCATTGAAGACAACACCGACAATACGACGCGATTTGCTGTGCTAGGCAACCAATCGCCAACTCGAACTGGTCGAGACAAGACATCGATCATGTTTCAAATACGGCACCAAAGCGGGGCGTTGGCCGAAGCGATGCAAATTTTCAGCAAAGCCAAGCTGAACATGACTTGGATTGAATCTTTCCCGATACCTGGTAACGCAGCGGAGTACCTGTTTTTTATCGAGCTAGAGGGACACGAGGCGGACAAGAATGTTGCTTCTGCGATCACTGCCCTTTCGAAAATGACTCTTCGACTAGAAATGCTTGGCAGCTACCCAAAAGCTGCCGCACTCAACCATGCAAAGTGACGCGATCACGGCAAGACTACCAGAAGTCTCAAAAAGATATAGCGGACGCCGTCAAGGCTTTCGGCCGAAACTCTTGACGAGTTTCGCTACATGATAATCATCGGTCGCTACACAACTTCCGTTTCGATCTAGTGAGCCAAACGAGACTTGTAGTAGACGAGTGACAAAAAAAGCGGCACCCAAAGAGGAGCCGCTCCTGTAGAATAATCGGAACGCTTTCGACAGCGCCGAACCTGCTTGACGGTTACTCCGCCAGTGCTTTTTCGATTGCCGCAACCACTTCTTTTCCGTCTGGCGCGGCGCTACTTGGAAACCTCGCGACAACCTCGCCTTTCTTGTTGATTACGAATTTCTCAAAATTCCAAGCGACTTTGCCAGATCCTTTGGGTTTGGCATCTACTGCGGTAATCGTTTTGTAGAAGGGACTTGCATTGGTTCCGTTGACATCAATCTTGTCAAACATGTCAAACGTAACCTTGTACTTCGAGGAACAAAATTCCTGAATGTCTTTGTTACTTCCAGGTTCTTGTCCACCGAATTGGTTGCAGGGAAAACCAAGAACTTCCAATCCTTTGGACTTGTACTTCGAATAGACTTCCTGCATCCCAGTGTACTGAGAGGTGTATCCGCATTTGCTGGCTACGTTGACAACCAGAAGGACTTTGCCCTGGTACTTGGCAAGCTCTACTGGAGCACCCTCCATAGATTTGACCGTGTTCTCCAGAACGCTTCCGGTAGTAGCCGCTTCAGCCGCCTGCGAAGCCGCAGGTGTTATAGACCCAAATCCCATCACACAGACTCCCATTAACAACGCATTTAGCTTCATAAAATTTCTCCTCAGTAATACAGGCTATTCTAAAGCCACGAAATGACCTCGATCACTCGACAGTATTACAACACGTCAAGCGATATCCTTGTCCCAGTATAGTGAAAAATTGGACACGTGACGCCGGTCGCCAGCAATTCGCTTCTTTCCCATTGAAAACGACGATCTTATAGGATTGTAACGAAAAGGCCGTCGAAGTTTTTTCGACGGCTTTAAATATTGAGGAAGCTCAATCCCAAGCTGCGAAACTATTCGGAAAACTAGAAGCTCAGCTCTAGTCCGAACGTTCCACCCTGCAACAAAATCGAGTCGTCTGTGCTGAATTTCGCTCCAGTACTCGGATTCACAGGCGTGTAGTTCTGGTTGGACGCAGTCCCCACTCCGACCAGATACATTAACTCATAACCGGCGGTGGCAACCAGTTTCGGAAAAATTCGATAGCGACCGATCACTCCCACTTGAATCATTCCAGAGAGGTCCGTGTCGCGTCGTGCAGCATTGATGAGTGTCGTTCCTCGGTTTGCAATACTTAGGCTACCGTCGTTAAAGTTTAAAAACCCTCCAAGGCGACTACGCGTACCTAGCGAAAACCGCTGACTGATCGGCCGCATGACATCGGCCCCTATTTGGAAACCTAGGAGAAAGTTTTGGATGTCACTGCGAAAAACTCCAACTCCTTGATCAGGAGCGACCGAATTGAACGCTAAGTTTTCTTCGAATTGAATCGCCCGAATTCCAATTAACGTGTTGACAACGTCCCAAGCAAACCAACGACGGTTAGCTTCATAGGATTGAAGCCTCACTCGGTGATCCTGAACATGCGCACTGGCGTTATTGAAAGTGTCGATTTGCCCAGGAAGGTAGCCGCCCGCAGCGGTCAGGACGCTTTGTAAATCTCCAGTTGTGCTGACGTTTAATCCCGTTCGTTGCCAGTTGAAGGGCCCCGTATACACTAGCTCTACACCATCGGTGCAATCGAGCATCCGTCCAAGGGTGATGCGGTTTCCGAATTCGAAATCGTAGTCGGTCATCGGATTGTTTCTGGATAGCGAGAATGTCTGATCCCCGGTGCGTTGGAGATAAACTGCCTCGTAGCTACCATAGAAGTCGCGGCAGTCTTCGGGGATGCAGGCATTGTATACTGGGCTTGTCGGAGCCATCCGGGCGCGGTGGGAGTGACTTTTTGCTGAAGGGGCAATCGGGACGCCATAGGTTCCAGGAATAGAGCTTGCTTCCTCAAACCCGTAACCCATTCCTTCTTCGGAAATGCCCGTCATGCTAGTCAACTTTCCAGCAGGATTGGCAATTGGTCCAGCCGTAGGAGTGCCATCCGAGACGATAACCGGTGGCGAAGAGCTGATAATTTTACTGCTCAGCAACTTCCCTTCGGGTTCCTTGCCGAACTTAAACTGAGTTGGCGTATCACTCTGGGTCGCGACGGATCTCGGCTGTGCGTTCGCGCTAGCTTGCATGACGTTAGATGGGGAACGGTAGTAACCACTGGAAACTCCGAATGGCGGGGCGTCAAACGCCGCAGGAACCGGCGTTTGAGAAGCGACTCGTGGTTGCTGTCCGAGCGTGTAATCCGCTAACGCAGTTGTCAGGATTACTCCAGAAAGAACGACCTTCGCCCACCGGCTACCAGCCGCAACGCGAGATAGGTAACTGCTGTCATTAGCCGCGAAGGTCGCGTAGCTTTTCGGATGTAAGTTGATCGAGTTTCGCATAGTTGCCGTTCCCTCATACCGGGGGCGTTAAACTGTTAGGAGCTGGAAATAGACCGTCGAGAGCAGAATAATCAAACGCAAACTTCAGACCAACATTTATTGATGTGTAACGGCTATCCTGTCCTGGACAGGCACCAAGAACATTTTCCGAACAAGCATGATGATATGCTTCGCCACATCGTTGTTTGTCGCTTTTCCTTGGACAGTCAAAGAACCATCCTCGTTTGTTTTGATAGCGACCGAACAACGCGGAAAAAGTTTTGAAATGGATTGATTCACTTCTTCAATGGAGACGGTACTGTTCGCAGCCTCTCCCCACGCCTCGCGGACATTTATACGGAAGTCTTGAGGCGAACTCGCCTTGGAGGCCGAATCCGTGGTCCAAACAGTCAGCTTGGTGTCCCCGATCGAAGCGCCAACAATTGTCAGGTTGCTTGGTCCGGTCGTGATGACTTTGCAGACGCTCTCGTCCTCAATTTTGACCTGATTGATGGTGCCTGTAACGGTAACGACCTGAATATTTCTCAGTGGGACGCTAACAGACTTGGCGTTGGCGTCGGCGATTGGGCCGTTTCCGGCGTTTGATACATCGCCTCCGTTATCAATCATTTCGCTACTTAGGCCAGTTGGACGTGCCAATTCTTCGGTTACCGAAGATGCAAGGGCAACTTTGACCACGGTTGGATCAAGACGACCAGAATTTCTTGGAGCTCCCTCTACAACTTTCGGTAGCGGGAACCCTGATTCGATTGAAACAGCGGAAACGGTTTGGGCCTGGATGTTTAAGCTAGGGTTCGCTTTATTCATGGTCGCGGGCAGAGCCGTCAATGACAATGAAGGCGATTCGCTGTTTAACGTGAGCGATGATGGATTGGTCGTAGTTTCTGCCATCACCGTGCGAGGCAATCTCGTATCGTCGTTGGCGGCACTCGAATTGGCTTTGCCATTTCGTGCGACCGCCACATTGGTCATCGCAAACGTCGACTCCGAATTAACGAAGGGAGGGCCCGTGATCCCCCCCGACACGGAACTCGACTTAGAATCAGGTGCAGACCCAGCCGGTTCAGGTGCGGTATTTTTTTGGGTACTCGCAATCATATTCCCAGCGACTGTCATACCAGGAAGCTTAACAACCCCCGGAGTTCGCGAAGTCATTGGTGTGGGTGGATTCGATTCACTTGACGATCCTTGTTGCGAAGGGGTTTTCATTACCAAGCTGTCTTTACCCGTGGCCTGAGATCGAGCCTTCGAGTCCAACGTAGGAGGCTGGAATGTTACAGAGGATTTAACCGAAGTTTCGGCCACGTTTCCTACATTCGGTAAAGGGGCAAAGCCAGTTCCAACTGGAGCGGATTTCGCCTTGGAATCTTTACTGAGTTGGATGGGTGTAGGGCCGCCAACTGTCAACTTCAGTGGTTCCTCACGACTCTTAGATTTGTCATCTTCAACCACGGACTTTTCGATCTGTTTCGTTTCGGAAGGAATACGGATGCGTATGCCGGCAGGTCGAAACTCTGTACTAACCGAATCAGTCGCAAACGCCTTCGGATTCTCTATCAAAAGTGGTGGTTGAACGATAGGTTTGGAAGACGGAAGCCGTGGGGCGTTCGCGGGAGAGCCAACAAATCGAATTCCAACCCGCTTTAACGCATCGGAGTTTCCTGGAGGGGTCTCGCTCCTAGAAGTCGTAGAAGGGTAGGCAGTTCCTGTCGCGGGCGGCATATCGAACGCGAAAGCGTGCGAGCTATTGAGACTGAAGGGGTTTGCGATCCCTAAAGTAGATGCCAGGCAACAAGCGAACAGCCGGTGTCGTCTTAGCCTGGCCGCAACGGTAAGCTGTGTTTTTCGATTGATTTGCATCGTCTCAGATCCTTCGTAGAGCATGAAAGCAATGAATAATTCGGCCAATTGTCCGCTCTAGCACGACGCCAGCAACTTCCATCGACGCGTAATACTCTGTCATGAGGACTTATCGTCCTTACGGTTGCGCCGAGTTTAACGATTCTTTGCAATGTGCCGTTTGAATCGCTATTTCTGCCCCAAAGACGGTGTTTCGATCTTGATGCGAAAAAGCAAATATGCCAGAAAGCAACCGGAAGTAATCCGCCAGAATCTGTTCGCGTGACGATCCTCGAGTTGTTTCAAACGAATGTATCCATATGATTGCCTGATGAAACCTGATTGCTTGATGAAACCCTTCAGATGTCACCTTCAAACTCGTGATTCATCGCATCAGGATGTACTTGGCACATCTCATCGATCTCTCACACAAGTGGCTATTGGTTACTTTTCGCTAGCATCTTTCGTCCTGCTAGCTATCACCGGGTGTGGTAAGCATGGTTGGTTTCACGGGGCGGGTAAGAACTACGGATTTATTCAAAGGTTCGGGATGCCGGTTCCCAACGTACCATTGGATGGAAGCGTCGCCGTAGTTAACCCGGTTCCGCTGGCTGAACAAGATCCTGAATTCATCTGGCTGCAAATCATTGACACCGTTGACGATTACTTTCGGATAAAAACGGAAAAACGATTCGAGCGATCCGCCCAGCGTTGGCAAGAAGGCTCCGTAGAAACCTATCCGGAAATCGGAGCGACATACTTAGAGAGTTGGCGGAAAGACGCGTTGCCTGGCTTCCAGAGGCTGCAAAGTACATTCCAGACGATTCGCCGAACCTGTTACATCAAAGTGACTCCTATGACGACAGGGTACTCAATGAGCGTTGAGGTCATCAAAGAACTCGAAGACGTCGATCGATCGGCTTCGTCAGGCGAAGGCTCAGCGGCAGTTCGAGACGATGGTACGGTTGTACGAGTCGACGCCCAACTTCTTTCGCAGCCTCTTACCTTGGGTTGGATCCGACAAGAAAACGATACTGAGCTGGAACAGAGAATCCTCCGAGAGGTTCTTGGCAGAGTCTCCGAAGTAAAACCGCCGAGACGGAAGTTGATTCCACATCCCTGACATCCAATGTGGCGTCACGCTTCCTCCGTGAGGGTCAAGCGAGGTAAGGATTTCCGGGGGTTTCCAGGGGCGTGCAGGTCGCATCTCCACCAGAACGAACTTCCGGTTAGTAGCGCTAGCGTGACACCGAACGCGAATCATTCGGTAGAATCGATTTTAGTTATCTTTTAAATCGTGAATCGTGAATTTAGAAAGCGACATAAAAAACGTCTATGAGTGTCCCCCAAATCGACACGCAAATCGACACAACGGAATTCGAGAGATTTAGTTTTGATAAAGCTATGGCTTATCGCAACGGTTCTTGGGTCCAGAGTTCGAATTTAAGCTGGAGTGTAACGGACATTGCCACGACACATGGAGTGATGCTCGTAGAGCGATTGCGGACTGTTGGCGGCAAAATAATTGATAGCCCCTCGCATCTGCAACGCCTTCGCACGGGTGCTGCGATGGTTGGTCTTCTCTGTGATTATTTGTTTGAGTCGATTGAAGCAACTTTGAACAACTTAGTGCTGAAAAATGGACCTTTTATTGAATTCCATGGAGATGTGGGGGTTGTGGTCCTGCTTTCACCAGGAGATCCGGGTCATCGAAAATCCGCGAATCCCTCTCCAACTTTGATGATGCATCTAGTTCCGATTCCGTTTGAACAGCTTGACAAATGGTACCAGCAAGGCTGTCGATTGCATGTTTCAAAGACTTGCAACGTTCCTGCGGAATCTTGGTCGCCCTGGATCAAAACACGAAGCCGTCTTCAGTATTACCTTGCCGATAACCCTCCAAGCCCATCGTCTTCAAGTAGTACGGAAGAAAAATCAGACTCCATCGCTGTACTACTTTCAACCAAAGGCAATATCACCGAAACCAGCGTCTCAAACCTCGTGATGGTAGATCGGAACGGTGTGTTACGCAGTCCATCGAAGCGAGATATTCTTCAGGGTGTCTCCCTGGCGAAGGTCGAGGAAATCGCTGCGAGGCAAGGAATGAGGTTGGAATATTCGGATTTAAGTTCAAACGATTTTCGACGAGCCGCCGAAATCCTGTTGACCGGAACGACTGGATTCCTGTGGGCGGCAGTCGAATTTGAGGGCACGCAAATTGGTGAGGGAAAGCCTGGGCCGATCTGCAAGTCCATTCAACAAAGCTGGATAGATAGCCTCGGCTTTGACTTCGTAAAGCAGCCGAAAGCGATTGCACCCAATCTGAATGCGAATTAACAGATGTTGATGAAGACTTCGTGAAGCATCGTCATCAGCGTTTTCGTTTGCCAGCTAAATCGTGTACATTACCTTCCCCGGAACCGGTAAAAGAACGGTCTAGAAACAACTTGCGTAGCCGAAGTCGCCAGTCTTTCGATTTATCGGGCTCAACCAAACTCGAGAGAGTTCGGCTACAAGAAAATGCGGAAGTTATTTCGTGACAGTTACTAAGTTTGCCATCGATGTAGTCTGCTCGATACAGCAGCGTGTACATCATGTTTCCGATTGTGTTGTTTTGTCGCGTTGATTCATCTGCTGCTTAGAAAAACATGACTACCCCTATGGATCGACTGAAAGCACTTGCAGATGGGCAGGAAGTCGAATCGGAGCTTCACAAGGAGCTTTTGACGGTCGATCCTATCCTTCAGATTCGCGACTTCAGCCTTTGGTACGGTCGTAAACAAGCCATCTACAACATCAGCTTGCCAGTTGCGAAAGGAAGGGTAACCGCCTTAATTGGACCGAGCGGTTGCGGGAAGTCGACTTTGCTTCGAAGCGTCAATCGGATGAACGACCTCATCGATGGAGTGCGTATCGAGGGAGACATGATTTTGTCAGGCGATTCGATTTTTGCCCCCAAGATTGACGTCATTGAACTTCGTAAACGAATGGGGATGGTTTTTCAAAAGCCAAATCCGTTTCCAATGAGTATTTTTGAGAACGTTGTTTTCCCGCTCCGCGTTGACGGAGAGCGCAATCGTAAGACGCTAATGGATGCTTGCGAGTACAGCCTCAAGGCAGCGGCCCTCTGGGATGAAGTCAAGGATCGACTCAATGAGAATGCAAATGGCCTTTCTGGCGGTCAGCAGCAACGGCTATGTATTGCTCGGGCGATTAGTAGTGATCCTGAAGTCCTCTTGCTGGACGAACCCTGTTCCGCACTCGATCCGATTGCGACTGGTAAGGTCGAGGAGCTTATCGATGACTTGAAGGGGGACTATTCAGTACTCATTGTCACACACAGCATGACACAGGCCAGTCGAGTAAGCGACTATACGGCATTCATGTACCTTGGCCGGCTTATCGAGATGGGGCCGACGGCCTCACTGTTTACGAAGCCCATTCTCAAAGAAACCGAAGACTATATCACGGGCCGATTTGGCTAGCAGTTCTGTTGTAAAGCAGATTCCTCGAATCCCTTCAAACTGACGAGGTTTTCCGGTATTGCCCTAGATGGCGTCGAACAGGTAGAAGCGACTTGAGTAATTCTCCTCAAGTTTCTAGCTTTTACGAAAAAACTTTAATGGCACCTCACGATGCAATGGATTTGGTTCGGAACGCGATCATCATGTCGCTCATCCTCGCAGCTCCTCTACTCGTGGTAGGCATGGTAGTGGGGCTGGTGATCAGCTTGATTCAAGCCGTTACCCAAGTTCAAGATCAAACCGTGAGTACGGTTCCGAAATTGTTTGCGATCGTCCTGGCTATGATCTTTACGTTACCTTGGATGACCGATCGGATGATCGAGTACTCGCGAGATCTGTTCCGGGATATACCCTATCATATTTCGCAAAGGTAGTTCGTCGAACGATGACTACAGATCCGGCCAGTCTGCTATATCCGCTGATGTGGACTTTCCTATGTGTGCTGAGCCGTGTCGGAATGTTGCTTGCGTTGATGCCGCCTTTGCTTGGAAGCGCCATTCCGATGCAGATTCGGGCTCTCTTTGCGATCATGTTAGCTGGCTGCATGACTCCCTTAGTAATGGCCGACGCGGCTCCACTTCCATCTTCTCTGATTGTCATGACGATTCAGGTTTCGAAAGAATTGATGCTAGGCATGCTATTTGGTTCAGCGATTCAGGTAGTCATTACAGGGCTTCAGGTCGGTGGTCAAATAATGAGTTCGTTAGCCAGTATGGACATTGCCGAATCGGCTGACCCGATGTCTCAAGAAACAACCTCGGTTTTGAATCAAATGCTTTCTTGGATTGCGATGGCATTGTTCTTGGCGCTCGGTGGGCATCGACAACTACTAAATTGCTGTCTCGATTCGTTCGCTTATTATCCTGCAGGGGCAGTGGCGGCCGATGAACACTGGCTGATGCATGTGCATGATCTACTGCACCATAGTCTATCGATTGGGATTCGAGCCTCCGCGCCCATTGCGATCGCGCTTTTATTGGCCAACCTCATCACCGCTTTGATCGGACGAACGATGCCTCAAATGAATATTATGGCGATTGGCTTTGGCATTAACTTATCGGTTTTACTATGGATGCTGACCGTATCACTGGGAAGCATTGGCTGGGTTTTTCAAAGTGAACTCGCAAGTTGGCTGGAGCGGACGGCAGACCTGTTTCCGCTACAAAATTGACCCGTTAGCAATTAGACACTCGCCGACAGCCAATAAAGAGTATCGATTCGGTGAGAGACTTAAAGAATTCATGGTATTTGACTAGGGAACATGAATGTCCGAATCAGCAGGCGACAAAAAGCATGATGCAACGCCCTATCGCCGCCAGAAGGCTCTCGAGGAAGGCAATGTCGCGCGCAGCCAAGATCTTGCCTCGGCCATAATTTTATTAGTAAGTGTTGTCGCGCTGGATTTTATTGGTCCGCAAATGATGCGAACCTTAATGGACATGATCGTAGATCAGTTTAAGCAACCTCTTTATTGGGAGACGGACAATCGCACGCCGCTTGTGAGTTTAGTAAGGATGTTGCAAAAAGCTGGTTTTGCGTTGATGCCTTTGATGGCAGGTGTCTTCGTTACCGCGATCGTTGTTAATCTTTCGCAATCTGGATTTCTTTGGTTACCAGACAAAATCGGAGTTGATTTTTCGCGAATCGATCCGCTCAAAGGCATCAAGCGATTGTTTAGCCTACCGAACGTCGCAAGACTGGGCTTTGGAATCCTCAAGATATCCGTTGTTGCGATTCTGTTGATTGTTGGCGTTTGGAATCGCTGGGATGAAATCCTTTCGCTGGGTGGGTTGAATGCACCTGCTGTTGGAGGTTTTGTTTGGGCTACGACCATCGACTTGACGCGACAGGTAGCTGGTGCGTTAGTCGGACTAGCCTTGGCTGACTACGCGTTTCAGAAATGGAAATATGAACAAGACTTGATGATGACCGACGAAGAGATTCGTGAAGAGTCTAAATCGACTCAGGGCGATCCTCAGGTAAAGGCGCGGCGTCGGCGTATTGCAAAACAGATCTCATCTCAACGGCTTCAAACGGACGTGCCGAAAGCGGACGTCGTAATCACGAATCCAACCGAATTGGCAATCGCGCTTCAGTACGATCCCAAAACAATGAAGGCTCCAATAGTATTGGCGAAAGGTGCTGAGTTGGTTGCGGCTCGTATTCGAAAGATTGCCCTAGAGAGTGGTATTCCCGTTGTCGAGCGAAAGCCGCTGGCGCAAGCACTTTTCAAATCTGTCGACATCGGAAGTCCAATCCCCGTTGAGCAGTACGCAGCGGTTGCAGAAGTGTTGAAGTACGTCTACCAGGTCAAGGGCAAATCCGTACCAGATATCTTGAAGAGCACGCCCTAAGGGTACGACTGAAGGAACTGCTGGACCATCCAGACGGTTGACAATCTTCGGCTATAATGGACTACTTCCAGCTTGGTTTTCACTTCATAAATGCCTACGGACTAGATCCGTGGCCGGGGATTCTTAGGGTCAGACCCGATTTTCGCTTTGCACTACGTAGACAATCCGTATTGATCTGAGATAAGGCTTATCGCACACCATTTCGATTAGAACCACATCCGTCATGTCATTCGGATTCGAATGAAAGCCTGCATGGTGGCGGTTTGTTTTCAAATGATGATCAATCGCTGCTCACACCCGGTCTTCCATTCCCTCAGGTAGCACTTGACCATGCTTGGCACAAGACGCTTTGTAGAATCGAAGCTTACCCGCAATCGATTTACCGTCCACTTTAACGATTGTCGCGATCAAATGGAAAATAACAAAAAACAGGAAAATACCGATCAAGTTCACTGTACTGACATTCCGAATGAGAGGGTGTGTGATCGTAGGTCGCCAAGTTTTCTTTTCTAAGACATTTCGCAATGTCTGG